>ERZ773027.894-NODE-894-length-17290-cov-27.703510_pt1 | contig 17290 bp, 14 predicted proteins | sample MGYA00511032_ERZ773027 | MGnify/ENA primary metagenome ERZ773027 (study PRJEB29015, sample SAMEA2738138) | human oral metagenome | biome: human oral; feature: human-associated habitat; material: saliva | place: China | collected 2190 ... | reverse complement strand
CGCCTGCAGTGCCAGGGTCATGGCGTCTGCGTGGCTGAGCGCCTGCTCGGGGTCGGGCAGCTGGAGGGTGCGTGCGGCGGGCAACCCGGCGAGGTGACCGTACTCCGCGGCGGAGTAGTCCACATCGTTGCGCGGCAGAGGCACGCTCGGGGTAACGGTTGCGGGCAGGTGCGCGCTCGCCAGCACCTGCTGCGAGGGGTTCTGCGGCATTTATGCACGGCCCTTCTGTACGTCGGTCACCTCAACGGTCACGTCGGGGAACTGGGTCTGCACCCGAGTCTTCTGCGTCTCCAGGTTGCGGGTGCGCCACCAGACGAAGAAACCGACGAGGGTGAAGCATCCGTAGAACACGTACATGAGGGAGGTTGCGTAGTAGCCTGCGCTCCACAGCAACGGCACGCCGACCAGGTCGACGGCAACCCAGATGAGCCAGAATTCAACCCAGCCGCGCGCCATACCGTAGGTGGCGAGCAGCGAGCCGGTGAAGATCCAAGCGTCGGACCAGACCGGTTCGTAGGAGCCGAGGGCACGGAAGATGGGGGTGAGCAGCAGGGTGCCTGCGACCATGGCGACAACCAGGCCTGCGCGTTCGGTGTTGGTAGCCCACTTGGGGATTACCGCGGCACCTTCGGAGGCGTCGCCACCGGAGGCGCGGGTTGCGCGCCAACGATGCCAGCCCCAGATGGACACGGCAATAAACATGATCTGGCGGCCCGCCTGGCCGAGCATGGTCACGGGGTGCGGGCTGCCGACGAGGGCGCCCAGGAAGACGGTGAGGAGCAGCAGGTTGCCGAGAATGCCGACGGGCCACGCCCATACTTTGCGTCGCATACCGCCGAGCGCCGATGCCAGGCCGAATGCGTTTCCGAGAACTTCGCGCACGAGGAGGGACTGGTCCCCCACGTGAATTTGTGCGTCGAAGAGCCACCGCAAGATGTCCATTGTTTCTTTCCTCTCTGAGTTGGACCGTGTTTCGGATGCGCTGGGTACGCATCTGCGGCGGCTCCGGGGAGAGGAACAGAAAAGGGCGGCTACCGCGGGCATCTTAGGGAGTGCCCGGTATCCGTGCTGAGGCGGGAGCGGCGAATCAGCCAACCGCAGCTGAAATCAGCCGGCTACGGTCGAGGGGAATAACGTACCGGCACCTACGAAAGGCGCCTCTCCCCTGTCACGCAGAAAACCGCTGTGCCGAAAACTACTGTGCTGAAAACTACTGTATTGAAAAAGCCCTGTGCTCTCGAGCATTTTTCGCGAGTAGCAGTTCCCTCAAGTAACAGTTTTTGCAAGCAGCAGTTTTCTCAAACAACTGCTTCGGGGCACCCTGCACGCTACCCCGAGGTTTCTCGGGAGGCTCGACGGAGTGCGCTCCTGCCTTTTTCTGCTCGTGCTACCTTCCATCCAGACTGTACTGTCGGCACCGGATTTTCACCGGTTCGGCCTCTCTTGCGGGCGGGCGTCTCTAGCGGAGTCTTGGCGTCCTGCGCAGATGCGAAGATTCGTACGATTTTTTGCCTGCCTGCGGGAGCGGTTCGCGGGCTGTGACCGCCGGTTCGGAATTTCACCGACCCCGGAGCACGATGTCGATATTGATTATGCCACAGCGCACGCCGGGGGTTTAATTTGTTTTCTCTGGGATAACTTCCGTGACAAGATGACGTTTTATGACTGTGCTCTCGGCGCGCTTTCAGGCCCCGCTACGCAACTCTCCGCAGCAGTCACACACAGGGCCGCCACGGAACCCAATCCTTCATTTTTCGGGGACGATTTATCACGGTTTCATAACGGTGAAGAGCACCAAACAGACCAAAGAGTTACGGGGACCCCTAGGGGGTTGCTCAGGACGCATTGAACACCCATCAATACCTTTATGACAAGGAATTATAACAATAAGGTTAAATTATTGGTTTAAGGTTTACTCTAGGGGTGATTTAAGGTTATTCTTATCTACAGGAGCTCCCATCACCGATAAACCGGTTCCGTTGAGAGCGACATGATTCGGGCCATCCGAGCACTCACATCAAACCCTTAAGCTTCTGCCATTTGAAGCTGGAAAACTGGCCCGCGGACTGCATTCCCCGGATGGTTTTCACGCAGCATCTGCGCGTACTGGATTGCGCAGTATTGCGGCGCACGATGTTGATGTGCTTCACCATCGGGAGGCAACCACACCGAATTATTTCTCAACGGAACCGGCGTGGGAGCTCTTCCGAATAAACTTCCGGAAGATCGCACGGTATGCGCCTTTGTAAACCTCTATGAGGGAGCGTTGTGCGTGTCAAACGGTCATAAGCTCCCGTTCTTCTGTCGTCGCCTACCGTGGTGCGCGATGGGGGTTACGGGAACCTTGCGGGATGGTTGATCCCGCGCGCTCTGCATTGTCTTGTGGAGTGTGGTGTGTTTGGGTGGCGTATTCGCAGTGCCGGAGCGGATACGCCACCCGTTTTTAACGTGTAAAACCCTGCCTACCCAAACTCAGGCGAGCTAACCCGAGAAGGTAACCACCTACCAACCCCTATATCAACCAACCCGAGGGGTAGGCGACCTAGAGGGCGTACCGGACACGCGAAGCGGGGGCTCCGTCCTCAAGGCGCCCCAGCGCCGCAGAGGGGGCACTCCCCCGCGAGCGGCGTCCGGTATGCACTTTCCAAACAACTAACCCACGGAAGCCGCACTCCCCCCGCGAGCGGTGTCCGGTACAACCTCTCAAACAACTAACCCGCAAGTAAAACTTCATACGCAAACAGGGTCGCCTACGATAGACATCTATCGCAGGCGACCCTGTTTATTGCTAACCCTATAAAGGGCGTGTCGGGAATGCGTGGCGGGGGCTCCGTCCTCGAAGCGCCCCCAGGCGCTGAAGAGGGGGCACTCCCCCGCTAGCATTTCCGATGTGCCCTTTCTATGAGGCTGTCGAAGAGTTTTAGTCCTCTACGGAGCGGAATGCTACAACCGCGTTGTGGCCGCCGAAACCGAAGGAGTTCGACAGCGCCACGATCTCGCCGGCGGGCAGCTCGCGTGCCTCGGTCACCACATCCAGGTCAATCTGGGGGTCCTTGTTGTCCAGGTTGATGGTGCAGGGTGCGGTGCGGTGGTACAGAGCCAGTACGGTCAGCACAGCCTCCAGGGCACCGGCACCACCGAGCAGGTGGCCGGTCATGGACTTGGTTGCGGAGACGGCAATGTTCTTGGTGTGCTCGCCGAAGGTTTCGTGCATTGCGGTTGCTTCGGGCAGGTCACCGGCGGGGGTGCTGGTGGCGTGCGCGTTGATGTGCACGACGGTCTTCGGGTCGATGTTGCCGTCTTCGAGGGCTTCGCGCAGTGCGCGGGTTGCGCCGAGTGCTGCGGGGTCCGGGGCGGTGATGTGGTAGGAGTCGGCGGATACGCCGGTACCTGCCAGTTCCGCGTAGACGCGTGCGCCGCGTGCCTTGGCGTGTTCTTCGGATTCGAGGATGAGTGCTGCTGCGCCTTCACCCATGACGAAGCCGTCGCGGTCGACGTCGTAGGGGCGGGATGCCTTTTCGGGTTCGTCGTTGCGGGAGGAGAGTGCCTGCATCTTGGCGAATGCTGCCATGGGTAGCGGGTGGATTGCTGCTTCGGCGCCGCCAACGATGACGACGTCTGCCTTACCGCTGCGGATCATTTCGACGCCGAGTTCCATGGCTTCGGTGGAGGATGCGCATGCGGAGACGACGGTCTGTGCTGCGGCGCGTGCCTTGAGGTTCATGGAGACGGCTGCTGCGTTGCCGTTGGGCATGAGCATCGGGACGGTCATGGGGAGGACGCGGCGGGGGCCCTTTTCGCGGAGGGTGTCCCATGCGTCGAGGAGGGTCCACACGCCGCCGATGCCGGTGCCGAAGGCTACGCCGGTGCGCTCGGGGTCGACTTCTTCTGCGGATTCGGCGTCGGGGCCGGTGAATCCTGCGTCTTCCCATGCTTCGCGTGCGGCGATGAGGGCGAGCTGGCCCGAGGGATCCAGGCGCTTTGCTTCTACCTTGGTGAGGCGGCCGGATTCGAGGGCGGGTACGGCGAGCTGGCCTGCAATGTATACGGGCAGGTCGTATTCCTTGACCCAGGGGTGGTCGAGGGTGGATACACCAGATACGCCCTTGGTGGCGTTTTCCCAGGTGGTGGGGACGTCGCCGCCAATGGGGGTGGTCGCGCCGAGGCCGGTCACCAGCACTTTTCGAGACATTGTGGCACTTTCTCTTCGGTGGTCGATTTGGTGGTTTATCCGGTGGTGTGTGGATAAAAACCTGTAGGGCCCGGGGGTCTGCGGTGTGCGTTTTCACGCGGTGTTTCACGCGCGTTTCACACGGTGCTTCACGCGGTGGAGGGTGCTGTCGTTGCGCCCTGTGAGTTCCGCGCTGCAGATTCCGCTCTGTATTCCCGGGGGTGTGTTGGATTGAAAGCTGAGTGAATAGCGATGCGGCGCGGGCCGGTGAGAGCCCGCGCCGCCTCGTTATTGGTTATAGCTTAGGCAGCGTTCGCGATGAACTCGACTGCGTCGCCAACGGTCTTGAGGTTCTGGACCTCTTCGTCCGGGATGGTCACCTCGAACTTCTCCTCAGCGTTCACGACGATGGTCATCATCGAGATGGAGTCGATGTCCAGGTCCTCGGTGAAGGACTTGTCCAGCTGAACGTCCTCAACCTCAACGCCGGTCTCTTCGTTAACGATTTCTGCCAGACCTGCGAGGATCTCTTCCTTGTTAGCCATTCAGGGGCTCCTTTGTTTTTTCGATGGTCATCGCACCCGCCGGGTGGGGGTACGCGTGCATTACCGAGTTTATCGTGTCTGCGTGGTGTACGCATGCGTCAACTCGGAGTTTAGGGGATGCTTTCCCGCTTTATTTTCTTTCTCGTGCACCGGCGCGGTGCCGGTCGTGAGGGGCGGTAAGCATCAGGCTCCGGGGTTTTCCTTAGGGAAGGACGACTACCTGAGCTGCGAATGCCAAGCCGGCACCGAAGCCGATCTGCAGGGCGAACTTGCCGGAGAGTTCCGGGTTCTCCTTGAGCAGGCGGTGTGCGGCGAGGGGAACCGATGCGGCGGAGGTGTTACCGGCATCGACGATGTCGCGTGCCACTGCCACCGTGTCGGGAAGCTTGAGGGTCTTGACCATCTGGTCAATGATGCGGGCGTTTGCCTGGTGCGGGATGAGCGCGCCGAGCTCGTCGGGGGTGATGCCGGCGGTTTCGAGTGCCTGCTTGGCGACCTTCGCCATTTCCCATACTGCCCAGCGGAAGACGGAGGGGCCGTCCTGGCGCAGGGTGGGCCAGATCTTTTCGCCTTCCTGCACGGGGTTTGCAACGAAGTCGCGGTTGCGGATATCCAGCAGGGAGTGAGTCATACCCACAGTGCCCCAGCGGGAGCCGTCCGAGCCCCATACGGTGGGGGCGATGCCGGGTTCGTCGGAGACGCCTACGACTGCTGCGCCCGCGCCGTCGCCGAGCAGGAAGGAGATGGTGCGTTCGGTGTTGTCGATGAAGTCGGAGAGCTTCTCAACGCCGATGACCAGCACGTGCTTTGCGGTGCCCGCGCGAACGAGGGCGTCTGCCTGGGCGATGCCGTAGCAGAAACCTGCGCACGCTGCGGAGATGTCGTATGCGGGGCACTTGGAGCCGATTGCGTCGGCGACCAGGGTTGCCAGGGAGGGGGTTGCGTAGGGGTGCGAGATGGTCGAGATGATGACCGCCTCAATGTCCTCACCGGCTACACCGGATGCCTCGAGGGCGTCCTTGGCGGCTTCGATGGCGAGGTCGGTTACCGACTGGTTTTCGCTGGCGCGGTGGCGGGTTGCGATGCCGGTGCGCTGCTTGATCCACTCGTCGGAGGAGTTGATTGCCTCAACGATGTCATCGTTGGGGACGATGACCTCACCGCGGGCTGCGCCGTAACCGAGGATGCGGGAGTAGCGGTTGATTTCGTACTGCTTGAGGGTAGTCACGTATTCAATCCTTAGTGCTGATGCTCGCAAGACACTGTGTGCCTCGCATGTCTAAAGTGCATGTCTAGTGTGAAGGGTTCAGTGGGAGGAGGCAGGGCGCTCTCCTGCGGCGTTTAGCCCTTCAGCGAGGCGAGATCCTCGGGGGTGTTGATGGAGGTGCCGGGCACGCCGCGCATCGCGCGCTTTGCCAGGCCGACCAGGGTGCCTGCGGGGGCGACCTCGATAATGCCGGCGACCTCACGCTCAAGCAGGGTTGCCATGCACAGGTCCCAGCGGACGGGGCTGGTGACCTGGGAGACGAGGGTCTTGACGAACTCTTCACCGGATGCCACGGCGGAACCGTCGCGGTTGGTCAGCAGCGCGGAGGTCGGGTCGGATACCTGCAGGGATGCGGCGAACTCTTCCAGTGCGGGCACGGCGGGTGCCATTGCCTCGGTGTGGAATGCGCCTGCGACCTTCAGGGGGATGACGCGAGCGCGTGCGGGCGGGTTCGCGGCGAATGCTTCGATGGCGGGGATGGGGCCTGCGGCTACGATCTGGCCGCCGCCGTTGGAGTTTGCTGCGACGAGGCCTGCCGCGCCGATGGCTTCGCGGACGTTTTCTTCAACGCCGCCGAGTACTGCAGCCATGCCGGTCGGGGAGGCGGCTGCCGCCTCCGCCATGCCGTTGGCGCGCACGCGCACGAAACGCATTGCGTCTTCGTCGCTGAGTACGCCAGCGAGGGCTGCTGCGGTGATCTCGCCGACGGAGTGGCCCGCGAAGATAAGTTCTTCACCGTCGAGTTCGCGCAACGCGAGGCGACCGGTGACGATGCCTGCAGCCACGATGAGGGGCTGGGCGATTGCGGTGTCCTTGATGGTTTCTTCTTCGGCTTCGGTGCCGTAGTGAATCAGGTCGATGCCTGCCGCTTCGGAGAGTCGTTCCAGGTGCTCACGCACACCTTCAATCTCGAGCCAGGGGCTCAGGAAGCCCTTCTTCTGGGAGCCCTGTCCGGGGCAAACGAGTGCGCGCATGCGGTGCGACCTTTCTGGTTTTTAGTACTCGTACGCGGTGTCTCCGCAGAGACGGAGACCACGGCTAGTCTGTTACCTATGCTACCTTGTTCAGCCGCTTTGCATAAACATCGCAGTGCAAGAATTTTGGGGTGCGCTGGGAGCTCAGATAGTGGTTGAACAGTGTATAGCTTAGATTGAACTCCCCCATTCGTACAACCCGAACGGGCAAGGTTCAAATAGAGAGACAGCTAACTTTCGAGTTGCCCCCCTATGCTCGCGGATGCGCCCGCGCGTACGTTTCCGCCAGACGCTTCATCGACACGTGCGTGTAAATCTGCGTGGTCGCCAACGATGAGTGCCCCAACAGCTCCTGCACCGAACGGATATCGGCACCACCATCGACCAGGTGAGTCGCCGCCGAATGACGCAAAACGTGCGCACCCGACGCCTGAGTGTTCTCCACCGTGCGCAGCAGGCGGGTCAGGTCCTCACGAACCTGACGGGCATTCGCACGCCCACCCCGAGGGCCAATAAACAGCGCCGTCACACCCTGAGCGCCCTCCGGAATCCACTGCGGACGACCATAGGACACCCAACGATTCAACGCCTTGAGCGCCGGGGTACCCAGCGGCACCACGCGCTCCTTATTGCCCTTACCCAGCACGCGCACCGTCTTATTCGCCCGGTCCACGCTCTGCAAATCCAGGCCGGTCAGCTCGGAAATACGCATGCCTGAGGCGTACAGCACCTCAACCACGGCTTCCAGACGTAGCAGGCGTGCATCACGAGGATCCTGCGCCCGGCGCTCCTGCAGGGTATTCAGCAGCTGGTTCATCTGCTCACGGCTCAGCACCGGCGGCAGGTGAATCTCCCGCTTGGGGGTGCGCATACCGCGCGTGGGGTTGGCGTGCACCAGCTCCTCTTCCTGAGCCCAAGTGAAGAACGTGCGCAGGGTCGAGCCGCGGCGCGCCACCGTAGAACGAGCCGCCTGCCGCAGATGCAGCGAACCCAACCACTCACGAATCAGGGACGCATCAATGCTGTCCAGGTGCCGCACACCGCGGCGCGCCATGTATCCGAAAAAGCCCTCCAAATCGGAGATATACGAGCGGATCGTCTCTTCGGAACGGTGCTTCTCATAGCGCAGAAAACGCTCAAAACGGTCCAGGACGGGGCGGAACACCTCGCCGGAAACGCCCAGTGCAGAATCGGGTAGAGCCGAGCCGGGCAGGGCAGGTTCTGGACCCTCAGTGTGGGTTCCGGGATGATTAGCGGCGAGGCTGCGGGTATAGGTCACCGGCAGGGTCGCGGAGGGAGCCTCATCTCGGTATTCTTCCCGGTTCTCGTTCCTGTTTTCAGCTCGGTTTTCGTGCTGGCGGGCGGGGGTCATGCGTCCCTCCTTTCGTGGTTCCTGACTCTAGCGGTGTTAATGCTTCTCGACAGTGTATTTCTGTCCCCGGCTGTATTTCTATTCCCGGTTGTGTTTCTATCTCGGGCGCATCTGCCGATAGGACGGCGGAGTAGGCTCCGCGCCGGTACGCGCAAGCCTACCCCCAATTGTAGAGAGGTTCTACGCTCTCTACGTGCCGCCCTGTCATGATCTGCCGTCCCGTCATGACCTACCCTCACATCCCGCTATAGCGGGGGTGTGGGCAGAGGTGTTCAGCGGGGCTCTCCTACGCTGCGGCAGCCGGGCGGACCTTCCTCCAGCTCGTTCCGCTGCTCTCCGCCAGACCGCAACGACCCAGGTGGAACAGGTCAGCCATCACGTCGCGAGCGCTCAACCCGAGAGCTGCGGCAATCTCATCCACGCCGCGGTAGGAGCGCGGGCTCAGGTCGTCCCAGACCCTACCCTGTCGTTCGGTCAGCTCATCCAACGCGCTGGAGGAGGCAGCCCGGTCCCATTCACTCTCGTGCTCGGTGCCCAGCTCGAAACCCGCGGCGGCATCGTACTCGAGAATGTCGGCGGCCTCGGTGAGTGTTTGCGCTAGTCCATCGCGTAGCAGACGGTTCGTGCCCACCGAGTTCGGCGAGTTAATCTGCCCCGGAACCGCCCAGAGAGTACGCCCAATCTCCATCGCGTGACGAGCCGTATTCAGCGCACCGGAACGCCAGCGCGCCTCCACCACAATGGTGTGCCGCGCCAACGCCGCAATCAGCCGGTTACGCTCCAGAAAACGCCACCGCGTGGGGGTGTTACCCACACTCACCTCGCTCATGATGAGCCCGCGGTCAACAATCATGTTCAGAGCATCCGAGTTCTGCGCCGGGTACAGCCGATCCAGCCCACCCGCCATGAAGGCGATGGTCGGCAGGTCGCTACCCTGCTGGGTCAGCGCCGCCCGATGCGCCGCAATATCAATGCCCATCGCGCCACCAGAAATCACCGTGTACCCGCGGCGCGCCAGCTCGGCGGCGAGGTGGGTCGTCGCCTCCGTACCGTAGATGCTCGGGTCGCGCGAACCGACCAGCGCCACGCTCGGGGCAGAGGCCAAATCCAGCAGGTGCCGCGAATCGCCTCGGCACCACAGCCCGTACGGTCGGGCGGGCCCCAAATCGTTCAGCTGCGGCGGCCACAGCGGATCGGCGGGAGTGACCAGCCATGCCCCGCAGGTTGCCGCCATGTGCGCCTCCGCGTTCAGGGTGCGTTCCATGCGGCGGTTCCAACGCAGGCGGCGGGTCGCGAGCGCCTTGCCGAACTTATCGCGGCTCATCTGATGCTCACCCGGCGTGTAGTAGCCATTCGCGCTACAGAACAGGGCGGACTCCCCTTCCGCGGGTGCGCCCACCGAGTGCAGAAAATTGCTGAGCTGCTCATCCGGTTCGCCGTGCTCCCAGGTGTGCTCATCCGGGATGTGCCCGGTCAGCAGGTAGTGCAGGGTCAGCGGCGCGCCCAGGGTGGCGAGGGATTCGACCACGAGCTCATCGGCTGGCTCGGCATAGCGCATCAGCTGAGCGGTACAGCAACGGATGTACTCGCGGCACGCCGCCTCAAGCTCCTCCGCGCTGAGGGCGGGATTGAAGAGCGGTGCGGGATCAGAGCCGCTGGAGGCTGTACCCACCGCAGCTTCGGGGCGCTCGCCCTGTAGCCCCTCGCTCTGTGGCTCTTCCCCCGACTGTTCCTCCCGGTGCATCTCGTCCAGGTGCACCGGGTTCAGGCAGGAGGCGAGGAACCCCGGCAACCGCGCCGCGTTATACGGGCTCGGCGAAGGCTCCTGCCCCAGCGACAGAATATGCGCCACCCTCTCACGCACCAGGGCGTGTACATCCAGGGTGTGACCGGGTAGGCGGATCTGCAGTTCCTCCTGCACAAAATCCTCCGCCGTGCCCTCTGCAGGCACGTTCTCCTCAAACGTGCTCTCTTCTGACACATGCTCTTCCGGCGCTATTTTTCTCAGTTTCTTCTCACTCATGATCTTCTCCTCTCGTGAGTGGCTCATGTCGTGAACACTTCTTCGTTAATGCCTCGGCGCTCAAAGCGTCGGCACGCTATTTCAGTTGCCGCTATTTCAACTGCCCCTGCTGCCTCAAAAAGAGCGCCACATCCAGGTGCTCCCGGCTCGGGTAGGCGGCTCCCTCCAAATCGGCGAGGGTCCAGGCAATACGCAGCACCCGGTCATAGCCGCGAGCCGTCAGCGTTCCGCGATCCACGGCGGCGTTCAGCTCGCCGGTGAGCTTCGCATCCAGACGCAGCGGGCCGCGCAGAATCTTGCCGTTCATCTCCGCATTCGTCTTCAACCCGTACGGCTCCAGGCGCTCCTTCTGAGCCTGCCGCGCCGCCATGACGCGCTCACGAATCTGCACCGAACTCTCATTCACCTGACCGCCCGCAAGCTCCGTGGAAGACACCTTCGGAACCGTCACATTCACGTCAATGCGGTCCACCAGCGGGCCAGACAGCCGCCCAAAATAGGCGCGACGCTCACGCGGGGCACACGTGCACTCCGTACCGGTGCCCACGTTCATGCCGCAGGGGCACGGGTTCGCCGCCAGAATCAGCTGAAAACGCGCCGGATACGTCGCCGACGCGCTCGAACGATCCAGGGTCACGGTCCCCGATTCCAGGGGCTGACGGAGCGAATCGAGCACCGTGCGTTTGAACTCCGGCGCCTCGTCCAGAAAGAGCACGCCGCGGTGCGCTTTAGACACGCAGCCCGGGCGGGGAATGCCGCTGCCGCCGCCCAGAATCGCCGGCGCGGAGGCGCTATGATGCGGTGCCTCAAACGGTGGCTGACGCACCAGCTCGCTCAGGTGCTCCCCCGCCGAGCAGAGGGAACGAATCGCGGTCACTTCCATCGCGGCATCGTTGTCGAGGGTCGGCAGGATGCTCGGCAGGCGCTCCGCCAGCATGGTTTTACCCGAACCGGGCGGGCCGGTCAGCAGCATGTGGTGACCACCAGCAGCGGCAATCTCCAGGGCGAAACGACCCTGCGACTGACCGGCAACATCGCTCATGTCCGAGGGAATTTCAGCCGGTTTCGCCGCCGGTGCGCTCGCCTCCGTCTGCGGGGCGGGCGGGTAGGTCAGCTTCTGACTCTCAGCGCCAAGAGCGGCAAAAACCTCAGCCAAGCAGCGGAAACCGCTCACCTGTGCGCCGGGGATGAGCGCCGCCTCCTCAGCATTTTCGGCGGGCACAATCACACGGTGGTGTCCAGCATCCACAGCGGCTTTGACCGCCGGCAGGATGCCCGGCACGGGGCGTAGCGTTCCGTCCAGTCCCAGCTCACCCAGGAAAACGCTATCGCCGCTGGGGTGCAGCTTCTTCTCTGCCTGCAGCGCCGCAACCACAATGGCCAGGTCGAACGCCGAGCCGCGTTTGGGCAGGGTTGCCGGGGTCAGGTTCACGGTGAGCCGGTGCTGAGTGAGGGTGATGCCGGTGTTTTTCGCCGCGGAGCGCACACGCTCTTTAGACTCATTGAGGGCGGTGTCCGGCAGGCCCAGCAGCACGAAGCCGGGCAGGCCCTGCGAGATGTCAGCCTCAACGTCAACGATGTGCCCGCGCAAGCCCACGAGCGCCACGGAATATGTGCGTGCGAATCCCATTACGCCACCGCCTTCAGATGCTCAAAGGTGAAGGTTTCGCAGGTTCCGGTCACCGCAATTGCGTCAATGCGAAAGCGCGGAAAATCCAGGTTCTCGCGCAGCCTGCACCACAGAATCGCCAGCGAGCGCGTGCGGCGAGCCTTATCGCGGTCAATGGACGCAAACGGGTGCCCAAAGTCTTCGCTACTGCGGGTCTTGACCTCAATGAAAACCAGTTCGTCCTCGGGGTCGATAGCGATCAGGTCGAGCTCGCCGCGGATCTGCTCGTGTTCCAGTCCGGCGGGCGGTCGCCAATTCCTCTCCAGAATCCGGTAGCCGTTCGTCTCTAGGATGCGGACGGTCAGTTCCTCGCCCCACCTGCCGACGCTGTGGGCGCGGGGTGGGGTTCTGCGGAGCTGGGGTCTGTTGGGTGCGCTTCGGGTTGCGGCGCGGGCTGTTATTCGGGCTGTTGTCATGGGTCTCTCCCCCGGTAGATAGCGGTAGTGCTTCTACTGTGCCCGCCGCGCGCGTACCCGAACGCGGTTAACGAAAAACTGTGGATAACCTCGGTTCCCAGAAGGAATTAGAGGTTATCCACAGCCATTTATTTGAAATTTTGGGGCATATTTTTCAAAAACACCGCTCGGGTGCCGATTCGCCGCGTCATATTTGCGCAGGTTCGTCGCCTGGTTCTGCGCGTGCTTTCATCACTCAGTCCCGCCGCAATCTAGTCCCCCGGCACCCACACGCCGACCCCGGCTAGGTATTGAATCGGGCTTGAACTAGGCGTTAAAGTCCGGCATTTCCGGCACGGTGAACTCCTGGTTGGGCAGGCGCTCCTCCACGTTCACGTCACGCACCGAGTATGCGTGCACCTTCTTCACAAAGCGGTTGGAGCGGAATACATCCCACACCCACACGTCGCTCATGCTCACCTCAAAGTAGAGGGTGCCGTCCTGCACGTGCGGGGTGACGTCCACCTGGTTTGCCAGGTAGAAGCGTCGGTCGGTTTCTACCGCGTAGCTAAAGAGCGACATGACGTCTTTGTATTCGCGGTAGAGCGCCATTTGGGCGTCGGTCTCGTAGTTTTCGAGGTCTTCTGCGCTCACTACTCTTCCTTTCCTGGGCTTTCTTAGTACTGATTCAGCGGTAGCACGTTAGGCTTTCGCAGCCTTTGGAGGCGCGGTCTTCAGGAGTGCCACGCACCCTAGCCGCACTCTAGCCGCGCTGTGCCGCGGCGGCCTCAATCTGCTCGGCAGTCGCCGGAAGCGACCATGACAGTCGATGCTGCGGGCTGGGGCCCTGCACGCTAATCGCCTCGCGATGAGCGGCGGACCCGTAGCCCTTGTTCTTTGCCCAGCCGTACCCCGGGTAGCGGGTATCCAGCTGGACCATCAGCTCGTCACGTTCCACCTTCGCAACCACCGAGGCAGCCGCGATAGAGGCGCACTTGTAGTCGCCCTTAATGACCATGGTCACCGGCATCTGCGCGGGCGCCCCTGCACCCTCCCACGCCTGGGCGAGTAGCGCGTTGTAGTGTGCCTGCGCCGGATCCTGTGCCAGCGCGCTGAACAGGTCCTCCTGCGGAGGGGTGAACCAGTCGTGCTTACCGTCCAGCAGGGCGGCGTCGGCACGGTATCCGCGGCGCGCCAGCTCGGCGAGCGCACGCTGGGCGGCAAGCCTCAGCGAGAGGGTCATGCCGAGCCGGTCAATATCTGCCGGTTCCACGTGCCCGACCGCCACGGCGCACCACTGGCGGATTTCAGGAACCATGGATTCGCGTCGTGCCGGTGAGAGCGCCTTGGAGTCGATCAGCCCGCCCACTTCGAGGGTGGCGTCCGGGGTGAGGATTGCGACGCCCACGGTGACCGGGCCCGCCATGGAGCCGCGGCCCACCTCGTCGATTCCGGCAACCGTGCGGGCGCCGGAGGCGAAGAGCTGTTGCTCGTACTCGAGGTCGGCGGCGGGCGGGGGTGCTTTCGCAGGCTTAGCTTGTGCGGGTTTCGTTGCGCTCTTCTGAGCGCTCACCATCATTCCCAAGCTCGCTTACTCGCTCGGGGTGGAGGTCGGTGCGGGAATCGAGGAGAACACCGAGCTCTGATCCTGCAGCAGACCGAAGTGGTTCAGCGGCCACGCCACCACGAACACGTTACCCTGCACGTCGTCCTTGGAGATGAACGCGGTGCCGTCGCTAATGTGGTAGCGGGAGTCGGCGGAGTTGCTACGGTGGTCACCCATCACGAAGTACTTGCCGGCGGGCACGGTCACCTTGAAGGGCACCTCCGAGGGCGGGTTGCCGGGGTACAGGTACGGTTCGGTGATTTCTACGCCGTTGACCTTGATTTTGCCGTTGCCGTCGCTTTCGACCACGTCACCGGGGGTGCCGATAACGCGCTTGACCAGGAAGTTCGAGGAGGTATCCGGCAGAATACCCGCGAAGGACAGGGCGTCCTTGAGCGGGCTGCTGGACTTCTGAGCGGAGGGAATCCAACCCTGAGAGTCCTTGAAAACGATCACGTCGCCGCGCTTGGGCTCGCTAAAGTAGGAGCCCGCCACGTTAATGAACACGCGGTCGTTCACCTGCAAGGTCTGCTCCATGGAGCCGGAGGGAATGTAGAAGCCACGCAGCAGGAAGGTCTTGACCAGGAATGCGATGACCAGCGCGTAGAGGATGACGGTGCCGCCCTCGCGTGCCTGCACCCAGAGCCATTCGCCGAGGCGGCCTTCTTCCTGTGCCTGGGAGTAGGTCAGCTCTGCCTGTTCGGCGCGCTTTGCCTTGCGGCGTTCCTTGGGGGTCATTTCGGAGAAGTCCTTGGTGGTTTCCACGTCTGCAGCGTTCTCCTTATCGGTGGTTTCTTCGCGCTCGGTATTCTTCGCTGCGGCACTCTCAGAAGTACCGGTGGAGGCGGTGCTCGCCTCGGCGCTAGCTACCACCTCGCGGGTGCTCTTGGTATCGTCTTCGGTCGCCTCCGTAGCGCCCGCGGATGCCGTCCAGGGGGCAGCCTTCTCGGACTTCTCAGCACCCGCGTTCTCTGCTGCGCTCTGATTCTCTGCGGCACTCTGCTCGGTAGCAGCCTTTTCGGCGGCGAGGCGCGCAAAGTATTCTTCCATTTCGCGGCGCTCGCGGCGGCTTTGAGGTTGGTATCCCTCAGGGAAGGGGCTGGTGTTCGCAGTGTTCTTATCGTCTGCCATGCTGGAGTGAGCCTTTCGTTTGAGAGATACCTAGCTCGAGTGAAACGGTACCTAGCTATTGTATCGAGAGTGCTTGCGCTCTTGGGCTTTTATTTTCTGAGAGCGGCAAGGTTCTCAGAATATGCAAAAACCGCTCCTTGCCCGCGGAATGCGGTTGGGGAGCGGTTTGCAACAGAATTCTGTATCTATAAAGATTAGAACTCGCGCTTCTCGCGGATACGAGCAGCCTTACCGTGGCGGTCGCGCATGTAGTACAGCTTTGCACGACGGACGTCACCGCGGGTCACAACCTCAATCTTCTCGATGGAGGGAGAGTGAACGGGGAAGGTACGCTCAACACCAACGCCGAAGGAAACCTTGCGGACGGTGAAGGTCTCGCGAACGCCTGCACCCTGGCGACCAACGACGAAGCCCTTGAAGACCTGGATACGGTGGTTCTTACCTTCAACGATCTTAACGTGAACGTTCAGGGTGTCACCGGGGCCGAATGCGGGGATGTCGTCACGGAGGGACTTCTTGTCGAGGAAGTCAAGAGTCTGCATAGTTGTAGATCTCCAGAGTCATCTGCCGCAGGTCAAATAGACTCAGATTGCTCTGCCCCACTGCGGGACAGAAAACCTCATGCTTCGGACAGGATTGGTGTCCGAAGGTTGACATCGTTGGTCGCTCTCCCCCCTGCGGCAGGGGCGTGCCCGATGTCAACACAATGCTCCATTATCCCAATGCACCCGCGTTTATGCAAGCATCCGGGGAACACTTTTAGAAGGGGGGTTCGTCACTCTGCGCTCCCCCGCCCTGGGATGCACCGTTCTGCGCCGGAGCATACTGCTGCGTGTACTGAGGCGCCTCCTGCAACGGCGCACCCGAGTGCGGCACACCCTGCTGCGTTGCGTTCTGCTGCGGCGCCCCCTGCATGGCACCCTCGTTGACCGTGCGCTTCTCCACGGTGCGGGCGAAGGTGCTCGTACCGTAGTTCAGGTCGTGACCGATGCCCAGGGCATCCACTTCTACCGTGGTGCCCTGCGTGCCGTCTTCGCGGTTCCAGCGGCTAATGCGCTGGCGGCCGCTCACGACCAGCGGCTGTCCCTTCTCAATGGAGGTGGCGATGTTCTGCGCGAGGCGGCGGTAGGCTTTCACGGTGTACCAGTTGGTGGTGCCTTCCTTCCAGGTGCCGGTGGCGTCCTGCCAGCGCGGGGTGCTGGCGAGGCGAAAGTTCACGACGGGCACCCCGTTGGGCAGGGTGCTCAGTGCCGGGTCGGAGGCGGTGAATCCGCGGATCAGGATGGTGTCGCTCATGGTTTCTCCTTAGAAACTAGTGGATGGGTTCCTTCACCCTGCCAGGGCTGAGCCGACCCTGCATCCGCTGACCACTGCATCTGTGGATAACCTTGCGTTTTGCGGTTTTGAGCGCCGCCTGTGGATAAAATTTTTGAACTTTTTGCCCCGTTTTTTCAAAATTTGCCCGCAGGAAACACACTCCCTGCAGAAATATGACAGCTACTCCCCCGCCCTCATCATGCCCGCGCCCCAAAGCTGCCTCCGCAAAACTCCACCCCATCCGGCATCGTGATAGGTATCTCAGCGTCGGGGCGGCTATTTTTGGCCTCAAGTTCACTATTTCAGCCCCGCGCACTCTATCCTTGATGATGCGGTGCACTCAGCCGCATCCCGTCTACCCGCCTTGGAGAATCCGTGAGCAAAAAGCCCGCGAACAACAACCTGCCTTCTTTGCAGGAACTTCAGCAGCTGCAGCGCAACCTGCCCAAGTTGCCCGATTCGATGGACCCGCAGAAGAAGCGCCTCATTTACGGTCTGCTCGCTGTGCTTGCCGTGATCGTGCTGATTATTGGTCTGGTCTACGTGAGCAAGAACGGTGTGGACGGCCTGCTCGGTTCGGATACGACGACCTCCGCCACCGATGAGGAAGAGACTAACGTTCCCATGGAAACCCTCGCCGAGGTCAAGAACCCCTACAAGGCGGTTGATCCCGCGACCGCGCTCGCACCGGATTTGGCGACCGCGAAGAGCGAGCTGGCGTCCCTGCAGGTGAAGGAACGCGCCTCGAAGAATGGCTACTCCCGTGATCAGTTCGGCCCCGCCTGGGATGACGTTGACGGCAACAAGTGCAACACTCGCG
>ERZ773027.891-NODE-891-length-17337-cov-10.254484_pt1 | contig 17337 bp, 11 predicted proteins | sample MGYA00511032_ERZ773027 | MGnify/ENA primary metagenome ERZ773027 (study PRJEB29015, sample SAMEA2738138) | human oral metagenome | biome: human oral; feature: human-associated habitat; material: saliva | place: China | collected 2190 ... | reverse complement strand
GAAAACAAAAAAGAGAAAACCTCAACAACTTCTTGAAGTCCCCTCTGTACGGCTGTTAAACAGTCTTGCTCTTGAAAGAAGAGGAAGATTTGCAATCTGTTGTTTTATGATGTCAAAAGTAAAGATATAATTCTATAAAAACAAATTAAAGATGTAAAATAACATAAGTTTAACATTTAAAAGCTAAATGCTTACCTTACTTCGAGAGTAGGAGGAATACCTCACCATTATAAGAATAAACTTGTCAACTCATCAGTTTATTAACTTCTCCACTTGTCTACCCGTATAGAGTTGTAAATAATTTTCAGCCTCTTAAAATTCAAGTGATGCTTAATAGGCTTTGAAAAGACGCCCTTTTGGCTTGCAAAAGATGCCCTTTTGAGGTCTAACTAACGCCCTTTTGAAGTCCTATTAAGCATCTTTTGTTATGCAACTAATCAACGAAAATGAAGAAATATCGAAGTTGGTGTAAACAGACTGATAATAAGCAGGAAACGGAACGATTTGCATAGAAGTGCTCTTTTCAAAAAGAGTTATAATATGCAGATTTAGGCAGAAGTTCAGTTACCAAACCGTTACCCGATTTTGCCATAGGTAACGATGGAGTAATGTTCGGTAACTGAATTATTTTCGCTCGTGTGGCTGTTGCTACGGTCGGCAGTTTTCTGCATAAGTGAGGAACGCTTTGAAATTGGTATTTTTGCCACAAAACATCAAAGCGTATGAAAACAGAAAAAATGAAGGTGTTGCTCTACCTCAAAAAGAGCGGTCTTGACAAGTCAGGCAAGGCTCCTATTATGGGACGTATCACGCTTGGAAGGACTGTTGCGCAGTTTAGTTGTAAACTCTCTTGCAACCCCGAGTTGTGGAATCCGCGCGAGAGCAGAATGGACGGAAAGAGTCGTGAGGCTGTGGAAATAAACGGCAGGTTGGAGAGTTTACTGTTGTCTGTTCAGTCGACTTATCAAGCCTTACTTTCCAAAGGTTGCCCATTTGATGCAACCGATGTGAAAGAGCAGTTTCAAGGGAGCATGCAGACTCGCTGTATGCTTATCGAAAGGCTGGATATGCTCATTAAGGAGAAGGAAAGCCATGTTGGTATAGACATCAAGGAAGGAGCCATACACGGCTATCACTCTACCCGAATTCATTTGCAGAAGTTTATTCAACGGAAGTACAAGGTAACAGACTTGGCTTTCTCACAGCTCACAGAGAACTTTATCTATGAGTTTGGGCAGTATTTCTTAGGTGAGTGCGGTTTTCAAGAAAGCACATTCTATAATGCAGCCACGCATTTGAAGACGGTATGCAGGTTGGCTTACCGTGAGGGATTGGCTGATGTACTTCTATTTGACAAAGCCAAAATTAGCAAGGGGGACAAGAGACTGCCCAAAGCATTGGACAAGGAAGCATTAGACAAATTGAAGACTCTCAACTTGGAGGACTTGGAGGAGGATATGGAAACGGCAAGGGATATTTTCCTCTTTGCCTGTTATACAGGTGCTGCGTATTGCGACTTGATGGAACTAAGCAAATCTCATCTTGTCCGTGATGACGAAGGAAGTTTGTGGCTGAAGTTCAACCGTCAGAAGACAAGTGTACCTTGCCGTGTCAAACTGCTACCCGAAGCCATACGGCTGATGGAGAAGCTCCACAGCGATGAAAGGGAAACATTGCTCCCTTTCATGGGATATGCCACTTACCAATCTTATTTGAAAGCCCTGCGGCTTCGTGCAGGCATCTCGTTTCCTTTTACCACACATACGGCAAGGCACACCTTTGCCACGCTCATCACGCTTGAACAGGGTGTACCCATTGAGACCGTGAGTAAGATGCTGGGGCATTCCAACGTGAGCATGACCGAGCGTTATGCAAAGGTAACCCCACAGAAACTCTTTGAGGAATTTGACCGTTTCCTTTCTTTCACTGAAGATATGCAGTTAACAATCTGATTCCTATTTCTTCTATCTTATCATTATTCATTATTAAAAACCACCAAGACAATGAGAAGTACATTCAAGATACTGTTTTATCTCAACAGACAGAAGACAAAGGCAGACGGCAATACCGCCATTCTCTGCCGTATCACCATAGACGGAAAGAACACAGCCATTACCACAGGCGAAGAGTGCCAGCCCTCTGAGTGGAACGCCAAACAAGGGCTGACAACCAACAAGAAGACAAACCAAAGAATCAATGGGTTCAGGGATTTGGTGGAAAAGACCTATCGGGACATTCTTGTAAAGGATGGAGTGGTAAGTGTGGAACTTATCAAGAACCGCTTACAGGGTATTGCCACCAATCCGACCACGCTCCTTGCCATGAGCAGGGCCGAACTGCAAACAGTCAAGGAAAGCGTTGGCAGATCAAGGGCAGAGGGAACTTATCTGAATCTGTTCTATTCTGACAGAAATCTCCGTGAATTTGTCGAAAACAAAGGAATGCAGGACATACCCATCGGAGCCATTACAGAGGACTTGTTCGAGGAATACCGTTTCTTTCTGAAAAAGCGTGGGCTGAAAGCATCCACCATCAACAGCAACCTCTGCTGGCTGAGCCGATTGATATTCCGTGCGGTCAGCAAGAGGATTATTCGCTGCAATCCGTTTGAGAACGCCAAGTATGAGAAGGAGGAAAAGAAGATACGCTTTCTACAAAAGGGCGATGTAATGAAACTTATGGCAATGAGGATGAATGACAAGGAAACAGAGTTGGCAAGACAGATGTTCATCTTCGCTTGCTTCACCGGCTTGGCAGTTGCCGACATGGAGCATCTGCAATATGGACATATCCAAACGGCAGTAGACGGACAGAAGTATATCCGCAAGGAGCGTCAGAAGACAAAGGTTGAATTTATCGTACCACTGCATCCCGTAGCTGAAGTCATCATCAACCATTGTAGGAACGAGCAGAAAAGAAACGAAGAGCAGCAGACGATGAAAGAATATGGCGACAGCCTTGTCTTCCAACCTGATAGTAGCCGTAGTGTAATGGGCAAAAATCTAAGCATCGTGGGTAAGGCTCGCGGTATCAGACAGCGGTTGTCCTACCATATTGGGAGGCACACCTTCGGTACGATGAGCCTGAGCGCAGGAATACCAATAGAGAGTATAGCCAAGATGATGGGACACGCCTCCATATCAAGCACTCAAGTCTATGCGCAGATAACGGATAACAAGATTTCGGAGGATATGGACATGCTCATCGCCAAGCAATCGGAAAAGGAAATGGCGGAGAGAGAGGAAAATGAACTTTAATTCGTAATTCCTTGATAATCATCGGTTTGTAATGTGTTAAAATCACGTTGCGACCCAATTGCGACCGAGGTTTGTAACTCTCTATATATCAGCTTGTTGCAAGCATTATGAAATTAAACCTATTTTTGTGACTGTTTTTCAGCCTGATGTGGGTCGCAATTCCAATGTCGGTCATTCCTGCTTAAAAGAATTTTTATCTCAGATAATCAAGAACTTACGATGTTTGCAACTGATTTTCTAGAATTATTTTTCCAATATGTCGTGTGTGTCACTTGTCGTCTGGCAGTGTTGCCACCCCTTCGGCTGTGTTGTGACGTTAGTGTGCCTCCTCCACCTGAGCAGAATTACATCTCCCACCGGAGAATCGTATGAAGACACATTTTGAATTTGGGTTCAAATTTACTACTTTTCGAACTAATATCCAAACTTACTGCTGACAAAGTGCTTAACTTTAATACTTGGTCGCAGAAAGTAGTGCAAGGTGCGAGCCTATATATAAATAGGCTTGCACCTTGCACTACTGGTCCACCTGCGTCGAGTGTTAAAGTTATGTTCTGTGGCTTCATTTCATGAGAGACCTGATGTCCTCTATCATCCGTCCAAGTTCTGAGTAGGTGTAGTCTCTGCTGCCGTTGTCTCTTTCCACAAGAGATTGGTTGCCGTGAGCTATGGCCTCACTGAGTTTTCCTCCGTTCTTCTCAAAGTAGCCATGGAGGCCTTTGTTCTTTCGAAAGAAGGCTTCTGTCTTCTCGTATGGGCAGATACTGTTCAAGTCTTTGAGGAGTGACCGCTGGTCGACATAGGCATGTGAGGTGTACTTGAAATAGTAGATGAAGAACAGCTCTGTACAGCGGTGCGTCTCGTAGAATCTCACCTCGCAGTGGATACCCTTCTTGGGCTTGTTGACAGGCTTTGCGTATTTTCTCTTCAGCTTTTCATACTGCTGACGCTCCGACATCTCATCCTTATTGTCCATATCGATGACGCAGAAGATGTGCGAGTAGTTCAACGTGATGCCTTCCTCTATCTTCAACTCAAGTTCCTTCATGCTCGTGTGCTTCGGATAATCAGGCTTGATGTTGATACTGCGCAGTTCGTCACGCAGCGAGTGGAAATAGTAGAACTCTGTAGGTCCTTCTCCCAGGATGAGTATGGAGTTATGTTGCTTTGCCATATGCTAATCCTCCAAATCAATGAACATACTTCCCAGTTCTGGCTTGGCTCCCAGTCTTCCCGACTTATAGGAGTTGTACAGAGAGAGATTCTTGTGAAGACCGAAAGAGTCGCCACGGCTATACACCGACGAAGCAGTATTGTGATTCTTCTCGACAAACCATACTGCGCCTCTGTTCTCATTGATGAGATCCTGAGAGAGCAGGGCAGTCTCCTGGCTGGTGATTATCAACTGCGAGTTCTCGGAGTTGAAGAGGAAAACACTCAGATAATAGAACAGCAGGTCATAGTGCAAGTCCTCGCCGAGCTCGTCAAGATAATACACGTGGTTGCTGCTGATGAGGTCGTAGAGCGTATTCAGAATACGGATGTACTTCTGTGTGCCGCGTGACTGCATCTTCAGAGGCACATCGAATGTAGTGCTATCTGTCTTGTGTTCAAACACGATGGATTCCACTGTCGGCTTCAGTAACTCCTCTTTTATATTGTCTGGAATCGACTCATTCTTGATATGCTCACGATATGCGACAGGGACAATTCTGTCTTCCATCACTGGGCGGAAGCCAACAATGTTGAGGTCTGCCTTCTCGAGCATCTGTTCGAAGAATCTCCGCTTGGTCTTGTCGGAGTATGCCTCCTTCATTATCTCAACGATTCCCTTTGCTCCATCTGCAGTGCCATCCACATCATGGAATCTTGTCATGAGATAGCTGTGTAGAGCAGTAAAAGGTTTGATATCCTCTTTAAAGGTATTCTTGATGCAGACTGACAGCACACCATGATTGTTCAGCGTGTTCTCACGTATGCTATCCTGAGTTTTCACCTGCAGACGCAGACTGGCACCAAACTTCACTTCAGCCTGCACACCGTCGCCAACGAACGTACGCTCATAGAACAGCGATTTATTGCCCTTGGGGTAATAATACAGTTCTTCTTTCAGAATGGACGAACGATTGTATATTACAGCATAGTCATATCTCACCTTACCGACATAGAACGACACAGCCATCTCGGTAGGCTCTTCGGCTGTCAGACTAAACGGAATATAGCAAGAGATAGCTTGAGTGGCATCATTCTTCGGCTGCACAAGAATGCGGAACACGTCGTTCATAGCCAACAGCATGTTTGACTTACCCGATGCGTTAGCACCATAGAGAATACCTAGTTTATATAGGAATACGCCATCGGTCACTTCTGATACTAAAGCAGACGACGGACCTTTAGCGGTAAAATCCAATTCCTGCCTGTCGCTGATGGACAGGTAGTTCTTAACAGAAAAGCATCTTATCATAACACAAAATCTATAAATCAGTAATTCTGCTACAAAATTAGCTATTTTATTTCATAGAGCAATGTCGCAAAATGATTATTTTTGTAAATAGGCTACGTTTTAGCGATGTTTATGCTCAACTTTTCAAAAATCACCTGTTCAGGAGTGCAATTGCTCGCTCTGCTGTCTCCTCATCCAGTCCTGTATAAGGATTAACAATAAGCAGTCTAGAGAGCTGATGCTCATTGAAACAACTTGCGTCCATATCATCAAGAATGATATAATCTAACGCTCCATCGTCGCATCCAAACAACCATTCGTCAATTTCGTCTCCGCGATGCAGACTACAGTTAGGTGTGGTACCAATCAACTCGCCAGGTAAGTTGCGAGCCTTCCACATGTCGAGGAGTTCCATGAACGACATGATGTACTTCCAGTCAGAAGTCGCCACCACCTTAGCATCAGTAGCTTCTATGATATGTCTAAGGTTTTCTACACACTTTTGCTGGTGGCATATTCTTATTTTCCTTTTGTAGTTAACGTTATGCATTGCCATTTTTCATTTCGGCAAATAGCGACACCCTCTACATAGTCCCCATCGTTGACACCTGTGAGAAGTCTTTCATGAACATAGCTGTTATCCACGAATGCAAATGCCTTGTTCTGACTATTTGTCTTTATTCTAACGTTGCCTGACACTCGCTTTATCCAGTTTACACTAGGCATCTCTATAGCTTTGACAAAACGTATCTTTCCATCTGTCATTTTGATCTCAAAGCATTGGCCGCCTGGTAAGGATTGAAATCCAAACTGCCTTGGTTTAACTTTTATTGTTTCTCCATTGTTGTTGAGAAGCATCCATTTACGCACCTTCTTTTGTTTCTGAGTTTTGTGATCTGTCACCTGATCGGATCGTTCCCCAATCTTTACCATAATTTGAGAAGGAATGTCAGAATAAACAAGAGCATCTGCTTTGCAGAAATGATCAGAATACTCCTGTGGTATTGCCACAGTACCTGCTGGAATCATTCTACATAAATCCACAAAAGTGTTGTTCAGATGCCAATTGTTACGCTCGTATACTTCTTTATACTTATCCAATTCTGCTTTTGCCCAATCAAAAACTTTGCTATCGATTAGAGCATTAGCAAGGGCCAAATGCAGCTTCCCAAGAAATTCTTCTGGCACTTTTATACTTAATGCTTTGCAGAGCAGTGAAATTTTCACATCATCAGAGTCTACCAGCATAGCCATTTCGCTCCACAAATAGAACTTTGCAGAGAATTTCAAAACCAGCTGTTTGTAGACACCAATAGCTTCTTCTTTTTTGCCTAACTTTATCAGTGCAATAGCCTTGTCTCGCAGAAGATTATCATTATCCGGCCATTTGTCTATTGCTTTTTGAAGAACAGACATAAATGTCTCCGACGGCAAAGCCGTAGAAACCACTTGTATCTCTTTGGAGTACAAGGTAATCATACGCTCAACTTGAGACGGATATCTGTTGCCATCCTGAGTTTTACCATCCTGCCAGTCTTCGTCACGCAAATTTTCGAGATTCCATATTTCAATAAAACGCGTAAACAAGAACTCATTCGGGTTGATGCGTTCCGTATTCATTGCTTCTGAAAGAATGCAGGAATGAAGCATGGAGGGTGAAGGAAGCTCCAACTTTAGATAGTTGTTCAGCATCCGTCGTCGCTCAATAGTAGATATCTGCTGGTTCTGATGCAATGCGCGATATATTATCCAACCGAAGTTCTCATATTGGACACTAGCAAGCTCGTCGTCATTTTGAAATGACAACACCTTGTTATACGCGGCTAAGGCATCACCGTTCTTCGCTTGTTCTTCTGCCGTCCTGATTTCATCTTGATGAGGTAAGAGTGACCTGTCCGCAGAGACTAACGCTCTTTCAATATATTCATCACTGCGCTGTATCTGTTTTGCGAGTTCGTGCATTTCCTTCACGATTACGTCTCTCTCAGCCAATTCTTTGACTAGTTTGTATTTGTCGTTCAAGCACCAGAAAAGCCCAACGCATCCCCAATAGTCTTGGAGATGGTTATAGTCAGCACGTGCCATTTCAAGTGCTTGTTCTAATTTACCTGATTTGCGTAGAGCTGTAACTTCTTTAAATGCCATAAGCTAAGTTGTAATTAGTTTCTGAGTTTCTCTATCAATTGAATTAACTTCTCGTCTTCCGCTCCCATATCAGAAAGTGGAGCTGCATAGGAAATTAATTTTTTAGCATTGTAAAAAAATTGTATCGAAGAAAACATTCCTGATGTCTTCAAGTGATATATTACTTGATATTGTGCATTGGTTATGTTCGTAATGAGAATGCCCAAATCATCGCAATATGAAACCATTTTATGATAAAGTTTCATTAACGATGTCGCTTCAGAAGAATAGCAAACATCATAAAGATATTCACATTCGCTCATCAATGCTTCTTGTACTATATCGTCATCGGGATATAATGACAGTGCTTTTACAGAAGTGTACATGCCCATGCCATTGTGCTGTAGATTGTATATACGTTCACCTTCAGAACTCTGAATATAATACCTGTCAACATACTGGTAGAACTCCACTTTGTTGATATATAAGCCAAGTTTGCTTAACGCTGTCTTTACAGAAAGGAATTTAGCTTTTTGACTATCTGTTGCATTTGCCGGTAAGTCTTCTATATTGCCCATACATGCAACTCTAATACAATCCTTTTGAGGTTTTGAGACTTTTGTGATCGGATTGATTTTGAGTCTGTCAAGCAACTGCATATTAGGCATAAGAACACCATACAATATTTTAGAAGCACGCGTAGTAGCAGTATAAGACCAACGTAGCGAGTCGTCATTGAGTCCAGTGCGGCCATGATAGTCTACAAAAACCGTAGGCCATTCACCGCCCTGTGCCTTGTGGCAAGTGATGGCGTAACCGTATTTAACACAGAGTGCATTGAAATACGGGTCTTCCTGCAACCCTTGTGATACCTCGGAGCGCGACTTTAAATTAGGATTGCGCATACGAAAGTTGATATATAGTGCAGTTGTCTCCTGAGGCGTGAGTCCGTGATTAGAGTTGTGGAGAAGAGAATCTACAATCTTGCAACGCAATGTTCGCCCATCATATGTGAGAATACCTACATTGCGGAATGTAAGTTCTATATTGACACGCTTCTTTTCTTTGCCAATAGTAGTCCAGACTGGCGCTGATTGAATTTCAATTCCTTCGTCCACAGCTGTTATCTGAGCAAAGTCGCCATTGTATAGTTCGTGGATGTGACTATTCCTTATAATCTGAATGACATCACCGACATGAGGGATATTAATATCCTCAAAATAATTGTGGCGAATAGCATCATTATAGTCTCTAACCAATGCATTACTATAGCAGATAACAACGCTTGAGCCGAGCCGTGGGGTGGGATATTCCTCAAAAAATCTTTCTATAGTCTGTTCGCCAGTAATATCCTCCACCTCGCCCTCAACTCTGTCAAAAGATAGTTCGCTACGCTCTGTGGTGTTAAGGAGATCACGAATCTTCATGGCATTTGCCAAAATAGCACTGCCTTCTGACTGACGTAGAACCTGTGTAAGCTCATAGCTGTCAACACTCAATCCAATCTTCTCGAAATACTGTTTGTCAAGAGCTGCAGAACGGTTGTCACCGACAGGTGGCAACTGAGCTGGATCGCCAACAAATATAAACTTCGCACCCTTGTGTGGATTGCCATAGGTTAAAAGGTCGTCAAGCAATATGTCCGTACCGAAATGAAGCACTTCGTCTGTCGCTTTCCGAGAACTGATCATTGATGATTCGTCGACAATGCAAACTAGTCTGTCAGGTGTCTCACCATTCTCCAATGCTCGTATACCGAAATATAACTGTAAATCATCTACACCATCGGCTCTTAAAGAAGGAGCGATTTCACTTTTGATTTTCTTGCCTTCCTCATCATGTCGAGCATCGCGGATATCTGGTTTGTAATAAATAACTTTATGGATCGTTGAGGCTGATTTAAATCCGGTTTTGTCTTGCAAAACCTTAGCAGCACGTCCCGTAGGAGCCATTAACTTGACAATCTTCCCAATCTTCTGAAGTTCTGGAATAATCGTCTTAATCATTGTTGTCTTACCTGTACCAGCATATCCTTTCAAGATGAAAACGGTTTTGTTGTCATCTCTTATGAAAGTTTTTATAGCTTGCAGAGCTTCCAGCTGTTGTTGGCTTAGTGTAAACATATCAATTATTTTTCGTTTGAAAATTACCTTGCTATCGCGAACGCTATGTTCGTATAATAGCCATGCAAAAACAGGAAGTACTATAGGACCAACATTGTAACCTCTTCAAGAATAGCCTTGGGGGAAGTTGCGTTTTCCCAATTGACTTCGATGACAGATGTCATTATTTCGAATAATTATTATCTTGTTTAACTCCGAGAAGCCTTATTTCATATGAGAACATAGAATTCTGCTTTACGACCTCTCCGATATATCTATCTTTGTAGTTACGTACAAATTCAATATTGGTGATAGAAACATCGATTAGGTCAGCCAAGTTTCGGGATCGAGGAATTATTTTACTGTTCCTTAGAGAAAATGATATGTCGATTTTATCGCCAATATTTAGCAAATATTCGTTATGATCTTGCTCTCGTTGATAGACTAGCAAAATCTTCGGATATTTAAATACCTTTAAAATGTACGCTTTTATTTGTGTATTTTTAGATGGGTTCTCCTTGCCTATCATACTTGACAAAGGAAGTAAGGCTCTAGAATCTAATAGACTGCACTTAAGGAGATAGTGATGTGGCAATCTCTTAATAACAAGAAAGTCGTAGGTTTTGGTAAAAGAAATATTTCTCATCCTTTCTTGTATTTCTTGTTTATGATTTTTTTGCGTAAAGTAACACGCATATCCTTGATAGCCCCTTTTGTTAATAAGGATTAAAAGATTTCTGTCTATTTTATATCCGTTCCCAAAAACAATATTAGAGATAAGCTTACCAATAACTTGTCTCGGGACATCCATTCCTTCCAACTCTTTAATTAAGGAACTAATATATGGATATGAAAATACCTCTACTACCGTTTCTTGTGTAATTAGATTCTTCGTTTTAGCGGCACTATAGTATTTGTATAGGGCATAGGCTGCCGCCAAATTATTCAAATTAGTCTTTAGAACATTAATTGCTATAGAAGGAGAAATGTCAAGAAAAAGAAATACTTCACCAATCAAATCGGGATTATGCGTCTTTACACAACTTCGAATTATAATCTCTACTTGTTGGTAAGACAATTGCTTGCGACAAGGTCTTATTAAGTTAAGCGCATGTGAAATCTTATCTTCAGTTCCGAAAGCATCCCTAACAATTTCAGACAAAATACTTTCATCACATTCAGGTATAACCTTTTCGTCGGGCGAATTCTTGGCAAGTGTTGCAAGGAATAAAGATGCTTGGTAGCTTACTAACGCATCTATAAAATACCAATAATCAACATACACGAATTCTTCAGACTGTAAATACGATTTTACGTCCTCCAGTATATTGGGAATATTCCTTCCTTTCGCGTGTTCATTTAAATAAGCATGTATATCTTCCTTATTTTTGTAATTAACCCATTTTACAGGCAATGACGGCTTTTCCTTTGGCTTAGATTGAATATCAATCTTTTCGCCAACAGCTTCTTTGCTAAGTGTTGTAGAATTACTATCTTTACTTTCGTTCTCAACAAACCATTTGAATTCCATATTCTATATCTATCTCCTTATGTTCTCTCGTAAGTAAGTTCTCATTCTATCAAGTTCTGTCTTAAACAATTTAAGAAATTCCACCTGCAGACGATACCATTCGTCTTGAGAGAAAGGTTCATTCACGCTCCCTGTTAACAACAACAGCATGTCATCTTTGCTAAATTGTCCGTCACGCTTTATGAAATTATCCATTTCGTGACCGCCTCCGAAAGAATGTCTAGCAATGTCAGTACATTTAGCAAAGTCAGAATTTGAGAAAAATGACCAATGCAAATTCTTAACCTCATTCCTACCATCTTTTGCTCGTTCAAAATATGTTTTGTATAGAGCGGAAGCAAAGTCGGAAAACTGGTCCTTATTATAACAAGGTGTGCGAAGATCATTTTCCATCGAAGAACCATCGTTTACAGGTTTGAAAATCGCATTTTTCCCATAGTTAGCCATTTGGTTGTTTATCGTTTCTATTAAATCCATACATCCTCGAACTAATGTCTCTGTTTCATTCTTTTGTGGACGTGCGGCTTTTATGTCATTCATTTCTGCCAAAATGAATTCTTTTAAAAATTGAAATGGAATAGACATCTTTTCTTTTCCATCCACTTTTACGAGTCCCTTGTTGACAAGATTTGTCCTACTCACGGATTTCTCTATCTTCTGAGGCAGTAAAGCTACAGATTTAAGAATACGATACTCTCCTGAAGACATCGCTTTTGCTGTGAGTTCCTTAAAAAATGTATTGCAGATACTGAAGTCTGGCATTGAGTTGTTTCTATATATGAATGAACCAATAAGATCCTTACCATAAAAAGGTACTCCTCCAGAATTTTCATATGCGAATTCACAATAAGACCTCATTATTTCGGCTTTCTGTGAATCTTCTATTTTTGAGCATTCGTAATCCCACATCTTTTGGAAAGCAACTTTGTCTATTGGTGTTACAAACAATGGACTAGTTACCGTATTTGCTTCGCCAGAACCAGGAACTGCAGCAATAAGTTCATCCCATGGAGTTGCACCAGCTATCCAAAAGCAGAAATACTTGTCGCCTTCAGAGTTTATATCGCTACTCATAGTGCGTATTTTACTGAAAGCCAAAGGCGTTTCAAGAGCATATTTGAACAAGTACTCGTATTCGTCGATAATAAAAAGTATAGCTTTTTCCATAAGTTCCGAGAACCATTTTATTACTTTTTCCAGTAAACTTTGCGTTCTCGGTATAGACAAGTTTTGAAATTGTTCAGAAACCTCTGTCCAGTCATCAGAAGGTCGTATCTCAGTTGCTCCAAATCTCATTACCTCATTGAACAGTCCATCAACATATAAAGATGAAATCAAACATGAGATCATGTAACTATAAGACAACTGAGTTCCTTGGATTGCACTATCTTTAAAATCTAGGTATATAGGATATAAGCCAAGATCTCCATCTTTTTTTATAATCTTTTCTACTGTTTTTAAAAGACAAGTTTTCCCGAAACGCCGTGCCCCTATAATTGGGACATTGAGACGCATAGAAGCGTTTACAAATAAATGCTCAATTAATTTTTCACGTCCGAACAATTCTTCTCTGTTCGATATGTCATGTAATTGGAAAGGTTTTGCAGCCATATTCTATAAAATAGTATCAATTTCTCTTGTTAAGTCGTTGTGATGTTGCCCCCACCATCTTCTAAATAAATCAACAGATAATTTATATACGGGCAATCCATCGTCTTCATATTGAAGAATAACTTTTTTTTCTAAAAGTAGTTCTATCGCTTCTGCAAGTTTTGAACGAAAGGCTTGTATGTTTTTTTTTGCCCATAACTCTTGTAGCTCGACCATACCAACTCCGCGTTGATTCTCTATGTTTTCACGATTAAAATACGCCAAACTAGTTATTAGAACATTAACCTCTTTTGGGTCTGCAGGGCTGAACATATTGTTTTGGAACACATTCTCAGGAAGAGGCATAACCATGGAACCTTGCTCGTATTCATGTTCACCCGTTAGTATCTTTATGACATACTCCAATTCCGGATAACCTATTATAGATCTTTTTTTCTCCACGGCAAATAGACCGCAGTATTTACAGATTATCTGAATAAAGTATGGAACGTCTCCAGATAAAGTATGGATGTGTGATCTGGCTTCATTCGTAAAACGAAGTCGCTCACCCATTACTGTTATTAATTCTTCTGCGGCGGAAGGGCTTATTTCACTTATCTGTTCTTCGACAGCATTTACAAGCTGTCCAGTTATTCCATACTTTTGATCTTTTATTAAAGCTTTAATGTCATAGGTGCCAGCATATATAAAACTTGCCAGTCCTTCTAGTGCGTACTGGCGTAGAGTATGCAAAAATGCAGGATTAACAATACGATTATCCATAAGAACTTTTATGAAGGAGAATTCATCCACCAAGAATAAAGGATAAATCCCCTTCTTTTTAAGATAGAATAAAATAGAGGGGAAATCCTTCGCTCTAGGTCTCTCTGAGAGATTGAATTCTTGATAAACAGAGCCATCTAAATAATCACCTATGTGATCATAAACCTGGTCAAAAAGCAAATACTGCCATAAGTCTTGAGCATTTCCGAAACTTGAAGCCAATGACAAATCCCAATCAAAAGTCGCAATGGTAAACTGATGACCATCAAATGTCGTATTTTGATTATTCAACGCTTCTTTTAAGTATTTTAATATAGAACTTTTGCCGGTTCTTGTTAAACCATATAGTATGTAAGGTTTATCTTTTTCCAACGATGTATAATGTCTCTTTAGGACATCAAGTATCTGCTCCCTACCTTTGAACATCTGCTCTTTGGGAATCGCACCATCTTTCCACGGAATGTCATTGTAAGTCAAAGAACTTTCAGGCTCATTTTCAAGTGTAAACGAGTATTCTTGAGTTCCGACTTCTTTTCCTTGATACAATGCTGTGATTTCCATAGACAATTCTATCGAATTAGCATCGTATAAGTGTTTTGGGAGATTCATGGAAAATTCAAAATTTGTACCAGCAGGAATCTCTCTCTTATATTCATTTACCGCTTTTATGCTTTTGGAACTATTAACTTCACTTACGCGGGGTGCAAGAATACATCCGTCCGCTGTACTATCGCCAATGTTTTTTACTATCAGATTAACGATTTTTTTCTCGCCATTCATTACAATATATGGGGGATCTGCCAATACTTGCAAAATTGGTAATGTGTCGGCAATTTTCTTATCAAGCAGCCCTTGTATACTTTTCTTCCATTTGTTGAACAAGGAAAAGAAAAATGTTCTGCCATAATACGTAGTATTATCATTAATAAAAGCAATTTGTTTTTCCAATAAACGTTGAACTTGTATAAGTAATGTTGTTCTCTCTGCTTGATTTCGATTAGCGTAAGGTGTAAGTATGCGAAGAAAATCCTCCACAGCATTCTTAGATTCATTGTCAGTTGTTGACATCAAGAAATCGTATTCTCTAATTTTTCTCCAGGCATCGGAAATCCTGGTAATAAGATGAACGTCTACATTTAATTTTATCATCTCGCCACAGTATGTGGCAAGTTCCTTGTTTAAAGTAATCCTCTTCTTAAAAGCAGATTTCAAAAAATCACCAGGTTTCAAATTAGTGCTAATATTTGTTGCACCAAGTCTATTAATTGTATTATATATTGTTTGTGGATTGCCGGACATCTTCCCATATAATCCTCTTGTACCACCTTTTATTCGAACAAGTTTATTCCATGCTCCAGCACTAGCTGCTCCAACTGCTATAATAACAGACCACGCAATATCGTTATATTCCACATTATCACTATCTATGCATGAGAAAAATACAGATTGGAATTGGCCTGTAAAATTCACCGGTTCGTTGTTCTTGATATTACATAATGCAATACTAATCTTTAGATAGTTGCTTAAGATAGACAATAATCTATTTGAAGGAATACTTGACATCAGATTCAGTGATTCTATATAGTAACTGCATGCACTATCCTTCAATCGTGTTAAATACTTGATATCATTCTCACCTTGGCTTACAGCATTTCTGAATTTTATATAAATAGAATCACCTTTCAGAATTGCATAATAAGCTACTGCCTCTAAATAGTCTTGATAGTCATAACTACCAATCGGAAGTTCACTAAATGCTTTTGCGGCCTCAAGATATACAGGATAACGTTCAGATAAGTCAACTTCTTTTGTTGCCTTCGCTGTATCAAAAATGTTTTTTGCAATTATAGCATTAGGCTTACTATCATTCCTTAATATGTCTTCATTTGTAAATTTATGTTCCTTAATGTCTATATCTATCATTTTACTAATAGTGACGCTTCCTTCATCGGACTCTAACATTAATTCCGAATCATCTGATGCACTATCAATATTTGAATTGGTATTTGTTTTACCATTGTTCAATTGGCTAAGCAATGTTGAAGCGAAGGAGTTATCTCTATTATATTGCAAAGCTTTTTTTACAGATCCAACAGCAAGATCATTCTCGTCCTTATTCATCGATTGCAGTCTCGCCAGTTCTGTATAGAGATGACTTAAATTTTTAGCATCACCATGAATTGACTCATTAAAGGAAATCAAGTCAATATATGTTTTTTTTGCACTTTCGTAATCTGTGATTGAAGAAAAAGTCTGGGCTTTTTTCAACAGCAAACTACTCTTGTATTTATCATCAAGTATATTTGATGATAATGCTTTATCGATGGATTCTATAGCCTCTTTGTGTTGGCCATTACGAATCAAATTATTGATCTCTTTTTCTATTTCTTTGTATGGCTTTGGCGTTTTGCAAGTTTTGGCACCTGATGGTCGTTCCAATCTAACATTAGCTGTGAAAAGAGTAACCAATTTGAGCTCCTTCAGTACCTCAAATATAGATACTCTTGTCGATTTATTTCTTATATGTGATAAAAGAAAATAGCAAAGAAGTTTAGTTTGAAGATAGTGCCTCTCTTCAACACTTGTTTTTAAGATTTTAACAAAAGACAATATCGTACCAGGACTAACAGTTAATATTACTTTAGATGGATTATCTTTATGTGAGTAAAGTACCAGAGGTAAAACATCACCTATCCTAAAGTTATTGATTTCGCTCAGCAACTTGCTTGTCACAATCGTTTTTGTCAGTACACGATATTTGGGATTGTCTTTTGTATTAACGACAATTGTGTGTTTTAATGTTCCGATGACATATGCATTTGCAAATATCATCACATCTCCTTCTGTTCTAGATAGACTAGTTTCTATTTTATTTGCAAGAGCATGGAGATGCGAATGATTGATATTATTATTTTCAATTTCATCTCCTATAGTTTCATAATGCTGAAGCAAGTTCGATCCTTTTGTTTTACCGACAACGGTTTGTTTTATAGGCGCAATGTCATTTCTATACTCCGTTGCTGTTTTGTCTATAACATTTGTATCGATGTTAGTTATTTCTTCATCTCGCTTTATGATAATATTGCCTGTTGAAAGCCTTATTGCTATCATATCCTTGGTCATTTTTAAAATAACCCCTGTATATACATCATTATCACAGTGAATTGTGATTGAATCACCTTGATGAAGGATATCTATTATGAAATCTAAATACATATTCTTGATATTTAATTATTAACTAGCTTATCTATATATGTTCTGACTTTGTTATCAACTTATTTATAGGCCATCACATCTTTATCTGTAATAATAAAGGTATTATAGATCGCTCTACTGGTGGCAACATTAAACATGGCAACTTTAAAGCTGTAAATTTGAGCATCACAATTTGGAATCATAAATATTACAACATCTTTAGTGATGCCCTGCACTCTTGCCACTGTATCAACCAATATTGTACGTTGTCAAACAAAAGTGCACAACTGCAAATGTAGTTATTTACTCTGA
>ERZ773027.882-NODE-882-length-17483-cov-8.249426_pt1 | contig 17483 bp, 15 predicted proteins | sample MGYA00511032_ERZ773027 | MGnify/ENA primary metagenome ERZ773027 (study PRJEB29015, sample SAMEA2738138) | human oral metagenome | biome: human oral; feature: human-associated habitat; material: saliva | place: China | collected 2190 ... | reverse complement strand
AGTACTCTTACCAGCACCATTTTCACCCAAAAGTGCATGAATTTCACCCTTCTTTAACTGTAAAGTAATATTGTCATTTGCAATGATTCCAGGGAAAATCTTGGTAATATTGCGCATTTCAATAATATAGGGAGATTCATGAACTACATTTTCATCCATAGTCTATCCTCCATTACCGATGATGTAATAATCAAATTTTCTCTTGTTGCAAGATAATTATACATGATATTTTTGCAAGGTTATATGAGCAGTTTTATATCACGTATCTTTGATACAGGATATAAAACCGTCCTTGCATACAACAAGAATATACAAATACAGGGATGATAGCGTTACTATCATCCCTGTAAAGAACTTATGACTTCATTACGCTTCAAAATCAATTGTTACGTTTGGAATGCCCTTCAACCAGTCAGCGTTGTTTGCATCTTCCGGTGTCTTAGAATCTGGTACGATTTCACCGTCAGCAACCTTCTTGAACAATGCCTTGTATTGTTCAACTGTGAAGTTCTTCATTGACCATGTGTCTTCTGGTAAGCCTGTAGCACCTTCAGCTGCGCCAAGGTTCTGAGCCTTATCAGCAAGTTCACTGTCCCACTTACCTTCGTAGAATTGACCTAAAATACGTTCAACAGATGCACTTAAGCCCTTCATAGCACTTGTGATAACCTTTGAACTTTCAGCAGACTGGTCAACGTCTACACCGATAATCTTTGCATTTTCATATTCAGAAGCTGCAGATAATACAGACTGGAACATTGATCCACCACATGCGAATACAACTTCAGTTCCATTAGCATACCAACCAGCAATCTGTGTCTGTAATTCTGTTGAAGCTGAGAATGTAGAACCATACTTATAGGAGTACTTGATTTCTACTGTGATTCCCTTTTCCTTCGCAGCAGCACTTGCGCCTTGAACGAAACCATAACCGAAACGGTTACATGCAGGGTTAGCACCTCCGCCACCACCTGTATAACCTAGTTTTGTATAACCTTCCATTACTGCAGCGTATCCTGCAAAGTATCCAGCTTCCTGTTCCTTATAAACGATAGCTGTAACGTTATCTAGACCTAAAGCCCAACCATCAACGAATGCAAACTTTACATCAGGATTTTCCTTAGCTACTACTTCCATTGCCTTAGCCTGTAAGAAACCAGGAGCTACAATAATCTTTGCACCATTTTCGATAGCCTGTTTCATCGCATCGATACGGTCATTATCTGTTGCGTCTGCACCGTTAGCTGGCTGATAGTAATTGTGTGTTAACTTGTGGTCTTCCGCATACTTTACAGCACCTTCATAAGTACCTTGGTTGAAGCCCTTGTCCATTAACTGACCAACGTCAGTAACAACAGCGATCTCAGCAGTAGCCTTGCCTGAACCTGTTTCTGTAGCAGTACTGTTCTTTGCAGTATCTCCGCCACAACCTGCCATCGTTGCAATCATTGCAAGTGATAGCACTGAAGTAAATAATTTCTTCATGATAATTCTTTCCCTTTCTTTGTCAGAATGCTCTGACTCCCGTTGTTTCTATTTTAAAACGTAATGAAAGCCTTTGCAATAACTCAACCCTGAACTTCCTCTTTAACAGTTGTTAAATTTAATCTTTAATTTGCCATTTTATCTATTAAGAACGGTAAAAGCGTGATACGCTAAACACAGATATTGTAGAAAGAAGCTTTTAAGCAAATGAGGTCACTATGAAAGTAGAATTTAAAAAGTTAGGAATCAACGGTGAAGGTATTGGTTTTATCAATCGAAAACCAGTATTCTGTGATGGAGTATTACCAGAAGAAACAGCAGAAGTCGAAATCATTGAGGAGAAGCCAAAATACGCAATGGCTCGTCTCAAGCGACTTATCACAAAATCATCAGATCGTATTGAATCCCCTAGTCCACTAGAACAAGCACATGGTTGTCCTCTCTTTATTTTGGATTACCAAAAACAATTACGTCACAAACAAGATATACTTGAACAAGCATTATTTAAATACGGAAATGTAAAGCGTTCCTTCGTGCGTGATATGCACGCAAGTGAAAAACAGGTTGGTTATCGTTCCCAATGCAAGCTACCAGTCCAGAAATCACATGATATATTGGTCAATGGCATGTATGAACCAAAGACAAACCACTTCCATCCTATCGAACATTTCTTAATTCATGATCCAAAGCTAGAAGAAATCCGTAAAGAAATCTTACGTATCCTCAACGAAGAAGGCTATGATGCCTATAACCAGAGATCACAAAAAGGACTACGTTATATCGTTCTACGTGTGATCGATGGCAAAGCACAGTGTACCCTTATCACTGGTAAAGAGCATATCCCTTCTATCATAATTGATAGAATCATGGAAATCCCTGGTATGGAAACACTATGTCAATCCTTTAATACCAATCGTAAGACAAATCAGATATTTGGTTCACCCGCAAAAGTACTTGCAGGCAAAAATGCATTAACGATTTCTATGGGGCAGGTTCAACTTCAACTTTCAGCTGAATCTTTCTTCCAGTTAAACATTGACCAAGCCGAAAAGATGTATCAGATGGCAATCAGTAAAATTGACCCATGCAAGGTATTGGTCGAAGCGTATTGTGGTATCGGTACAATGGCATTAATGGCCAAAGATAAGGCAAATGTGGTCTATGGTATTGAATCTGTTCCAAGTGCTGTTGAAAATGCCACAAATAATGCAAGACTAAACAACATCACAAATACAGAATTCATCTGTGACGATGCGGCACATGGTTTACGCAAGATTGCGATGAAGAAGACAGTTGACTGCTTACTAGTCGACCCACCACGCAGTGGTATGGATGATGAAATGCTAGATACTATCATGCATGTATTACCAAAGAAGATTGTATATATCTCTTGTAATCCATCCACCCTTGCAAAGAACCTCAAAGTTCTTAAGCAACGCTATCACGTAGTGACTGTAATTCCATATGACCTATTCCCACAGACGCCACTTGTAGAATCCATTACTGTATTGGAGTTAGGTTAATGAAATACCTCGTACAAGACAATACGATTACGATTGACCCAGAAGGAAAATACCTCAAAAAAACAGTAGAAGATTTTCTAAACGATTACTATCAATCAAAGAAAAACAAATATCTACTATTGTTAAATAAACAAATCTTATTAGACGGTACCCCAGTCAAACACAGCAAAGAAATCATTGACCACAAAACTATCACAATCATCTTCCCAGAAGAACCAATCGATTGGATTCCTGCAGAAACAGAATGTAAAGTCATATACGAAGACGCATTCATCTATATCGTGCATAAAGATGCAGGTATGATTATCCATGGTGATCCTGGAGATACAACATGCTTGAATGCTTATGCGGCTAGATACCAGATCAACCATGGCATCAAACAACCAGTACGACCAATTCACCGTTTAGATAAGGATACAGTTGGACTTGTCATCTACTCAAAGATTCCATTCTTCCAACCATGGTTTGATGCACAACTTTCTAGCAAGAAAATTCATCGTCACTACCTAGCGATTACAAATGGTAATATTGATTCAAACTTCCGTATGACAATCAATAAACCACTTGGAAGAGACCGTCATCATAGTGGTATGTATCGCATTTCTTCAACAGGAGTCGAAGCTATCACACGTGTAGAAGCACTGGGTAATTATCAATCTTATAGTTTACTTGGATGTACACTTGAAACTGGCAGAACTCACCAAATCCGTGTTCACCTTGCCAGTATTGATCATCCTATCGTCAACGATATACTCTATGGTGTAAAAACAAAAGATTTCCCTGCGATGGGCTTATGGGCAGACTGGATTGCATTTAGAAATCCAATCACCAATAAGAAACACAAAATATTCGATCAGCCAAATCCAATGTATGAACCATTCAAAAAGTAGATGTCCAGCATCTACTTTTCGTTATACAATCCCTAATTCTTCTAATATCTTCGCTACACCATCATTTGCGCAAGTATCCGCAATGATATCCGCATACTGTCGAACATCATCCTTCGCATTGCCTAAGGCAACACCAATTCCTGCTTTTTGAATAAATGGTGTATCATTTCCTGCATCACCAAACGCAATAACGTTTTCCCAAGTATAGCCCTTCTCCTTGAGAACTGCTTCTACAGTTAATGACTTATTAATTGACCGCAAGAATACATCAAATCCCTTCAAAGATGACCAAGCAAATACCAAGTCCGGTATCTCTTTTGCAAAATTCATAATCACATCTTCATCCCCCACTAAGAAAGTTCCTAAAGGATTGCCATATTCTAAGTGATGTGTACGTTTCTCTGTATCATCAATAATCAGCTTTGCCTTGATTGGATCACCATTCACATATCCATCCACAAACTTCTGATGTGCGTTGTATGTTACAACGTGATCTACAAACTTAAAACCCAAACCAATATTATTCGCTTGCGCAAAAGAAATGATTCGATTCATATACTCTGTTGGTAGTGGATGCGTCTCTAATACAGTTCCATCACGCTTTACCAAACACGCACCGTTGATTGTACCAATGATATCCATAGGTAAATCATCAAATAGCGTTGGCTGTAAGAACGTATAATGTCTACCCGTATTAATCATGACATCATACCCATTCGCCAGCGCTGTTTGTAAAGCATTACGATTACGCTCACTTAACTGCTCAGAACCACTTGGAATCAGTGTATTGTCTATATCACAGACAATCATTTTTATCTTATCTACATTCATATTCATAACTTCAAAATTATAGCATACCGTGCTAATATATAAAGTGTTCTGTGCTCGTGGCGCAACTGGATAGCGCATTTGATTCCGAATCAAAAGGTTGTGGGTTCAATTCCCATCGAGCACACCATTCAAATCAAAGTCAAACCCTTCGTAATGTTGGGTTTTTATTATATCTACTTCATATAAAAAAGCACTCTATTCAGAGTGCTTAGTATCTTCCGATTTTCTGCGTTCTATTTCTTCACGTGCAAGTTCTTCTTTAGAAGGAATACGAATACCTTTACTTCCGGCTTCAAAAATTTTTAGATATTCTTCTCTTGTTAATTCTTCGCCATCGAGCATAATTTTAATTCCTTTCTACACTTAGATTATAAGTCTGTTTTCTATTTGAATAGATAACTGGTGGGGCCGTCGCCCATGTCTATGCATGGCCATCCCACATTTCCTCATCTTAAGCCAGATGTAAACGAGACGGATTTTTCTACTTCAGTTATCAATATTCATCATACGCTAGTATATTGATACGTCAAGATATGATTAGATACATATGTATATAAAAAGGATTATCCTAAAACATGAATGCATGTATCAAGATAATCTTTTTTGTAACTTATTACCAACCAAGGAAGTGTAACTTTTCATCCATCAGATGATAAGAAACAGAATCCGTCTTATATTCTACTTCACCATCTGTATGAACCCATACTGGTTGTTCTGTTTGAATATGGATTTGTTTTCCCTCTTTTAGGGAAACACCTTTGAACTTTCCGTGTTCTCCCTTCATTGCATAAGGGAAGATACGGAAGAAGTCAACTCTACCTAAACCATCCGCAATACAAGTATTCAAGATCCCATCACATGGATTCGCTGTTGGACAGAACTTAAAGCCTCCACCTTCATATGGCTCGTTCATTGTTGCGATAAACAATAACTTATCATAGGAATAACTTTGATCATCAATCTGAATCTTTGTCTTGAAGTGATGATGTAAGAAAATTAAACGTGCACCAACAAACAAGTAAATGAGCTTCCCTAAATGTATTGCATTTAAGACTTTCTTCCATGGTGATCTTTGAACCTGTTCAGAGATTGCGGCGTCATAGCCAATGCCAGAACTGATATTGTAGCGACGTGAATACGGTTCATCAGACACCTTATTTCCCTTTTCATCATAGCGTGTATGGTATGTCAATACACCTACGTCTAAATCTTTGCCATTCTGGTCATTTAGAATACGGTGTAAACATTCAATCTCTGTTCCATGAATTCCAAGTGACTTAGCTAAGTCATTGCCTGATCCACAAGGAATGAGTCCAAGATATGTCTTATCAAAGTTTACAATACCGTTTACTGCTAGATTCATCGAACCGTCACCACCAATTAAGATGATATTGACTCTTTCATCATTTGAAGTTAATTCCTTCATTATATCCTTGATACCATGTTCAAGATTTGAAAGATGTACTTTATAATCAACTCCAATTGTATCGAGTTCTTTTTTGATAATATCCCAACACTCATTTGTCCTGCCACTAGCCCCAGCAGGATTAATCACAATATGATAGACACTCATTTTATTCCCCTTCATCCACAAACCGAAGTACCTTTTTTTGTCCATCTGCAGGAATGATTACCTGCGGGAAGATTTGTCTTATGACTGTTTCATATTCCAATGGATCTTTGATGGATGGAGAATAGTGTGTAAACCATAATTCTTTTACCATCATTTGCTTTGCAAGGATTGCTGTTTCTTGCATGGTACTATGTTTGTTTAGATTTGCTTTTTCAATCTTCTCTGGATCACCATACATACCCTCACCGATATAAAGGTCCGCATGACTTCCGTATGTTACTAACTCTTCTAGTGGTCTAGTATCTGTTGCATAGACCAGCTTGAGTCCTTGACGACTTTCTCCCAATACATCATCAGGTGTATATATCTTACCATCAAACTCGACAGTGTTTCCTTTTTGAAGCCTTCCCCAGACTTTCATTGGCACATTTTTAGCGATTGCTTTATCCTTATCAAACTTACGCATGCGGTCTAATTCAAAGATATATGCATAACAAGGCACACTATGTTTGGCATGTAATGCTTTGATTCTTAGACCATTTACTTCGAAGTCTACTTGTGGTCCATCGATTTCTACAAGCTTAATTTCGAAAGGAATATAGCGAGCAACTTTATAGATACCCTCAAATACTTCTGTTAATCCTTTTGGACCATAGATTGTTACAGGTTCTATTCGCTCAGACTTTGCCATCGTTAGTAATATACCAGGTAAGCCAGCCGTATGGTCTGTATGGAAATGCGTTAAAAGAATTGTATCGATTGTCTTGCAAGAATATCCATATTGATGTATGGCTATCTGTGTACCCTCTCCACAATCCACAAGTAATGTATTTCCATTCCATCTTACCAATAAGGATGTTAACCATCGATTTGGTAAGGGAACTGTTCCACCTGTACCTAGTAAACAAATATCTAGCATAAAACCTCTTTCTACTCATCTATGGTAACACAAAAAGCCCTGCAAAAGCAGGACTTAGAGTTCTTTAATAATCGCAGATAGTTTTGGTAATAACTGCTGCTTTCTAGAAATGATATTTGGATCATAACCAGAATGTTCATCAATCTGTGTTTCAATCATATCTGTTATGACATAAGACATTGGTCCGTAGAAGACGAAGTAGGAACCATTCCCCATTACATCCGTAAATAACATCAGTAAGAGATCTAGATGACGATCCTTCTGTTCCTTCTTCATATTTTCCTTAAATGCAGGTAATAACTTCTGCACTTCTTCGGTATGACTGTAGTTTGTCTGACCAATAGAAATCTTATACTTACCGATATCGTAGTTCTTAAGGTCACGGTTGAGGATTTCATGTGGTGTAGAATCCTTCAAGGCAACAGAAGCACCTAACATCTCTCTTGCGTAAGCATCGATATCATCAATGCCCGCAAGCTCTGCTAACTTTTTAGCTGTATTAATATCTTCCAGTGTTGTTGTCGCAGACTTGAAATTTAGTGTATCGGAAAGAATTGCACTCATCATTAAGCCAGCCATAGTTGGATCTGGAACGATATTCTTCTCACAATATAAGCCATAAATAATTGTACTTGTACAACCACAACGATGGTTACGGTATTCAATTGGATGGTCTGTTTGAATATCTCCAATATGGTGATGGTCAATAATTGCGACAATATCTGCTTTATCAATATGATTCATTGTTTGGTTTGTTGCGCTATGGTCAACAAGCGCAATACGTAGTTTCTTATAGTTACGTGTATGGTAGCGTGATACACCACCTACAACTTTACCATTTTCATCTAGTACAGGATAACTACGTACACGTGAGGCATTCATCTTTGTCGCAACATCCTCTACATACTCTGTATTCTTAAAACAGATTAAATTCGTAGTCATAATCTGAGAAACAGAATAGCTCTCTGTAATAACGGTCGCTGTATGCATGGTACGATCAGGTGTCTCAACGATTGCACAACCATACTCCTTCGCTAGTTCTTTAACATCATCTGCTGCATGTTCATCACAAGTTAGAACCAAACATTTTACACCTAGACGAATCAAGTTTAGCTGCTTTTCGTGTCCTTCGGACATGATGATAATACTACCAGCGATGAAACTTTCAACTAGCTTCAAGTCATCCAAGGTAACGATGTGTACTTGGCCATTTGTACTGAATTCCTTTGGTCGCAATACAACCTTACCACCAATCGTACGTGCGATATTATCTAATGTCGCAGTTGCCATCAAGTCCTTTAAATCAGTATCTTCGTGGATACGATAACGAGAAAGATCACTTGTAGAACAGATACCACATAGATTCTCATTTTCATCCAGAACATATAAAGAACGGTTTTGTGTTCTTAACATCAGATGCCATGCATGATGAACTGTTTCATCATAACGAATGGTTGTTGGAGTATCGAGATTGATATCTGCTAAACGTGCACGTGCATCCGTCATCAATAACGGATTATCTAAATGAAATGTACGTAAAATAAATTTTGTTTCTTCATTCAAAGGTCCTTGACGACAAGCAATTGCCGTACTACCAGTCTTATTCAATAAATTTGCAAACGCAATTGCCGAGCAGATTGAATCACTATCTGGATGTTTATGACCTGTTACATAAATATTGTGATTACTCATGTCCTTTCAACTAACCCTCCACAAATTATCTAATATATTAATAACTTAATACTTCATTACCATCTTCTGTAATCAAGATTGTATATTCCCATTGTGCACTATCTTTACCGTCTTTTGTGCTGATAGTCCAATTATCATATGGGTCGATTACAACTGCAGCCTTACCTAAATTAATCATTGGTTCAATGGTAATAATCATACCTGGTACAAGTACCATACCTGTACCCTTCTTACCAACATGCGCCACAAATGGATCTTCATGGAATTCAATGCCTACTCCATGACCACCCAATTCTCTTACAACACTATATCCTTTGGATGTCGCATACTTCTGTATTGCATAACCAATATCCCCAACGGTATTCCATGGTTGTGCAGCAGCTAGTCCAATTTCAAGACATTTCTTTGTTTCTTCGACAAGCTTACGGCGTTCTTCACTGACATTTCCAATACAGAACATACGTGACGCATCACCATAATACCCATCCACAATTGTTGTACAGTCAACGTTGACAATATCACCATCATGTAGTTTCTGAATGTGCTTTGGGATTCCATGACATACAACACTATTTATTGATGTACATACATGTTTTGGGAAACCTTCATAGTGATATGGTGCACAGATGCCACCATTCTTTTCTGTGAAGTCTTTAACGATATCGTCAATTTCTTGTGTCGACATACCGACATGAATATGTTTAGCAACTTCATCTAACACTTGTGTGTTTAATTTAGCAGCCTTACGAATACCCTCAATCATTGTGGGACGTTTAATATATTTTTCTTCAGGTAAAATCGCACCCTTTTGTCTGAATTCCTCCATACGTTTTAGGATATGTTCTGGAATTGGTTCATTCTGATCTATTTCTTGCCAAAGTTTTAAATCCATCTTACTACCTATCTTTCTATTTCGTTGTACTACCAAAGCCACCAGTTCTTACAGCATCAACTTCATCATTTACCGTAATACCGAAGGATACAAAAATACCCTGCAACATTCCCTGGCCACTTGCAATCTCAACTGTTTTATTTTCGTTTGTATCATTCGTTAGTTTGCAGAAGATATGTCCTTCATTATCTGCGTGATAGTAATCACTATCAATAATGCCCACTGTGTTATTTAGCTGTAAACGATACTTAAAGCCTAATCCACTACGTGGAAATAACATTAGCACATAGTCATCTTGCATTTTCGCTCTGATACCAGTAGGTACTAGTACAGTTTCTTGTGGGGCAATCTTCAAATCAATTGGTGTATAAAAATCATACCCCGCAGAACCTTTTGTTGCACGTCGTGGAAGCTTAATTACGTTGTATATTTCCGCAATATCTCTTGTTTCATTTGGAAAAGTCTTCTGCCAATCCTTATAAAACTGTTCGTAACTTACTTTTTCAAACTGTGCAATTTTATTCATTTTGTATTACCTACCTCTTCTTCCATGATATTTTACCACGTTTATGCGATTTCTCTACACTTTCAGCCACTTTAATTAGTTATGATTAACTTCATTTTAAGTTATAAAATTTCATTTTCGTTTCGAATGGAGTTTAGAGTATAATAAGGAGTGTTAACGGAGGTCTTATGAAATTAAATATCGCAGTATTTTTCGGTGGTGAATCCGTCGAACATGAAGTAAGTATTATCTCTGCACATCAAGCGATTGAAGCACTTGATAAAAATAAATACAATGTCATTCCTGTATATGTTTCCAAGGAACGTAAACTGTATGTCTCTGATTTATTAAAGGATATCAGTAACTATAAAGATCTCAAGCAATTGATTTCTCAATGTACACAAGTTTCCATTACATCAGAAGATAATAGTGTCGTAATCCGTCCTGTCAAAGCTTCTCTATTTGGACGCAAGGAATTAGGTACAATCGACGTTGCTATCCCTGTCATGCATGGTACAAATGGCGAAGATGGCACAATCCAAGGTTTCTTTGAAATGTTAAAGGTTCCATACGCTGGTTGCGATCTTTATGGCGCAGCGATTGGACAGGATAAAGTTTTACAGAAGAATGTACTCAGTGATAACAACCTACCAATTACAAATTGGTTCTGGGTATATGGTTCAGAAATGGATACACGTCAAAGTGAAATCCTCGATAAGGTACATCGTTTAATTTATCCAGTTATTATTAAACCTGCACGTACAGGTTCTTCTGTTGGTATCTCTATCGCTCATAACGACGAAGAATATCTTGCATGTTTTGATGAAGCACGTCAGTATGATGAAAAGATTATCACAGAGAAAGTTGTAAAACCAATGCGTGAAATCAACTGCTCTGTTGTTGGAGATTCTTATTCCTGTGTAGCTAGCGTACTAGAAGAAGTAAGTTCAGTATCTCAAGATGAATTACTCAGCTTCTCTGATAAGTATCTTGGTGGTGGAAAGAGTTCTAAAAGTCAAGGTTCTAAAGGTATGGCAAGTACTGCACGTATCGTACCTGCACCTCTTACAGATGAACAAACAAGACTCATCCAACAATTAGCCAAAGAAACTTTCCGCGTTCTAGGTACATCTGGTGTATGTCGAATCGACTTCTTAATGGACGCAGACACAAAGAAGGTTTACGTAAATGAAATTAACACCATCCCAGGCTCCCTTGCCTTCTACCTATGGCAAGCTGCTGGTGTATCATTCTCTGAGCTAATGGATAAACTTGTAGAACTTGCATTAGATAGAGAAAGAAGAAGATCTAAGATGACCTTCTCCTATGAAACAAATATCCTCAGTAACTTCTCCGCTTCTAGCGCAAAGGGTTCCAAAGGATCAAAGATGTAAGATAAGCCCACGTATTGTGGGCTTTTTAATATATACATTCATGCATATAGATATAGAAAAGCACTTCATCGTGAAGTGCTTTGTTAACAAATCCTTTTATGCTTGTTGTTTACAACTAAATAATACACAAACAATTACAAGTCCTGATACTAACATTAATCCTGCATACAAGGAAATATCACCACGATCACCAGTTTTTGGTGTAGTTGTGCCAGGAGTTGGTGTTGGTACAGGTGTTGGTGTTGGAGTTGGCACAGGCGTTGGTGTTGGAGTAGGAGTAGGTGTAGGTGTAGGAGTTGGCACAGGCGTTGGTGTTGGAGTAGGAGTAGGTGTAGGAGTTGGAGTTGGCGTTGGCGTTGGGTCTACGATATGACCACTTAATAAATGCTGGTAATCAGCATTTTTACTCCTGTAAATATCAATTGATGTTCCAGCAGGAATTGCTGTAGTACTATTGATTAAATCATTGAAAGCATTCAATTCATTTTGAGAATAAGCTAAACCGCTTGTATCGTGTAATGGCATATTGTATCTATCTGTATAATACCAAACTGCAAGCTGTGTAACCTGTCTAAACTGTCCATCTGTTAAGCCGTATCTTTCTTGGATACCAGATTTATTGTTAGGATAGCCATCATAAACAACTCTAAGCAATCCATTATAGAGATCTTCTCCACTAACTCTCTCTGTATCTGCCAGTTCTTCAAACGTAGCTGCACTACCAACTTCTTTTGTGTAATATACCTTAAGTGCTGAAAAAGTACCCGCAGGGAATGATTTGTGGTCATTAAAGCAGTATCCTACAATTCCCTTCTCAGTCGCTCCCTTCGGTCTAATATAGATAGAGTTCTGAATGTGATCACTTGCAGGGTATTCGCCGGATTTTGTATATGCCTCAAATTCTTCGGCAGCCTCCACATGTATAGATACATTTGAAATTACTGGAATAAAGATTGATAACATTAACAATATTGTTAATACAGGCCGCAGTAAAGTTTTGAATTTCTTTTTCATAAAAACCTCCCCATGAATTTGTAATTCACAAATATTATATTAGACACAAATATTTTATCAAATAGAAAATGTCAATTTGACATACAAATAGTTAATTTTCATCACATATGAAAATATGTATTGTTTTTTTACAATTTAAAAGACAATTTTACGGATTCTATCCCAAAATTGCCTTTAATCAAAATTAATCTAATTGTATAATACTGAGTTTATAAATCTTATAACGTATTCAAATTCACAACATGGATTTCAGGATCGTGTGAACAATATAGTGTATCCAAACGAACTAAGAATTCTTCAGCATCTTCCTTGGATGGGAATGTTCTAACTGGTTCAGAAACACCATTTACAATAAATGTTACATCAAACATATCATCTGTATTGTAGACAGCTGAAATTGTCATTGCTTGAATCTGTGTAGGAACATAGTATTTTGTTTCCTTTTCACGTACAACTTTTAAAATCATATCAATTATCCTCCGAAAAACTTTTATCTATATAAATCATATCATTTACTAAAGGTTTCAACTAAGAAATATTTCCATTTTTGATATCTTCAAACATACGAACAGCTGTCTTCATAAAGTTATCATTCGCATTAGCTAGAATTTGTTTTTCACATAGTTCCTTATCTGTTGTTGCATAGAACTTTGTAATACCGTGTTCATATAATGCTTCATAGCCATCCCCAAGACAACCACAGATTGCGATAACTGGGATATTTCTCTTTTTACAGCGTTTACCAATTCCATAGAGCACTTTACCATGTAGTGTTTGTGAATCTGCTCTTCCTTCACCGCTGATAACATAATCTACACCATCTAGCATCTGATCAAAGTTCATTAAATCCATAACAACTTCAATGCCAGACTTCATTTCCCCTAATAGGAATAATGAGAAAGCTGCACCCATTCCACCTGCTGCACCAGAGCCAGGGATATCATTTACATCTTTTCCAAATGTTTTAAGTAAAACTTGACGGTAGTTTTCCATACCCTTTTCAAGTTCTTCTAATACTTCTGCTGTACCACCTTTTTGTTTTCCATAGCTCATTGTCGCACCATTTGGACCACATAAAGGATTATCCACATCACACATAATCGTAAACTTTGCTTCTTGTACCAGTGGGTTCATGCATGAAGTATCGATTGTGACGATATCTTTTAGACTATCACCAATCCCCTTTACTTCTTTTCCATCTTTATCTAAGAAGTGCACACCTAGCGCCTGCATAGCGCCAATGCCACCATCATTTGTAGATGTTCCACCAATCGCAATTTTAATATCACGTATTCCATCCTCAAGAATATGGGCAATTAGTTCACCAACACCATAGGATGATGTATATCGTGGGTCTCTTTGTTCTACTGGTACAAGTGGTAACCCTACAACTTCTGCCACTTCTAGAATGGCTTCTTTTTGATTTACTAAACCATACTTTGCTTCTCTTCGTTTCATGTATGGCCCATGTGTTGGTACATACATAATGGAACCACGCAGATTACGAGTAACAGTTTCCACTGTACCTTCTCCACCATCTGCCATTGTTACATCGATATATTCCGCACTTCCAAGCACGCGATGTGTCGCATGTCTTAACAAGCGATTAATATTGATAGCACTCATCGTACCTTTGAATGAATCGGGGGCAAATAAAAATTTCATACGTCCTCCTGCTGTCGACATTTTTATAATGATATCATTCTCAAACATTTTTCGCATTAAAAAAGTGATTGATGATAATCTCATCAACCACTTATTCACGACGTAATGCATCGATTGGATTTAAATTTGCAGCCTTGTATGATGGTAAGATGCCAAATACAATACCAATTAACATTGAAAATAATACCGCAAAAATAGAAGCTTCAACACTGATTGCAATCGGTGTACCATTTAACTTCGATATCAAGAATGCAAGTATGACACCTGAGATAACTCCAATCACACCACCAGTCGATGTAAGAACGACTGCTTCTGTTAAGAATTGAATCAGAATCGATTTCTTAGGTGCTCCAATTGCCTTCTTCAAACCAATCTCACGTGTTCTTTCGGTTACACTTACTAACATGATATTCATAACACCAATACCACCAACAAGTAAGGAAATACCCGCAATCCACAACAACATTGTATTTGTTGCTTGAGATAACTGTTGAATTTGTTTCGCTTGCTTCATCAAGTCTTCTGACTTATAACTTGTTTCGTTATTACCAGTTGCTGTAGCATTTAAAATTTCTTCTGCTTGCTTACCGATTGTAGTCATAGAGTTTGTATCTGTTGCACGTAAGATTACATTTTCTGGCTCATCATATTGATATAACAGTGGCCATACTGATGTAGGTACATATACTTTTCCAGAAGTATCCTGGTTATATGTGTAGTAATCATTCATGTTTTTGATTGTTGGTTCAAACTCTACCGCTGGTGAAACTATACCAACAACCACAAATGGTTCCTTTTGAATTTCTACAGTTTTTCCAATCGGATTCTCTCCTTGGAATAACTGCTCTGCAGAAACCTTATCCAATAAACAAACCTTGCGATTCTTTTCAATATCATTTGTAGAGAAAGCTCTACCACGATTAACAACAAGACCATTTGTCTGTAAATATGTATCATCGATACCGTATACATATCCACCTGTTAAGGAGTTTGTTAGATGGAATACACCATCGTATACCTGACGGCGATGATAGAGTGATACATTCACTACACCAGGAATATTCTTTAAATCATCTTTTTGAGAAGCAGAGATTTCTCTGTATTTACCAGGGATACCCTGTCCAAAGTCATATTCCCAGTCACCTTGTGTCATACGTACATTGACTGTATTAACACCTGAACCAATGAGGTTGGTTTGAATCTGTTCATTTGTACCTTTGATTGTGGAAACGATAGCGATGATTGCCGCAATACCGATAATAATACCTAGCATTGTTAGAATCGAACGCATCTTATGTGATAGGATTCCACGAATTGATAATCTAATATTCTCGCCCATTAGTAGCCTCCTAACATTGCATTATCATCCATACCAATTTGTGTACGAGTTCCTTCTATCGCACCATCACCATATGGGAAAGCAATATAGTCTGTATCTGAAAGGCCAGATAATACTTCTGTCGACATATTGAAATATACCTTACCAGTCTTGATATATGTCTTAACAAGCTTGCCATCTACATCCTTCATAACATACTTCTGTCCGTGTTCATCACGGATGAAAGCGTTGCTGAGATAGATAGAAGATGTATCTGTATTCTCTTGTTGGATTGATAAGGAGAGATAAGAACCTTGTTTTAAATCATCACCCTTTTCAATATATGCAGTAAAACCATACATTGAAACATTTGGATTACCACCATAGAACCCTTCACCTGAATTAGTTGGGAAGTTATCAATATGTGTCACAACTGCTTCATAGATGGATCCTGTTTCATAACTAGTAACAGATACTTTTGTACCCTTTTGAATTGTTGCTAATAATAACTCAGAGATAGAACCCTTTACTTCTGTACCAGTACCACCTGCAACAGTTAAGAATGGTGTTCCATCTGTAGGAACATTGTTCATATCCTTAAGACCTTTGATAACACCACTACGCTTTGCATAAACAACACCATCCGCTAACTGTGACTGTAGTTCAGATAGTTCAAGTTGTTTACGACGAACATCAATATCATACTCACGCACTTCAGATTCCTTGGCATGAATTGCACGTACAAGTTCAGAAGCTGTCATTCCCTCTGGTTCAATTTCAGGTTCAGGTTGTTGTGGTTCGATAAGATTCTTATGAATCACACGTGTCTGAATATCAAGTTTTGCCATATCATCTGTGACAGTACCTAAGATTGACTTTAACTTATCTACAGATACCAACCAAGAATCTTCAAGACCCTTCGTCTTATCATCCTCTGAATAAACATCTATAGAAACGTAGAATGTCTTTCCATCTGTTTCTGCTTTCTGGATGAGTTCCTTAATAAACTTACCAGAAAGGAAGCCATCATGTTTAATCGCAAAGTGATATGGATTTGCCTTTGTACCCTTTGCATACGTATTTACAGCAGGAACTGCTGGCGCTAGCGTAGGTGTAGGAGCAGGTGTTGGGGTTGGGGTAGGAGTAGGCGTAGCTGTTGGATCTGGAGTTGTTTCTGGAGTCGGTGTTGGAGTCGCTGGAGCTGTTAGCTCATCAAGATCCTTTGTAAACTCTGTGTCCTCATCCGTTAACGCATTCAGATAATTCCATACTTTATTTTCTTCCACCTGTGTTACTGCTTCTGCATCCACTTTATATTCTGGTTCTGGTGCAGGAGTCGGTGTTGGTACAACTCTTCTTACCACCGGCTTTGTATTTTGTAATTGTTGTAATTCTTTTCTAGCTTGTTCTAAACGAAGCTGTGTCGTAGAAATTTCAAGTTTCTTTAATTCCACGGTATAGTTCAAGCTTGTAATATCATAAGCTAGTAATTTATCACCAACTGATACTGCTTGTCCTTCGGTAACATATACCGCAGTGATAATTTGAGATACAGATGGTGTAACAGTCTGTGTAGCAGGATCAGATACCAAGCCACTCATCTGTGATTCCATTGGATTGCCACCCATATTCATTGCACTGACTTGCACCACATCCACCTTACGGGATGCCTTGCGGAATTGAAGGATTCCAAAGTATCCAAGTACTAAGGCCGCAACAATAGAAACACTAATAATAACTCGTTTTTTATTCATGCGTGCCCTCCTGTATCATGCCATCAAT
>ERZ773027.879-NODE-879-length-17497-cov-6.074590_pt1 | contig 17497 bp, 14 predicted proteins | sample MGYA00511032_ERZ773027 | MGnify/ENA primary metagenome ERZ773027 (study PRJEB29015, sample SAMEA2738138) | human oral metagenome | biome: human oral; feature: human-associated habitat; material: saliva | place: China | collected 2190 ... | reverse complement strand
TCGATAAAGAAAACTATAATTTAAATATTATAAATCCACCTATTTATGACTATGAAGAAGAATTAGAATATGAATAATTTAATTTATATATTTATAAATTATTTTTTAGAATAAGAAAATACCTTAAACAGAGGAGATAATTATGGGAAATAACCAAAAACTAGAGCTTACTTGGTTTGGTAAGGAAGAAGAAATAAAGATTGAACCGAGAATATTAATTGAAGATAAAGAAAAGTCAAATTGTGAAAACGACACTAATACTCAAAATATGATTATCCACGGGGATAATCTACTTGCTTTAAAAGCGTTGGAATCAAAATATGCTGGACAGGTTAAATGTATTTACATAGACCCCCCTTATAACATCGCTGTAGCAAATCCAAATTATGATGATAATTTACTAAATAGTCAATGGCTTAATTTAATGAAACCAAGACTTCAATTACTTTGGAAATTATTGACGAAAGATGGTTTATTAGCTGTTCAAATTGATGATGAACAATTTGCAAAATTATTTTTAATGTTGGAAGAAATATGTTCTCAAAAGAAAATGAAAATAATTTGTGTAAAAATGAGCGAACCTACTGGTGTTAAAATGGCCTCTGTTAATAAATCCGGAAGTATTCCGAAGCTTAAAGAATTTATAATTTTAGCAAAAAAAGATGGAATAAAAAATTTAAATTTAGAAAAAATTCCAAAAGGCAAGTGGGATAATGAATATAGAACATATATCTCTAACATTAGTGATAACAACTTAGAAATAGTTAAATCTTTTCTTAGAGGAGAATCAACAAATTCAGAAACTAACATCGATAATATTTTAGAAAAAATTACTTTTGATAATATAAATGAAATTGCAAAATCTCAGGGTTATACTAAAGCTGATGATGAATGGTGTTATGAAAACGCAAAAAGAATTATTCAAATAGCTACATTAACCGGTGGAGCAAGAAAATTAGCTGAAGAAAAGAAACTTACTGGATACTGCAAAGGAGCTTTTGTTATTGAAACAACGACAGGTAAAAGATATGCTATTAAATCAGATTTTAATCATAAAACAAAATTACCTAGATGTAAATTGCTTTTTGCCGATGATTATCTTACTGTAAATATTGGAGATTTATGGACCGATATAAAGACAACAGGATTAGATAATGAAGGGGTTGTAGAATTTAAAAATAGTAAAAAACCAGAAAAATTAATTAAAAGGATAATTCAATTGAATACAAATGAAGGAGATTTAGTTCTCGATAGTTTTTTAGGTTCAGGAACAACTTGTGCTGTTGCTCATAAAATGAATAGAAGATATATTGGTATTGAAATGGGCGACCATGCTTATACTCATTGTAAAGTAAGACTTGATAAAGTTATTGATGGAAGTGACCAAGGCGGTATTTCTAAATCTGTAAATTGGCAAGGTGGCGGAGCATATAAGTTTTATGAACTTGCACCTACCCTTATTAATAAAGATGATTTTGGTGAATATGTTATTAATAAAGAATATGATGCTGATATGCTAGCTTCTGCTGTTGCACTTCATGAAGGTTTTTCTTATGAACCAGATAATACTATTTTCTGGAAACAATCGAAAGGCAATGAAAATTCTTACCTTTTTGTTACAACTAGACATTTAAATTCAACTTATATCGATTCAATAGAGTCAACAATGGAAGATGGAGAATATCTAATTATTGCTTGTAAGTCTTTTGAAAACGGAATTGACAAGCTATATTCAAATATAACTATTAAGAAAATTCCACAAATGCTACTTTCAAGATGTGAATTCGATAAAGAAAACTATAATTTAAATATTATAAATCCACCTATTTATGACTATGAGGAGGAGCTAGAAGATGAATAATATATTTTCTCAATATACAACTGATTATATAAGTGGTGTGATGTCACTTAGAAAGCCTCAAGAAAAATCTCTTAAAATTTTAGAGGAAGTTATGACATCAATAAATGTACAAAAAAATATGAAATTAAAAGTAGCACTTGGGGGTGTTCATGCACTCTACCCTATTTGTACAGATTTTGAACGTGATTTCATGTCTCTTACTTTTGCACTCGCAACTGGAGTTGGTAAGACAAGATTAATGGGAGCTTTTATTGCTTATTTATATACTCAGCATGATATAAAAAATTTCTTTATTGTAGCTCCTAATACTACAATTTATGAAAAATTAAAAAAAGATTTATCCGACTCTTCAAGTTCAAAATATGTTTTTAAAGGTCTTGGATGTTTTAATACTTCTCCACAAATTATTACTGATGATGATTATAAAGCAAGGCAGATTACTTTATTTGAATCCAATATTAGAATTTTTATTTTTAATATTGATAAATTTAATAAAGAAGAATCTAATATGAAAAAGATAAATGAATTTATAGGAGAGTCTTTCTTTGAATATTTGTCAAATTTACCAGATCTCGTTTTGATTATGGATGAGTCTCATCATTATCGTGCAAAAAAAGGAATGCAAGCTATTAATGAACTAAATCCACTTTTAGGCTTAGAGCTAACAGCTACACCAATTGTAACAAATGGTTCAAAACAAATACCTTTTAAGAATGTAGTTTATGAATATCCTCTTTCAAAGGCAATTGAAGATGGTTATACTCGTACACCTTTTGCAGGAACTAGAAGGGATATTGATTTTAATAACTTTGGAGAAGAAGAACTTGACAAGATTATGCTTATTGATGGGTTAAAACTTCACGAAAGAACAAAAGAAGAATTAGAAGCATATGCTTTAAATAATAGTAATGAAAATAATAAAGTTAGAAAAGTTAAACCTTTTATGATGGTAGTTTGTAAAGATACCGAACATGCAAAGTGGGTAGAAAACTACATTAAATCCGAAGAATTTGAAGATGGAGCATATAAAGATAAAACTATAATTGTTCATTCAAAGCAAAAAGGTTCTGAAAGTGAAGAAAATACAAAATTACTACTTGATGTAGAGCATTATGATAATCCAGTAGAAATTGTAATTCATGTAAATATGCTTAAAGAAGGCTGGGATGTAAATAATCTCTATACAATAGTTCCTCTTAGAACTGCAGCATCAAAAGTATTAAGAGAACAAATGGTTGGTCGTGGACTAAGACTGCCTTATGGAAAAAGAACTGGAAACAAAGTTATTGATGCCGTTTATTTAACAGCTCACGATAAATTTAAAGATATATTAGATGAAGCTCAAAAAGGAGATTCTATTTTCAAAGAAGGGAATGTAATTAAAATTGAAGAAATTGAAGAAAATATTTCAACTACACAGTTGTCATTTAATTATGATTCTTTTTTAGTTAAAGATGAAGCGTATTCTTATGGAATAGTCAAAAATGATAAGAACGATGAAATAATTAACACATCACTTAATATTGCAAAAGAAGAAATACAAAAAGAGATTATATTAACTAGAAATGTAGAAATTTCAAAGGAACAAAAAAATAAAATTAGCGAAAAAGTTATTGAAAAAATCAAAGAAAATAAGAATATAAGTGAGGACTTTGTACAAAATGAACTTCCTCTTTCAAAATTTATTAATAACACTATAGAAAAAGCAACTGAAAAAATAAAGGAAAAATGTATTCCAATTCCAAGATTAATAATTACTGATGAAGGTGCAGATGAATATAGATTCGTTAATTTTGATTTAGATTTAAGTGAATTTAATCATGTTCCAATAAAAAATGAAATTTTAATACAAAATCTTGAAGATTTATCTGATTTACAAAGAATTGATGGAGAGAAAATTAATTTTGAAGGATATAATCCTAAAAAAGCTATTCTAGGAATAATTCGTACTAAACCAGAAATAGATTATGAAAAATGTTCCTCTTTGCTATTCAAACTTATATCACAATTAGTTGAACACTATGAAAATAAATATGATACTAAAATGATGCAAAATATTATTATGATGAACAAAAAGGATATAGCTAATAAAATATATTCTCAGATGATTCAAGATAATCATTTTTACTGTGAAAATAGCTTAATTCAATATTCTGTTATGGATGTAAAATCATCTAATATATTTCAAACTTATACTTGGGATGAAAAATTAAATCTTTATGAAAAATATGATGGAAATATAAAATCTATACTTTTTGATGGAATTACAAAGGGTGTATTTGATACAGCTAAATTTGATAGTTACCCTGAGTTACTTTTAGCAAGAATATTAGAAAAGGATTCTGATGTAAAAAATTGGCTTAGACCTGCTCAAAAAGAATTTAATATAACCTATAATAGAGGAAGATATTATGTTCCAGACTTTGTTGTAGAAACTGATGATGGTTTTTTCATAGTAGAAGTTAAAGGAGAAGATAAGATTAATGATGCCGATGTTATTGCAAAGAGCAAAAAGGCTATTAAATTTTGTGAAGTAGCAAGTAACTGGTCAAAAGAAAATAGTAGAAAAGAATGGAAATATTTATTTATTCCATCTAAAGAAATTATGCCTAGTTCGTCTTTTAAAAATCTCGCAGATAGATTTATTCAAGAATGAGGTTAGTATAGAAAATAATATTTTGCAAATTAAAAAAGACTGCTTTTCATATTTAATTATACTTAGTTTGCTCTATATTTAAACAAAAAAACTCCACCATTTCGGTGGAGTTTTTTGTGTGTCTATTTATTCAATAAGTCCGGTTTGAATGTCGGAACCATATCTTTTAAAATGTCTGTAATTTCTTTTTTGTCCAGAGTATTTTTAACTTTTTCAAGTCTTTCAAGTCCCTCTTTTAGAGCTTCTACATTGTGAACAATTGGTTTTTCTATAAATATTTTTTCATAGTCAGTTGCAACTGAATTTTCCATATTTAATAGTAATTCTTCATAAAGTTTTTCGCCAGGTCTAAGTCCTGTAATCTTTATGTCAATATCTTTATAAGGTTCATAACCTGAAAGTCTGATAAGGTTCTTTGCCAAGTCAAGAATTTTAACCGGCTCACCCATATCAAGTATAAAGATTTCTCCCCCTTTGGCAATTGCTCCTGCTTGTAATACAAGTTGGCAAGCTTCAGGAATTGTCATAAAGTATCTTATTATGTCTTCGTGAGTAACTGTAACAGGTCCACCCTCTTTTATTTGATTTATGAAAAGTGGTATTACAGAGCCGTTTGAGCCCAATACATTTCCAAATCTAACTGCAACAAATTCAGTTTTAGATTTTTCGTTATATGTTTGAACTAACATTTCACAAATTCTCTTTGTAGTTCCCATTACAGATGTCGGATTTACAGCCTTATCTGTTGAAATTAAAACGAATTTTGAAACATTATTTTTATCACAAGCTCTTATAACATTTAATGTTCCAAAAACATTGTTTTTAATTGCAGAAGTTGAGCTATTTTCCATAAGTGGAACATGTTTGTGAGCGGCTGCGTGAAATACTACATCTGGTTTATATTTTCCAAAGATAATATCCATTCTTTCAGCATCTCTAATTGATTCTATTTCTACAACCAAATCCAAGTCCTTGTAATGTCTTACAAGCTCCATTTGAATTTCATAAGCATTATTTTCATAGATGTCTAAAATTATCAATTTCTTTGGATTAAATTTCGCTATTTGTCTACAAAGTTCGGAGCCGATTGAACCGCCTCCACCTGTTACTAATACAGTTTTATCTTTTAAGAAACCATTTAGCACTTCTTGGTCTAACTTAACTTCATCACGTCCAAGTAAATCTCCAATTTCAACATCTCTTAAATCTCTAATATTTAATTTTTGATCATCTATTAATTCATACATTCCAGGTATAATTTTTATCTTCATAGAAAGTTTTGAGCATATATCTGAAATGTCTTTTTGAATTTCTCTATTTGCTGATGGCATCGCTAAAATAACTTCATCTATTCTGTAATTACTTATGGCAGAAATTATCTTTTCCTTTCCACCAACTACAGGAATACCAAGTATTTCAGTTCCTACTTTATTTTTATCATCATCAATAAAGGCTACAACTTTATATCCTAATTCCTTATGTTTTTTAAGTTCATTAAGTACTAAAACTCCAGCATCTCCAGCTCCTATGATTAAAACTCTTTTTAATCTATCCACAGGAATTGAAAAAACTAAATTTTTTCTAGCTTTTGAAAGATATCTTGTGCCTGTAACAAAAAATACATCTATTACAAATACAAGTGCCATAACACTTCTAGGAAATCCTACACTCATTGAGATTAATAATCCAGCTGTTAGAACATTTGCAATAACTATCGCCATAAATATTCTAAACAACTCTTTAAAATCAGCATATCTCCACATTACTCTATATAGACCAAACAGAGCAAATACTACAATTTTAGTTAAAACTATAGGAATTATCCATTTCATATACATTTCCCAATAACGTGCAGGAATTTGCCAATCAAATTTTAATAAAAATCCCAAATAGTAACAAAGATTTATAACAATAATATCTAATATTACTAAAAATATTTTTCTGGTCATTATTATTCTCCCATTTTAAAATCTGAAGAAACTAAATCTTTCAAGTACTCTTTTATAGAATCTTTATTTGCTTCATCTTTCAATCCGTATTCAATACTTGCAATCAGAACTCCAACTTTATTTCCAACGTCATAAGTTTTTCCGTCAAATTTATAGCCTAATAAATCTCCCTTTAAAGTCAATTCATTTAATGAGTCTGTAAATTGTATTTCTCCATTTTTACCCGCTTTTTGATTTTCAAGAATATCAAATATTTCATTTTTCACAATGTATCTTCCAACCATTGCTAAATTTGAATTTGTTTCATCAATATTCGGTTTTTCTATAAGTCTTGTAGAGTCAAAAACATTTTTTTCTATCTCTTTACCTTCTAAAATACCGTAATTACGTCTTTTTTCATCAGGTACATATTCAACTCCTACAACTGTCTTTTCGTATTTATTATAGATATCTACAAGTTCTTTTGAACAAGAACTATCTTTACAATCAATAATAACATCGCCTAAAACAACACAGAAGTCTTCTCCATTTACAGCTTCCTTTGCACAAAGAATAGCATGACCTAATCCTTTTTGCTCTTTTTGAATGATAAAACTAATCTTACATTTTAATATTTTTTCCAAAGCTTTAATATCTTTTTCCAAAACATTACCTGAATTTTTAACCCTTGAATCAATTTCAGAATTAAAATGTTTGTCAATTGTAAAATAATCTTCATTTACAATAAGAATTACTTCATCAATCCCAGCTTCCACAACTTCTTCAATTACATATTGTAAAGTAGGTTTATCAAAAATTGGCAACATTGCCTTTGGAACACCCTTAGTTGCAGGAAACATTCTTGTTGCAAGTCCAGCAGTCGGAATAACGACTTTTTTTATCTTCATAATTACACCAATGCCTTTAAATTTTCAATTATATAATCAACTTGTTCATCTGTTAATAATGTATGAAGTGGCAAAGTGATTTGTGACTTATAATTATTATAAGCATTTGGATAATCTTTAATATCAAAGCCTAAATTCTTATAAGCTGTATGCATTGGTAATGGCTTATAGTGAACATTTGTTGCAATTCCTTTTTCAGCCATTTTTACAATGATTTCATTTCTTTCTTCTTCACTTACACCTTCAATATTTACAATATAAAGATGACAGCAAGATTTTTTATCCTCTTCAAAATGAACAAAAGGCTTTACTCTTGTTCCTTCAAATCCCTTATTATATCTTTCAACTATTTCAAAACGTCTTTTCAAAAGATCAGGATATCTCTTTAATTGAGCTAAACCAATTCCTGAAGCAATGTCTGTTAAATTGCATTTGAAATTTGGAGCAACAATATCATATTCCCAAGAGCCAAGTTTCGTTTTTGAAAGAGCGTCCTTTGATTGTCCGTGTAAAGATAAAAGTTGAAATTCTTTGTAAATTTCATCATCATCTAAACCTAAAGCTCTATTCCAAGTAACTGAGCCTCCCTCAGCTACAGTAAAGTTTTTAACTGCATGGAAAGAGAAACAAGTAAAGTCTGCAATGCTTCCACTTGGTTTACCCTTATATTCAGCTCCAAGTGAATGAGCAGCATCAGCCATAACTACAACTCTACCTATTTTTTCTTGTAATTTATTATTTGGTCTAAATAAAGCTTTTTTTCTCTCTACAATTTCAAAAATTTCATCATATTTGCAAGGCTTTCCTGCTAAATCAACAGGAATAATTACCTTTGTTTTTTCTGTGATGGCATTTTCTAAAGCTTCTAAGTCCATAAACTTATCTTCTTTATTAGTATCAACTAAGATAATTTTTGCACCAACATGGTCAATAACACTTGCAGATGCAGAATAAGTATATGCACAAGTAATAACTTCATCTCCAGCTCCAACTCCAAGCACTCTCAAAGTAAGCTCCATAGCTGCAGTTGCAGAATTTAAACAAACAGTCTTATCTGTATTTGTAAAAACAGAAAGCTCTTGTTCTAATCTTTTTGTCTTTGGGCCAGTTGTTATCCAACCTGATTTTAAAGTATCAACCACTTCATCAATCTCTAATTGAGTAATATCTGGCGGAGAAAATTCTATTCTCATATAATCACTATCCTATCTATTATTATTATTGTTGTTACTATTATTTTCGTTTTTCTTATCTGCATCAGTTGTTACATCAGCGCTTTCATCAGTTTTTTCTAAATCTGCATTCTTTCTTTTATCAATAACAGCGCCTTTTCCTGATTTAATATTATTAATTAAAGATTCCTTATCTGCTTCATCAACAATAATATACTCAACACTTTCAACTTTTTCTTGGTTCTTGTTATTGTCAATAACTACTTTTCCAGTATGGAAACTTTGACAACCAACAAAAGAAAGGCAAACTAAACAAATCGGTAATAAATTTTTCTTTTTCATAATGAACTCCTATTCACTATCCTTTTCAACAACAGGTTTCATAGTTGGGAAAAGTAAAACATCTCTTATTGTATCTTGATTAGTTAAGTACATAATAAGTCTATCAACACCAATTCCCATACCACCAGTTGGAGGAAGACCAATTTCAAGCGCATTGATGAAATCATAATCCATCATTTGAGCTTCTTCATCTCCATTTTCTCTAGCTTCAACTTGTTTTAAAAATCTATGTTTTTGATCAATAGCATCATTTAACTCACTAAACGCATTTGCAATTTCTCCACAATTAACAAAAGCTTCAAATCTTTGAGTATATCTCTTGTCCTTAGGATCTCTCTTAGCAAGTGGACTGATTTCAACAGGATGCTTAGTAACAAAAGTAGGTTGAACCATATATTCTTCACAGAACTCTTCAAAGAATAGAGAAATAATTTCTCCTCTTGTAGTATTTTCTTTAACTTCAACTTTCTTTTCAATAGCAATCTTTCTTGCTTCTTCATCAGTTAAAATAGTTTCAAAGTCAACTCCTGCATATTCCTTAACAGCATCAACCATTGAAATTCTTCTCCAAGGTGGTTTAAAGTCTATAACTTTACCTTGTAATTCTATTTCTGCTTTTCCAATAACTTCCATGCAAACAGTATAAACCATTTCTTCACAAAGAGTCATCATTTCTTCATAGTCAACATATGCTTGATATAATTCAATTGCAGTATATTCAGGGTTATGAAGTTTATCCATACCTTCATTTCTGAACATTCTTCCCATTTCATAAACTTTATCAAAACCACCAACGATTAATCTCTTTAAATACAATTCATTAGCAATTCTTAAATACATATCAATATCTAAAGTATTATGATGAGTGATAAAAGGTCTAGCATTAGCTCCACCAGCAATTGTATTTAAAATTGGAGTTTCAACTTCTAAAAATCCTCTACTATCAAGATATTTTCTAATAGCAGAAATAATTTTACTTCTCATTACAAAAACATCTTTAATTTCTGGATTTACAATTAAATCAACATATCTTTGTCTATATCTTAAATCAACATCTTTTAAACCATGGAATTTTTCTGGTAAAAGTTGTAAAGATTTTGTAAGTAAAACAACCTTTGAACTTCTAATTGAGATTTCTCCAGCATGAGTTGTGAAAACTTCACCTTCAACACCAACAATATCTCCTAAATCTAAAGTTTTAACTTCTTCATAACTTTCACCTAAAACATCAAGCTTATTAAAAAGTTGAATTCTTCCAGAAAAGTCTTGTAAGTCCATGAAACAAACTTTTCCATGTCCTCTCTTAGTCATAATACGACCAGCAAGTCTTACAACTTTTCCTTCGTAATTATCATAATTATCTTTAATTTCTTTTGAGTAAATTGCACCTTCAAATTTTTCAATTTCATGCGGATCTTTACCAGCATCTACCAAGTCTTGTAACTTTTGTCTTCTAACTAAGAGCATTTCATTTAAATTTTGTTCTTCCACAATATCACTCCTTAATTTCTCTTAATACTGTCTATTTTGTATTCAACAACATTGCCATTTGGTAATTGTACTTGAACTTTAGTGCCTTTTTTCTTACCTAAAATAGCTCTACCAACTGGAGATTCGTTTGAAATCTTTCCTTCAAGAGGATTACTTTCAGCAGAACCAACAATTGTATATTCTATTTTTTTCTTAGTTGCAACTTGAACTAGAGTAACAGTAGCTCCTACATTAACAGTTTTAGTATCAAGTTCAACATCATCAATAATCTTTGCATTAGCAATCATATTGTCAAGTTTAATGATTTTTTCTTCTATTTGAGCTTGTTCATTCTTAGCTTCATCATATTCAGAGTTTTCAGAAAGGTCTCCAAAATCTCTTGCAATCTTTATTTTCTCTGCTATTTCTTTTCTCTTAACAGTTTTTAATTCTTCTAATTCTAATTCTAATTTTTTTAAGCCTTCGGCTGTTAAAAATATTTCTTTTTCGTCCATAGTATCTCTCCTTAAAAATTTACATTACCATTCGTATAATTATACTAAATTCAGACAAAAAAGTCAATGTAACTATGATATCTACATAATAACAAGGATTAAAAATCATACATTGTGCTTTTGTAAAAAAATACTTGACTAAAGCAAAAATTAGTGCTACAATAAACTTAGAAATATAGTAGAGTATTACTTTGTTAAATAGTATATTATGCTATAATTTCATAAATATTTATTTGCTAGGAGGAGTGTTATGACTAAGCTAAAAAAATTTATAAGTTTATTGTTAGTTTCTTTTATGTTGTGTTCGTGTGGATCTTCTGCTGCACTGAAAAAACTGGAAAACAAAGTTTTTGATGGTGAAAAAGGAGGCCAGATAGTAATCATTAAGGAAGAATCAAAAGCTCCAAGACTAATGTTTCAAGGTCCAAGTCCAATAACTCCTAATTCAACACCTGAACAAATTGAAAAAGATAGAGATAAATACGAAAAAAGTATTCCAAAAGAATATACTGACGTAAAAATCGAAGAAAAAGATGGAAAAAAGTATATTGTTGCAAAAGATTTTAAATACAAATTAGTGATTGTAGATGACAATACTATTCTTGATGAAGAAGACAATATGAATTACAGATGCCTTGCAGATTTATACAAAGTTGATAACAAAAAATAAGAATTGACTAAACTCCACTTTCGTGGAGTTTTTTATTTCTTTCAGAAATACTATTGCTTGTAAACAAGCAATAGTTGAGATTTCCAGAGCAATTGTATCTAACGATACAATTACCCCGTCAGACCTACTTTTGTTTACGAGTAAACAAAGTTAGGGCTAGATTGACTATGCTCAAGATGACGTGTTGGGGGATTTTCTTTGCAAAATTCTATGACGTGAATTATTTTGTTTTATTTGATATGTTAAAATACAATGGGTATTAAAATTTTTCTACTATTTTTTTCTATATTTTCTACTACATTTATAAAGTTGATTTAATACATGAAAAAAAGACTTAAATCAACCTATCCTTTAATACATTTTATTGTTGACTAAATAACATCTTATATCATATTAATTAAAGTAATATGTGATTTTATTGGAAAATTATTTTAGAAATTGTAAATTTTATGTTTAAAAATACAAATTAAAGGTATATATATAGTGTGTGGTAGTTTTCAAGATAATAAACTCCTCCCATAAGTTTTCCTTTTCTTTACTGCCACACGTACATATGCCAGCATAGCTTTTGTTCTTTATAATCCTCCCAGTATAGATAAATACAAATTACTCTGCTGTCATATTAAAATGTAAATTAAAAAGATGGATGCTATTGCAACCATCTTTTTTATTTTTTGAATTTATTACAATAAAAAAGCGTAGATATTTCTACGCTTATTTTTTATGTTTAATTCTAACCTAATCTTTGTTTTGCGTCTGATGCTCTTCTTAATGCTTGTCCAGCATAGTTGATTGCAAGCATTAGCACAAGTACTAACATTGATGCAGGGAACCAAATATACATTCTATCTCTTAAGATTGTTGGGTCTAACGCCTGATTGATAAGAGTTCCAAGTGATGGCACTCCTGGTGGTAAACCGAATCCAAGGAATGTAAGTCCGATTTCAATACCCATATTACCAGCTAAGTCTAAGATAGCACTGATGATAAGGATTGAACTGATATTTGGTAAAATTCCTCCAAACATTATCTTCCATGATGGTGTTCCCATTGTCTTAGATGCGCTTATATAATCACGTCTTCCTTCAGAAAGAGCTTTTGATCTTACAAGTCTTGCAATACCTGTCCAATAGAATACACTCATGATAAATACGAATGTAACCATATCATATTTTGGAACTAATGTTACGAATACAATGATTAGCATAAGTGTTGGTAATACTTGGATAAAGTCGATAATTCTCATGATGATATTATCTACGATACCACCGTAGAATCCGATAATTAAACCAACAATAATACCTACTACATTAGTTAAAACTGTTACAGAAGCCCCAATTATGATTGAGTTTCTAGTTCCGATGAAAAGTTGTCCTAGAAGTGATCTACCACCTTGGTCAGTTCCTAAAACATATCCGCCTTCGCCAGGTCTTAGGAATGAATCCATTAGGTTAACTTTCATTACTTCTTTTACATCGAAGAACATACTTCCTATAAATACTGTTAAAATTATTAATGTTAAAACTACAAGTGAAAATGTTGCTAATTTATCTTTTTTAAATTCTCTAACAATTACTTTAAAAGCACTTGGAGTTATATGTTCATTATGTTGGGAAGCATCTTTTTGCATTTCTTTTTTTCTACTCATTTTATCACTCCCCCTATTACTCTATTCTAATTCTTGGATCAACTATACTCATAATGATGTCTGATAACAAACTTCCTAATAGAGTTAAGAATCCAAAAATCATAATTAAAACTGTTAATACTGAATAATCTCTTGATTGAATAGCTTCCATGAATAACTTACCCATTCCTGGATATCCAAAGATTGTTTCCATAAATACTGAACCTGAAATAAGTCCTGTTAATGTAAAACCAAAGAATGCAGCGATTGGTAAAATTGAGTTTCTAAAGATATGATGTGAATAAACTTTATCAATAGGTACTCCCTTACTTCTTGCAGTTCTTACATAGTCTGAACCTTTAGCATCAATAACTTCGTTTCTTAAGTATTGAACAGTTCCTGTTGTAGCTATTAAAGCATAACATATTGCTGGTAAAAGCATATGTCTTAATCTACTAATTACATAAGCGAAGCCTTTTACACCTGCATCAACAGAACCTGATGATGGGAAGATGTGTAATGTATATGAGAATAATAGTATCATCAATAAGTAGAAGATAAAGCCTGGTATCGCATAAGTTATAAAGTTATATAATGTAACTGCTTTATCAAACTTACTTCCACTGTATCTACCTGATAACACACCAAGTGGTAATGCTATTATATAAAGGAAAGTTACACAAAGTAATGATAACCAGAATGTGTTTCCAACTCTTTGTCCTAAAAGGTCAGATACTGGTACTTTAAATCCATAACTAATACCAAAATCACCTTTAAGCATGTTAGTTACCCATCTAGCATATTGTTTGTACCATGGATCATAAAATCCAAATTTTTGTCTTAAAGCTTCTATTTGTTTAGGGTCTGTGTTAGGATTGATTTGTCCTGTAAATGGATCCCCCGGCATTAATTTAGCCAAAATAAATACTAAAATACTTAATATTATTAATTGAGGTATCATTAGAAGAAATCTTCTTAATACGGTTTTCCACATATTATTTTACCTCCTTTTTTGCTACATAGTGAGTATCTGTAAGTTTAATTAAATCGTATACTCTACCTTTTTCGTTGTAGTATTCTTTTTCTAATTCTTTATATTCTTTTTCTACTTTAATTCTATTTGCGATTAATTGTTCTTTTAATCTTGGATCTGTTTCTGGAATCGCAGCAATTAATCTCTTAGTGTAGATATGTTGTGGATTTTTATAGATATCTTCCTTTGTTCCTTTTTCAACAAGTCTTCCTCTGTACATGATGTTAATGTAATCGCACATGTGCTTTACAACACCGAGGTCGTGAGAAATGAAAAGGTATGATAATCCCATATCTTTTTGAATTTTTTTCATGAAGTTCAATACTTGCGCTTGAACTGAAAGGTCAAGAGCTGAAACTGGTTCGTCAGCAATGATAAGTCTAGGATTTAAACTTATTGCTCTAGCAACACCGATTCTTTGTCTTTGACCACCAGAAAATTCGAATGAATATTTATATAGTGCATCTTCTGGCATACCAACTATATCTAAAAGTTCTAAAACTTTCTTTCTTTCTTCTTTAACAGTCATTTTTTCGAAGTTTCTAAGAGGTTCAGATATAATATCAATAACTCTTTTCTTAGGGTCCAAACTTGCCATATTATCTTGGAATATCATTTGAACATCTCTAGTAAAAGCTTTATCTTTTCTAACCATTCTCTTAGTAAGAGGTTTTCCGTCGAAAATAATTTGTCCACTTGTAATTTTTTCAAGACCGATTATAGATTTACCGATAGTACTCTTACCACTACCACTTTCTCCGATAAGTCCGTAAGTTTTTCCTTTTTCAATTTCCATATCAACGCCATCAACAGCTAAAACATGGTCAACTATTTTATTGAAAAAGCCACCTCTTATAGGATAGTGAACCTTAAGGTCTTTAATTTCTAAAAAGCTCATTAATTATCCCCCTTTGCTTCGAATTGGAAGTTCTTATAACAAGTACATCTTACGAAATGTCCAGGTCCAACTTCATGCATTGTAGGTTCATCTTCATGTTCTTCATCTTTAACCCAAGGAATTCTAGCTTTAAATCTACATCCATGTCTTGGTAAGTTCTTTAGTGAAGGAACCATACCTTGAATTACATATAAATCTTCATCATCTGCATCCATTTGAGGAATACTGTTCAATAAACTTCTAGTGTATGGGTGTTTTGCATTTGTAAATAGTTCTAAAACAGGTGCTTCTTCTACTATTTGTCCAGCATACATTACACAAACTCTATCAGCAAGTTGAGCAACAACTCCTAAATCGTGAGTGATTAGAATAATTCCAGCATTAATTTCTTTTTGAATTTGAACTAAAAGGTCTAAGATTTGTGCTTGAATTGTTACGTCAAGAGCAGTTGTTGGTTCATCTGCTATGATAATCTTAGGTTTACAAGCAAGAGCGATAGCTATTATAACTCTTTGTCTCATACCACCTGATAATTCATGTGGATATTGTCTAGCAACACGAGGAGGATTAGGGATCCCTACTTGTTCGATTAATTCTAAAACTCTTGCTTTTCTTTCTTCAGCATTCATTTTTGTATGATAAATCAAACCTTCCTCGATTTGTTTTCCAATTCTTTGTAAAGGATTCAAAGATGAAAGTGGATCTTGGAAAATCATTCCAATACCTTCTCCTCTGATTTCATTAAATTCTTTTTCTGACAAACCTACTAAATTCTTTCCTTCAAACAGAATTTCGCCTGTTGAACGAGTGTAGTTTGGATTATGTAAACCCATAATTGTAGTAGCTAAAGTCGATTTACCACATCCACTCTCGCCTACTATAGCTAGTATTTCATCAGAGAATAATTTCATATTAACGCCATCAACTGCGTCAAAATAATCATCACGGATTCTAAAACTTGTGTGTAAATCTTTAATTTCCAAAAGTAATTCCTTTTGATCCATTGATTTCTCCCCCTAACTCTCTGTTTTGGTCTTATTCTCTATAAAATCATAAATACACTTGCTTAAGTTTAAAAACTAAAATAAAAGGAATAAAAACATTGAAAAACAATTCCTTACTAGTAATAAAAATCAATATAATAATCAACCAATTTTCATTAATAAATGTACCTATGTTATAAATTCAATTATAATTATACAATATCTAGAAGGAATAATCAAGTATATTGAAAACATTTTTAAAGTTTAATGTTCCTATTGTTAGGCTTTTTTGATAATGTATAATTATTCATTTTTTGTAATTTTTTTCGAAATTAATACATTTTTATATAATATATCTATCAGCTTTACCTCGTTGAACCTTTGTAATATTCTATGTTAAAGCTAAATCAGTTAATATCAATGTATTCTAACTTATGAAAAATAAACTTGAATAATTTTTCAGATTGTAAAAAAATAATCAAAGTTAAATAAAAAAATTTATAATCTATAAGAAATTTTTTATGAAATTCCTTTCTAATTTTTGTAAATTATAAACAAAAAAGGCATCTTTTAGATGTCTTTTTTTATTTTTCTACTATTTCAATTTTATCCTCTGCTTGTATCTTTCCGCCTTTTAAAACTTTAGTAAAAATTCCCTCTCTTGGCATTACACAATCTCCAACAATATGTCTTATTTCACAGCCTAGATGACATTCTTTACCAATTTGTGTAACTTCAAGAATACAGTCTCCTACTTTTAAGATTGTACCAATCGGCAATTTGTAAAGGACAATTCCTTCAGTTAAGATATTTTCTGCAAAATCTCCTGCTGAAAGTGTAGGAAGTTTTTCTTTCATCGCTTCCATACTTTCAACTCCAAGCAAACTTACTTGTCTATGCCATTTTCCTGCATGAGCATCGCCGTCTATTCCGTAATCTTCAATTAATTCTATGTACTCTACGGGATGTTTTTTAATTCCCTTTCTTTCACTTATACTTACTGCTAAAACTTTCATTACTTACTCCTCACAAAATCTCCGCTTTTCCCACCTGATTTTTCCAATAATTTAATATCTGTTATTTCAATATCCCTTTGAATTGCCTTGCACATATCATATATCGTTAAAGCTGATATTGAAACAGCTGATAGTGCTTCCATTTCAACCCCTGTTTCCCCGACACATTTAGTTGTGGCAATTATTTCTATTTCAAAGTTTTCATAATCCATATTAAAGTCAATGTCAACACCAACTAAATTTATCGGGTGGCACATTGGAATTATATCGGAAGTCTTTTTTGCTCCCATAATCCCTGCAACTTGAGAAACTGCTAAAACATCACCTTTTTTAGCTTTTCCATTTACAACTATATTAAAAGTTTCTTCATTTAATTTAACTTTTGCAAAAGCTTTGGCTATTCTTTTAGTTTTTTCTT
>ERZ773027.874-NODE-874-length-17565-cov-2.449115_pt1 | contig 17565 bp, 9 predicted proteins | sample MGYA00511032_ERZ773027 | MGnify/ENA primary metagenome ERZ773027 (study PRJEB29015, sample SAMEA2738138) | human oral metagenome | biome: human oral; feature: human-associated habitat; material: saliva | place: China | collected 2190 ... | reverse complement strand
AACATCTCTAATATCTTCCAAAACACCTATTAATCTCTTTACAATCAACGTAATAAATAAAAATCACTTCAACTGCGTTAAAATGCATATTTCAATGGGTAGTACTTGGCAGTTTATGTTTGGTATTTGTCAGAACTTTGCTGCCGAGAATTTAACCTTATACGCAATGAATTTAATCACCATTGAAGAATCCGCTTGGAAAGCCCTTATGGAGCAACTCCAAAGCATTGAAAACCGACTCAAACAAGAGCCTATTGAGTGGGATAGTTTGTGGCTCAACCAAAAAGAAATCTGTCAATATCTCCACCTAAGTGAGAAAACCCTATGGCGAATGCGCAAACGCAATGAAATCACCTACTCCAAAATCTATGGACAGTATTTCTATACCTTGGGAAGCATTCGCAAACTCCTTATCAGTCAATCGGTAGAAAACACTGAAAGCTACCTGCAATCCCTCACTCAAAAAGCCAAAGGTTATGTTGAAAAAGCAAGATATTTTAAGTAGAACCGAAGGAGGACTACAGGTCTTCCAGCACTATCTACAAGGCAGCTGGCGGGTAGGTAAAAACTTTAAAAACCCTTTCTATGACGATAAAAATGCTTCCTGCAATATCTATAAGGACAAACAAGGCATTTATAAAATGAAAGATTTTGGCAATGATACTTTCAGGGGTGACTGTTTTTTCTTAGTAGGTTACCTCTATCAATTGGACTGCCGAAATGCCTCTGATTTTATCGAAATCTTAAAGATTATCAATCGAGATTTACATCTGGGTTTAGAGGAATCCACCTCTATAATTACACAAAAACCTCAAATACCTCCCACTATCACCATAGAAAGCACTCAAGTAGAAACTAAAAAATCTATCTCTTATCAATTCACCCAAAAACCTTTTACCCAAGAAGAATTAGCCTATTGGCAAAAATATGGTATCACTCAAGAAATCCTAAACAGGTACAATGTAATCTCTCTGCAAAGCTATTCAAGCACCAATAAAGACGGCAAACCTTACACTATCACCTCCACCTATAATGAGTGGATGTTTGCTTACCTTTTTAAAAAGCATTTAAAGGTCTATCGTCCCTTTTCTAAACTGCGCTTTCTCTATGGAGGTAATCCCGAAAACTATTGCTTTGGTGAGTCTCAGCTACCTCTACAAGGCGACATTCTCTTTATTACTGCAGGTGAAAAGGACGTGATGAGCTTAGCCAGTAGAGGCTTTTCGGCTATCTGTTTTAATAGTGAAACAGCCTACATTCCTTTACAAAAACTCCAAAAGCTAAAAATGAGATTCCGACATTTAGTCCTTTTGTTCGATAGCGACGAAACAGGCAAAAGAGCCTCCTTAGAGCAACAAGCCCTATTAGCACCTTTAGAAGTATTTCGTTTGGTCTTACCTCTTTCAGGCACTAAAAGGGATAAAGATATATCCGATTATTTTGCGCAAGGCAAAACGGGTAGAGACCTATTGCAACTCTTTTATCAGACCCTTAGCAAACACTATGAAGAAAGCCTATCACTACTTAAAAACTGCGAAATCCAATGGGATAAACCTCCCCAAAAGCAAGAAACAATCATCTCTATTGGCAAAACTCCTGTAGGAGTACAGAGTAGTTTATTGGGTATTACAGGAGGCGAAGGTACAGGCAAAAGTCATTATGTAAGTGCCCTCATTGCAGGTTGTCTTAACAGTAAGAACCTTCCTATTGACACATTGGGCACAACGCTACTGCCTTGCCCCAAAGATAAAGTGGTGCTATTTTTCGATACAGAACAGTCTCAAGACCAGCTCTATCAAAACATCAGCAAACTGCTTAAAAGAGCTAAACTAACCTCTCTTCCTGATTTGCTACACGCCTTTTGCCTCACCCAACTCCCTCGCAGAGAGCGATTAAAGGTCATTCGTGAGGGCTTGGAGAGTTTTTACTACCAATGTGCAGGCGTACATTTGGTGGTCATCGATGGCATAGCCGACCTTATTGGAGCTGTGAATAACGAGCAAGAAAGTGTGGAACTCATAGAAGAGCTTTACCTTTTGGCAGGTAACTACAAAACCTGTATCGTATGCGTGTTGCACCTCACCCCCAGCGGACTTAAACTCCGAGGTCATTTAGGCTCTGAACTACAACGTAAAGCAACGGCAGTGCTTTCTATCGAAAGGGAGAAGAACAGTCCTATCTCAGCGGTCAAACCGATGAAAATACGCAATGGTAGCCTTAGCGATACCCCACAAATACTTTTTAGATGGAACAATGAGCTGGGAATGCATAGTTATGTAGGCAATCAGAAAAACGAAGACCAAAAACCCAATAAAGCCAGTACCTTAGCCTCGTTAGTTTCTCCTCTTTTTAAAGAGCGAACTTTGTGGACAGTTCAAGAGCTGAACATAGAAATTCAAAAAAGGACTGATGTAAAGGAACGCACCGCAAAAGGTTATATCCGCACCTTAAAAGAAATGGGCATTTTAGTTCCTCAAGAGGGTAATGACCAACTCTTAGGAATGGGCAGTGTGCTAAAAGAACTTTTGGAGGATAACAAGAACTCACAAGGATAAGAAGAACTTTTAGATATTCTAAGATTAAGACCTAACAATCGAAGTATTAAACAAATATAAATATAAAAAATGGAAATCGACAGAATAGAATTTATAGCGTGGATGGAACGCATTATGGATCGTTTTGATTTGCTTAAAGAGCAAATAGACAAAGCTGAAAAACGCAAAAACAGCTTGGATGGTGAGGAACTCTTGGACAATCAAGACTTGATGCTCACCTTTAAAATCTCTGCACGTTCCCTGCAAAGGTATCGCTCCAATGGCAAACTGCCTTATTATACCATATCAGGCAAAATATACTACAAGCTTTCGGATGTACATCAATTTATCCGAGAACATTTCAGTGTGCCAGTAACAACCTTAAAAGCCAAAAACGGAAATACTATGCCTAAAAAGGACAGCGCCTCTTAAACGTCTTACAAAGGGAGTAATTTTACCCCCAAATTAAAAAAGATGTTTAAATAATGGCAGAAAATCAACACGCCGATACGGCAAATTACGACAATCAAATCCCAGTGGATGAACAACTATCTGATATCCTACTGGTATTTGACAAAGAAGAAAAACAGCTTAAGGCTGTAAAAGGAATTGATGAGAAAGGAGAGTTAAAAACGGCTCCTGCTGACAGCAAATCCTTAGATGACTTTATGAAAGTAGACAAGCAAGGTAATATGCTGTCTAATTTCTTTAGCAACTTTATGCGCCAAGCCCAGAACCCTTCTCGTTTTTCTTTCTTTAAAATACCGATAGAAAAATCGGTAAATACGATAGAAAAACTCCAAAACCATTTGGCAAAGCTCACTGAAAAGGGTAAGGAATACCTCAAGAAGTACGAAGTATCTCCTGAGCAGTATATCAAACAAGAGCAAAAAGCAGCTACTCTAAAACAAGAAGGAGAGACTGCCGTTGCTCAGACCCCTCCTGAAGCTCCTGCTCAAGCGCAAGCACAAGAAGCTCCTGCTCAGGCACAATCTCAAAATACTCCTGCCCAAGAGGAACTCAAGTACAACCCTGATGCTATTGATTGGGAAACGTTACAAAACTTAGGAGTGAGTCGAGAGTCTTTAGAGAAGAGGAACCTATTAGAGCCCCTCTTGAAAGGTTATAAAACCAATGAACTGGTACCTATTAGTTTCAATTTAGGCTCTACAGTAACCCGCTTTGATGCTCGTCTATCCCTAAGGGAAGTTGATGGAAAAGTAGCCGTAGCCATTCACGGGATGCGTAAGGAACCACAATTGGATTATCCTTTCTTTGGTCACGAGTTTTCAGAAGAGGATAAAAAGAACCTGCTTACCACAGGAAATATGGGACGTACAGTTGAGCTTACCAATAGCAAAACAGGGGAGAAAATCCCTTCTATCATCAGTATTGACAAGCTCACCAACGAAATCATTGCCTTGCGCAGTGAACACATCAAAGTTCCCGATGAAATCAAAGGAGTCAAACTCTCCCAGGAGCAAAAACAAACACTCAAAGAAGGCAAGCCTCTGTTTGTCGAGGGAATGACCTCTAAAAAAGGAGAGCCTTTTAACGCAACCGTGCAGTTCAATGCCGACAAACGTTATGTGGAATTTCTCTTTGAAGACAAAGCTCCTAAACTTGCTAATCAAGAGAAACTCACTGAGGCTCCTACAGTCATACGAGGGGTAACTCTTACCGAAGAGCAACACAAGGAACTGAGCAAGGGTAATCCTGTTTATTTAGAAGGTTTACAGAGCAAAGCTGGTAAAACTTATAGCGGTTATTTTACTTTTGACAAGGACAAAGGCAAGGTAGAGATGAGCTTTAACAATCCTCAAAAGGACATTACTGATAAAGTTTCTTCTACCAAACAAAAAGCTGAAACTTCTAAAGCTAAAGAAGAAAAACGCCCTCAAAAGCAATCAGAAAAAACAGCTCAAAAAGAAACTGCTAAGAAGTCCAAGGGACGCAAAGTATAACTCTAATTTTTAACCTCAATACACGTAGAAAAATGAAAGTTATATTAGCAGAAAAGCCCAGTGTGGCAAGAGAGATTGCCGCTATAGTGGGAGCAAGTGAAAAACAAGATGGATATTTGTTAGGTAATGATTATGCTGTTACTTGGGCATTGGGACATTTGGTGCAATTAGCCCTTCCAGAGGCGTATGGTTGTGTAGGATTTCACAGAGAACACCTGCCTATCTTACCTCATCCCTTTGTGCTGGTACCCAAACAAATCCCTGAAGATAAGAAAGGCTACAGGTCAGACCCTATGGCTTTAAAACAGCTTAAAATCATTGATAGCCTTTTTAAGAAGTGTAGTTCCATTATTGTAGCCACCGATGCAGGTCGTGAAGGAGAACTGATCTTCCGCTATATCTATGAATATTTGCACTGTCAAAAACCTTTTCAAAGGCTTTGGATTAGCTCCTTAACCGAAAAAGGTATCAAAACAGGACTTGCCAATCTGCAAGAAGGAAGTGCTTTTGATTTGCTGTATGCCTCTGCTCAAAAGCGTAGTGAGGCTGATTGGCTGGTGGGTATCAATGCTACCCAAGCCCTGAGTATAGCCGTAGGTGAAGGGATTTATTCCTTAGGTAGGGTGCAAACACCTACCTTAGCAATGGTTTGTAAAAGATTTTTAGATCACACACATTTTCAAAAGAAGCCTTTTTATCAATTACGACTCAAGCACCAAAAAAGCTATACTGATTTTTTCAGTATCTCAGCTAAAATTGAGGATAAAAAAGAAGCTGAAGCCTTACAAAAACAATTAGAAAAGTCTCCTATGGCCGAGGTGATTTCCACTGAAAAAGAAGTGGTAAAAGAACAACCTCCTTTGCTCTATGATCTAACAGGTCTTCAGAAAGAAGCTAATAAAAAATGGAACTTTTCAGCCGATGAGACCCTGCAAATCGCTCAAAGTCTCTACGAGCAAAAATACATTACTTACCCACGTACTGGTAGTAAGTACATCTCAGAGGATGTATGGGAAGAAATCCCACAGCTGATACGTTTGTTACAAGAAAGTGAGGCATACGCTAACGAAGCTAGACTTGTAAAAATTGGGGCGCTGAATAAGAAGATGGTTAATGATTTGAAAGTAACAGACCATCACGGACTTCTTATTACTGAGCGCTTTCCTACCAACCTTACAGCAAAAGAAAACACTATTTACAAAATGATTGCCACCCGACTTTTGGAAGCGGTATCTGAACCCTGTGTAAAAGAAGTGCAAAAGACTCTACTGGAGGCTCTGCACACTGACTTCTTGGTAAAAGGTGTTCAAGTGTTACAAGCGGGTTGGCGCGCTATCGGTGGTTTTTACTCTGATGAAACTGCCAAAGACAGTGAAAAAGACAATGAAGGTGATAGCAATCAAGTGCTGCCTGAACTTGTACAAGGAGAAAGTATAAAGATTAAAGCCGTTGAAATCCTTTCTAAAACCACCCAACCTCCTGCTTTATATACCGAATCAGGACTGTTGGGGGCTATGGAAACAGCTGGAAAGACCTTAGAAGATAAAGCGCAACGTGAGTTATTACAAGGAGCAGGTATAGGTACTCCAGCCACACGTGCCGCTATTATCGAGACGCTTTTAAAGCGCAATTATATTGAACGCAAACAAAAGTCTCTTATTCCTACCGATAAAGGAATGCAAGTATATCAGTGGGTAAAATCACTTACTATAGCCGATGTTGCCCTTACAGGCGAATGGGAAAGTCAATTGCAAAAGATAGAACAAGGAGAGCTCTCTCCCGATAGTTTTTCTTCGGATATGGAAGCCTATACCCATAGTCTTACTGATACGTTTTTGGCTATGGATATACCCCAAAAAGAAAAACTCAAAATCACCTGTCCTAAATGCAGAAATGCTTCCTTATTACTGTTTGAAAAGGTAGCCAAATGCCCTGATGAGGACTGTGGTTATGTGCTTTTTAGGAATGTATGTGGCAAACCTCTTACTGATGAGTTGCTCAAAACGCTCTTTGAAAAAGGAAAAACACCTCTGATAAAAGGAATGAAAAGCAAGTCAGGCAGCACTTTCGATGCCTATATACGTTTGAAAGAAAATGGTGAAACTGCCTTTGAGTTTCCTGAGAAAACTTCCAAAAAGCGAAAATACTAACAAAGGTTAGGTAAAGACTTTCAGTAAAGAAAGTCTGTGAGCTAACACAACTGATTATGTACCATATCCTAAGTGAAGTTTAGTCCTCCTGTTGATAACTTTTTGTTTCAATATATTTGCTCTTTAGAAATAATATAGTACTTTTGCAAATGTTTTGCAACGATATATATTTTTCAATATGAAGGGACTAACCATACGAAAGTGGATACAATCATTGGAGGAAAAGGGTATTTACAGCTTTTCTATGCAGGAGCTAAAAGAGGTGTTTCCTCTCCTTAAAGAAAAAACTATTCTCAATACTTTAGGGACACTTAAAAAGCAAGGAAAGCTCCTGCCTCTTTGGAATGGCATCTATAGCATCGTCCGTTTTGTGGACATTGGTAATGCTACTGATAACAAAGCTATCAGAGAAGAGGGAAAACCTTATTTCTACATTGAAACACTGATGCAACACCTAAAAAGGGAATACTATGTAGCCCTGCTCAGTGCAGTAGAAGTACATCTATCTCCCAAAGAGGCTTTACAGGCAAATGAAATTACAGTGATAACCTCCTTACCTCCGCTGAGAGATTCCTTTAGGGGACAAAGTAAGATTCGTTACCTTGTCAAAAAGGATATCAAAGACTTAAGAGAAATAGGAGTAAAAAGAAAAACCTTACCTTTTTCTATAGAGGAAAGAACTTTGCGGGTAGCCTCTTTGGAGCTCACTGCGGTTGATTTGCTCCTCTATGAAAAAGAGATAGGAGGCATTCAAAAAGTAGTAGAGGTAATTCAAAGGATTAAAAAACATCTGAGTTGGCAAGAACTTCCTACAGAGGTAATCCTCTCTACACCTGTCTCTATTTTCCAGCGCTTGGGCTATGTTCTTTCTTTTATCAAGGAGGAAGAACTGGCCGAGGGGCTCAAAGAGAGAGTTCTTAGCACAGGGAAAAAATTTAGAAGAACCCTTTTAAAAACAGATGTCCCTGAAAAGGGAGGAGAACCTTTTTGTCCTATTTGGAAAATCGTGGTAAATATATCTTTGCAGAACGACACTTTGTAAAAATTAAAATTTGTTGAACCCATTAAAAGTAATTTTAACAATGAAAGAAACACAAACCAAACCCCAGATCACTGACAGTACCTTAGGGTCATTGTCTTATTACGAGTTAAGACTCAAAGAGCTGTTACAAACGAGCTTCCCTAATCTTTTAGCTGACACTGTCTTTATCAAGGACAGAAGTGAGTATGCTGCGCAGGCTTACCAAGAGGCTTTTGAAGCGGGTATCAGTATTCCTGAATGTGATAAAATAGCCTCAGGAGTACTCTTCGATGGGCTCTTCTTCTCTCCCTTTGATATGGTTTTTGAGGTCGTTTCTCAGGAGTTCGATACTCAATTAGCTGATGAGGATTTGCGCCCCTTTGCCTTGAAAATCTTCCCAGAACTGGTTCCTTACTTTAAAAAGTACGAGAATGAAATCGATGAGGATTTTCAGCACTCTGCTGCCTATCAATCCCTCTACACAGAACTTACGGGTGCCATCGAACTATGGATAGAAGAAAATGGCATATCTTAAACGACTGAGCTTTAATCGTAATGCTCGTGCATTGGCGTTGGCTTTCGATTTAGAGAAGCAAAAGCGCACGCTTCTAAGCCAAGAAGAGCGAGAACTCTTACAACACTATTCAGGCTTCGGGGGATTGAAGTTTATCCTCAATCCCCACCAGTCTGAAGCTGATTTAAAGTACTGGGCAAAAGCTGACCAAGTCTTTTGGCAAGATGTAAGGAGTCTGTATGCCCTTATTAGAGAACATTCCGCTGATGAAAGGCAATACCAAAACTATGTACAAAGCCTTAGAAATTCTGTGCTAACGGCTTTTTATACCCCAATGCGTCTTACCTCGGCTATCGCTTCAGCAATAAAGGAAACAAACATACCTCTGCAAACAATGTTAGAACCTTCAGCAGGAGGAGGCAATTTTATCCGTGCTTTTAAAGAAGAGCACCCCTCTCTTGCTGTCACTGCCTTTGAAAAGGACTTACTCACAGGCAAGGTGCTCTCTCATCTTTACCCAGAGGAGCAGGTACATATTGATGGCTTCGAACAAATCAGTCCACTGAAAAGGAACCAGTTTGATTTAGTAACCAGCAACATCCCTTTTTCCGATACCGCTGTCTTTGATTTGAGTTACTCTCGCAGCAATGACCCTGCTAAGGTACAAGCCTCCCGTAGGGTGCATAACTACTTTTTCTTAAAGGGCTTGGATATGGTAAAGGAAGGAGGACTCCTAGCCTATATCACCTCCCAAGGGGTAGCCGATAGCCCTCAAAATGAGATTATTCGCCAAGCGATGCTCTCCAGTGCGCGTCTTGTCTCTGCCGTGCGCCTGCCTAACAACCTCTTTACCGATTACGCAGGTACCGAAGCAGGAAGTGATCTTATTATCCTTCAAAAAGACAGTCAAAGAGGCGCTTTAAACCCTATAGAAGAGCAGTTTTGCAATACAGCAAGGCTACCACAGGGGATGCTACAAAACGAGTATCTTTCACAAAGAGAAAACGTTATTTGTACGGATGCTCTTGCAGGCACCAACCTATACGGACAGCCTGCGATGGTCTATACCCATAGTGAAGGAGTAGAAGGTATTGCCAAGGAGGTAAAAGAAAGAATCCTAAGCGATTTTAAAGCACATTATCTATCGCCTGAAACAGCACAACAAAGCCAAACAACACAAATTAAGCTACAAGCGGTTAATTCACAAAAAATTGAGGTAAAGGAAATTGAGGTAAAAAAGGTTGAACGGCAGGAATTTATTGAAATTGAAAGCAAAATCAATGAGCCTTCCTTTGCTATTTCCAATACTAATCTCATCTCTAAAGAGTCAAAAGAACTTAAGAATCAAAAAGTTGAACCCAAAGTCGTTCAGCTAAGTCTCTTTGATTTCCTATCAGAGCAGGAAGCTACCGCTACTTTAGCAAGTCCTCCCAACATTTCAGCTAAAACAGTCCCTACTATACCCACAGGAGCTAAAAAGAAAACAAAGAAGAAAACAACTACCTCTCAATTAGGGAATGCTCAAAAGTTGGACTTGTTTTCTTTTACTTATCCTGTCAATCAAGGGAATGAAATAGAGGTGCTTTCAAAAGCTTCTCCTGCTTTGTATTACACGCCTCCTGCGGTATCATTACTAAAAGAACCTGTACCTTTTGAGGGAGAATATTTACCTCATTTCAGAGAAGATACTTTGGTAGTACAAGCTGATACGGTGGGCTTTTTGCAAGATCTCAATAAGAACAAAACAGCTGCTACCTTTGTGCCTCTTGCGCTTTCTTCTTTGGAAAGACAAAAAGCCATTGCCTATATCGCTCTGCGTGATGCTTATTCTGACTTGTACCATAAAGAGGCTACCACCTATACCCCTTATCCTACGGAAAGAGAAAATCTTAATGCCCTTTACGATACTTTTGTCAAGAACTATGGTCGGCTAAATAGTGCTGATAATATCAAGCTAATAAAAACCGATGCCTCAGGCGCTGAAATCCCTTACTTAGAGCGTATCAAAAACGGTGTTTATCAAAAGGCAGATATCTTTCACAAGCCTGTGGTATTCTCTCTGAGGAAGAATGAAAACATTTCTACTGAAGAGGCGCTACTCACTTCCTTAAGTGAATTGGGGCGGGTGGATATTCCCTACATAGCTGAGCTTTCTAACACCAATGAGGAAGAAGTCAAAGCGCAGTTACAGGGCAAACTCTTTTACAATCCTATAGAGGACGAATACCAAATTGCCCAAAAGTGGCAAGCGGGGGATGTCTTTACTAAAATCAAAGCCGTAGAAGCATATCAAAATACTCACCCTGAACATCCTAAGCAATCAGAAATTGAGCACGCTTTAGAGGGACTCAGGCAGGTAATTCCTACCCCTATTCCTTTTGAAGAGTTGGATTTTAACTTGGGCGAGCGTTGGATCTCCCCACAAATCTATAGTGATTTTGCCTCTTCGCTTTTCGATACCAAGGTAGGCGTGCAATACAGCGCTCAAACCGATGAGTTTTCAGTAGAATGCCGACAAAAAAACTTACATATCTGGGAGAAATACGCTGTAAAAAGTGAGAGCAGAACCTACGATGGTATTGCCCTCTTCAAAAACGCCTTGGTAAATACTACCCCTGATATTACCAAGAAAATCAAGATAGACGACAAGGAAGTCAAGGTGCGCGATATGGAGGCAATTCAACTGGCAAACAGCAAGATTGATGAAATACGCAATGCTTTCCCTCTGTGGCTCTTAGAGCAGAGTCAGGAGTTTAAAGACCGCTTAGCTGAGCAGTACAATCAGTCTTTTAACTGTTTTGTACGTCCGCAGTACGATGGTTCTTTTCAGTCCTTCCCTGGACTTGATAGAGAGAGTTTAGGCATAGAGGATTTGTATGATAGTCAGAAAGATGCTATTTGGATGATAAAGCTCAACAATGGGGCGATTTGCGACCACGAGGTAGGAGCTGGTAAAACCCTTATTATGTGCTGTGCCGCTCAAGAGATGAAGCGTTTAGGATTGGCACACAAGCCGATGATTATAGGGCTTAAAGCCAATGTACACGAAATAGCCGAAACCTATCGCCGTGCCTATCCTTTTGCTAAAATCCTTTACCCTGGCAAGGAGGATTTTACCCCTCAAAAGCGTTTGCGTATCTTTGGAGACATCAAAAACAATGATTGGGATTGCGTGATTCTCACCCACGACCAGTTTAAGATGATACCGCAATCCCCCGAGGTGCAACAGAGTATTTTGCAAGAAGAACTCCAAGATGTTGAAGAGAGTCTTTGGCAGTTGGAAAAACAAGGCAGTGAAGTCTCTCGTGCGATGATTAAAGGAATGTACAAGCGTAAAGAAAACCTAGAAGTAAAGCTCAAAACCTTAGAACACGACATCAATGAGCGCACCGATGATACAGTAGATTTTAAGATGATGGGCATTGATCACCTCTTGGTAGATGAAAGCCATAAGTTCAAGAACTTAATGTTCAATACAAGGCACGATAGAGTGGCGGGATTGGGCAATTCTCAAGGCAGTCAAAAAGCCCTCAACCTGCTTTTTGCCTTGCGAACTATTCAAGAGCGCACTGGCAAGGATATGGGGGCTACTTTTCTATCGGGGACTACTATTTCCAATTCACTTACTGAGCTCTATTTGCTCTTTAAGTACCTGCGTCCTCAAGCCTTAGAAAAGCAACAAATTCACTGTTTCGATGCGTGGGCAGCGATCTATGCCCGCAAGACCACCGATTACGAATTTTCAGTGGCTAACAACATTGTGCAGAAAGAACGCTTCCGCTACTTTATCAAAGTACCCGAATTAGCGCAGTTTTACGCCGAAATAACCGATTATAGAACCGCAAAGGATGTTGGGATAGACAGACCCGAAAAGAACGAAATTTTACACAATATACCCCCTACACCCGATCAAGAGGTATTCATTCAAAAACTAATGGAGTTTGCCAAAACGGGTAATGCAACCCTCTTGGGGCGTGCGCCACTATCCGAGTCCGAGGAAAAAGCCAAAATGCTTATTGCAACTGATTATGCCCGTAAAATGTCCTTAGATATGCGAATGATCTCCGATAAGTACGAAGACCATCCCGATAACAAAGCCTCTCATTGTGCGATGAAAATCAATGAATATTACCAAAAATACAAAGCACAGAAAGGCACTCAGTTTGTCTTTTCTGATTTGGGTACTTACAAGCCTAATGAGTGGAATCCTTACACTGAAATCAAGCGCAAATTGGTAGAAGACTATGGTATTCCTGCTCACGAAATCCGTTTTATCCAAGAGGCTAAAAACGATAAAATGCGCAAACAACTCATCAGCGACACCAACGAGGGCAAAATACGGGTACTCTTTGGCTCTACCGATATGCTTGGCACAGGGGTCAATGCACAGAAAAAAGCCGTTGCTGTACATCACTTAGATACCCCTTGGCGACCCAGTGACCTACAACAAAGGGACGGACGTGCCATTCGTAAAGGCAATGAAGTAGCCAAATATTTTGCTGATAATAAGGTGGATGTGATTATCTATGCTGTTGAAAAGTCTTTGGACTCATACAAGTTCAATCTACTGTTTAACAAACAGCTCTTTATCAACCAGCTTAAAAACAATAAGTTGGGCAAAAGAACCATTGATGAGGGAGCTATGGACGAAAAATCGGGAATGAACTATTCCGAATATGTAGCTATCCTCTCAGGGAATACTGATTTACTTGAAAAAGCAAAGTTAGAAAAGAAGATTGGTGCTTTAGAGAGTGAAAAGCAAACGTTCTTACGCTCTAAATACACCTCTAAAAACCGTTTAGATAACCTCTGTAGTGATTTGAAAGCCCTACAAGATCGCTTGTATCGTTTTCATACGGATTGGCAAAACTTTTCAGATAAAGCGGTGCGCCGAGAAGATGGCTCGGTAGTCAATGCCTTGCATTTGGATGGCTTAGACGAAAAGAGCAGTGTAAAGCAGTTAGCGCAAAAGTTACAGGACTATGCCCAAAACGCCCGTACCAAAGGCGAATATCAAGAAATAGGAAGTATCTATGGTTTTCAGATATTAGTTAAGACTGAAGTCTCCAAAAAAGAGGAACTTGACCTAAAAGAAAATCGTTTTTTTGTACAAGGGGAAGGAGGTATCAAGTACACCTATAACAACGGACGATTGGCAAGTGACCCTAACTTGGCAGTAATGAATTTTGTCAATGCCATTGAGAAAATCCCTGCAATGATGGAAAAGGAAGAAAAAGAGATTGCCCTTATCCAAAAGGACATTCCTCTTCTAAAGGAAATCATCGAAAAAGTATGGGGTAAAGAAACACAGCTCTCCGAGCTTAAAACTGAGCTCTCAGCCCTCGATAGGAAAATACAACTTTCACTCTCCTCCGATACTCCACAAGAGGCACAAGAAGGAGCCGAAAAACAAGAGGTACAAGAGGCAGAAGAACTCAATAAAGAGCTATCACAAGAGAGTCAAAAAAGCGAAACTCAAGAAGTCCCAACTCCCACGAAGGAGTTTGTAAGAGAGACTCTTAACAGAAACTCACGAGGGTTTAAAATGTAGCATTTATTCCTTAAAGAACCTGTATATCTCCATTTTGAAAATCAGCAGAACTGATGTTTTGCTGGTTTTCTTTGTTTTTATATACTACTGATAAATAAGTGTTTATAATTTTCATATAAGCTAAAAACAAAAATATATTTGAATTTTGTTGGTTGTTTCGTCAAAAATTACTAATTTGCGCCTCTAAATTACTATTGTTTCTTTAACAAGAAGATATATGAATTATAATTCTACTGGTTTTTTTCCTAAATTTGACCCTAAAATCTATTGGAGTTTCGGAGTACTCCTTTGTCTTGGTATTTTCTTATTCATTTTCCAATGCTCTCGTCACGTCGATTGCGAGGAGGCTAACTTCTATGTCTTTGCCGATAACTATGCTGTGAAGGAAGTCATCGAGTTTGGTGATAAAACCAAAAATGCTAAATCGTGGAAATGGGATTTTGGCGATGGTTCTCCTGCCGATTTCAGACAGCGTACTTTCCATACCTATGAAAAGACTGGAGAATATGTGGTAACTCTTACTATCAATGGCTCTTGTACTTCTCAAAAGGTGCTTACCATTACCTCTCTCAATCAACAAGTAGGCTACCTGCCTACCATCAAAGCTCCTGATGTGGTCTTTTTAGGGGAGACTACTAAATTCATAGGACAAAAACAAGGAGGCATCTCATTCGAGTGGAGTTTTGGAGAAACTTCTGCTACCGATGCTGTGGGTGATTCTGTAACTTATAAGTTCAAACGCGTAGGACAAAAGAAGATAACCCTTATCGTCAATGGCGATTTAGACCACATTGCTACCAAAACTATCTATGTAGCTCCAAAACACGTTGTTGCGAAAGAGCCTATAGATATGGAAAGCTATGTATATGAACAACCGCATAGTGATTTTTCGCTGCCTATGGGCAAAGCTCAGAAAGACCCCTTGGTGGATATGCTTACCAATATTCCTGTAGCTCCTAAAACTCCTAAAAAAGAAGACACACCTCCTCCTACAAAAAAAGTCCCTGATATTTCTAATGAGCAGTTTATCCTGCTTCTCAATGGGGTAGCCTCTCAAGCTAAGACAAAAGATGATTTCAAAGACTATCTTTGTGAGAACTACCAAGTCCCTGTAGTTATCAATGACGATAAATTCATGCCTTTTGCACAGTTTTGTAAAGAGATTTCTGGAAAGAAAATAAAAATAGAAACACTACGCCTCCAAAAGGACACCGATAACGCTTGTATCCAAAATATCTATGTTTACTATAAGGTAAGAGGCAAGATATTCTGGAAAAAAGGATAATAACAATCATAAAAAATACAAAACAATGGAAGAAAAGAAATTGAGCTATGCCCCAGAGGTTACTAAAGCATTGGAAATAGCACAGAAAATAGCTCGTGAAAATATGAACGCTCGTTACTCTGGCGGACACTTATTGAAAGCCGTTCTCAACAGAGATTTACCACTCTTAAAGCTCTTGGAATCTAAAGGAGTCGATGTGTTCTATTTAGAAGAATGGGCTGAAGTGCGCATTGAGGAAGCTCTAAAAGCTACCAACACTTATTCCTGTGACCCCGATGAAGTGATAGACACTATCTTCACTGAAGCAGAAGCTATTCGGGAAATTTTAGATGAGGAGGAAATCTCCTTATGGGATGTATTTGTAGCATTGAGTACTCAGGGAGTAGCTTTTAATTTCGACCAAATGAAAACCTATCCTGTAACTCGTGCCGAACTCTTAGAAACGACTCCTCTTCCTGCTGCCTCTGCCGAAAAACCTTTTTCTTCTGCTCCTCTTTCTTCCACAGCTAAAGGTTTTCTGCAAAAATACTGTGTTAATAAAAAAGATGTCCTCAAAGCTAAAGCCTCAAAAGAAATACCTGTTGGCAGAGTTGCCGAAACTCAAAAAATTACCGAAATACTGTGCAGATTTAGCAAACAAAATGTGCTTATCATAGGCGATTCAGGTATAGGAAAAACTACCCTTATCAATAGTTTTGTACAGAAGGTTATAGCAGGTCAAGTCCCCGATGTGTTGTCTAACTTAGCCGTATTTGAATTGGATATGGGAGCCCTCAGAGCAGGAGCCTCCTATAAGGGTGAAATAGAAGACCGTATCAAGAACATAGCCCAAGAACTGAAGCAATATCCTAAATCAGTACTTATCATCGAGGAATTACACGCACTTTTAGGTAACTCTTTTGATTCCTCTATGGCAAATCTACTTAAAAGTGAACTTACCAAAGGACTCACTGTCATAGGCACTTCTACTATCGATGAATTTACCAAAAAAATAGAAAAATCAGGTTTAGAACCTTTGTTTGAAAAGGTAGAATTGCAAGAAAGTGATGATGAAACCCATTTTAGAATGTTGCGTCAAACCCTTTCAGCTTATGAAAACCACCATCATATAGCCATAACCGATGAGGCAATTTGGGAAGCCATACGTCTTTCTAAAAGGTATTTAAAAGAGAAAAGTCTGCCTGCCTCAGCGATAGACCTCATAGACCATACAATGTCTGTTGTGAAAACAGCAGGAGCATCTTTCTTAAAAGAAAAAAATGCCTTGCTTACACAAATAATTCACTTGGAGGACAATACACAAGGTTTTACAGAAGAGCAACGCAAAAAGAACGCTGCTTGGTTATTGAACGATATCAAACAACGCATTCCCTTTTTGTTAGATGCCTCTACCCTTTTAGAAGAAGAACAAACTACTACTTTTGAAACTGCTGATAACCTATTGAGCTATGGACGCAAACTCATTACCGAAGCTGAAAAAGTAGCTCAAGAAAAACGTTCTCACATCACCGAATGGGATTTAGCCGTACTCATCTCTCAAAAAACGAATATTCCTATAGGCAAACTCAAAGAAGAAGAAAAACAGCGTTTGAGTGATATGGATGCTATTCTTTCCGAACGGGTAGTAGGGCAAGACCACGCTATTGCTATTATCAGTGAGGCTGTACTCGAAAATCGCTCCGGATTGAGCAAAGCAGGACAGCCTATTGGTTCTTTCTTCTTTTTAGGTCCCACAGGTACGGGAAAGACAGAGCTTGCCAAATCACTTGCTGAGTTTCTATTCCAAGATGAGAATGCCATTATCCGCTTTGATATGTCTGAGTTCAAAGAAGAGCACTCGGCAGCCTTACTCTATGGGGCACCTCCAGGATATGTAGGCTATGAGGAAGGTGGTTTATTAGTGAATAAAATCCGACAAAAGCCCTACTCTATCGTACTTTTTGATGAGATAGAAAAAGCCCACGCCTCTGTATTTGATGTATTCCTACAAATAATGGACGAAGGGAAGTTGCACGACCGTTTGGGTAAAGAAGGTGATTTTTCTAATGCCATTATCCTCTTTACCTCCAATATAGGCTCTGACTTTATTGTCAAATCCTTTACTGAGGGGAATATTCCTTCCTCATCTACTCTTTTAGAGATAATGAGTCGTTATTTCCGACCAGAGTTTTTGGGGCGTCTTACCGAGATAGTACCTTTTGCACCTATTAGCAAAGAGAATGCGCTAAAAATCTTTGAAATACATTTGAAAAAAGAGCTTTTAAACCTAACAGAGGGGATAAACATCTCACTCAATATTGCTCAAGAAGTAAAAGAACATTTAGCAGAACAAGGCTATGATGCCACCTATGGAGCTCGTCCTTTAAAAGGTATCATTCGTGCTAAGTTACGTCGTCCTTTGGCTAAGAAACTTGTAGCAGGTGAATTTAAAGAAGGAGATACTATAGAGGTACTCTGGGAAAATAATGAAGTCGCTTGGAAAAAATCGAACATAACCGAATAAACAGAATGAAACTCATAAAAATACTTTTAGTTACTTTTAGTAC
>ERZ773027.862-NODE-862-length-17717-cov-3.830484_pt1 | contig 17717 bp, 14 predicted proteins | sample MGYA00511032_ERZ773027 | MGnify/ENA primary metagenome ERZ773027 (study PRJEB29015, sample SAMEA2738138) | human oral metagenome | biome: human oral; feature: human-associated habitat; material: saliva | place: China | collected 2190 ... | reverse complement strand
TGTAAAAATATCACCAACTAATTTAGGCACAAGATTATTGACCACACGCTCATCTATCATTTGCTCTCTAACCGGTGTGTTAAATACCTTATCAAAACATGCAAGACGATTAATATTTGATTTAATTGAAACACATTGCTCTGCTTTATCCATTTTTTCTTCAGATAAACTATTTGCAGAATATATTGATAAGAAAAAAGCGAACATCGCTTTACATACAAAAGAAAAACGCGGTGCCATAGCAACATCCCTCATTACTACATATTATTAATAATGTCATTTACATTATTAATAATCTCAGTTGAATATGAATCCAAGAACATACTATATAAGAAATAAATTAATGCAAAAGCAAATAATGTTCCCCATGCAACACGGTTTAATGACAACGGTTTCTTTACCGTATAATCACTTTTGTAAAGATGCATTTGCTGATTTCTCTGATAATCATACCCACGTAATGGTCTCAGTGTTTTTTGTAATTTAATTAAAATATTTTGAATATTTTCTTGACCATGTGGACTAAGGGCATACTGTCCTTTAAATCCAAGAGCTAAACAAATGTACATAAATTCGAGCAATTCATGATATTTTTCAGGTTCAAGCATCGTTCTTGATAAGATCGAGTAAAACTTTTCTCCACCCCATGTTTCATTATGAAAATGAGCAAGTAAAGAACGCTGTCCCCAAACTGAAGAGCTTCCCCAAGGCGTTGCCATCACCATTTCATCAATAAATGTACACACACAGTATCGGAATGAAAGCTGGAATGCACTGTCATAGTTCAATTCTTTTACTTTTTCACTCAATGCCATGATTTCATTTTGCATTCTAGTGTATAAACTTCCGATATCCTCTACGGACGATAATTTTCTTAGTCTAAGAGCTGTCGCTAATAGTGGGTTTGCCAATTCAACTAAGGCATTGTAGGAGTGCGTTTGTAATTGAAAGTCATAGTCAATATCAAAATCAACATTTCCAACTTGCTCATAAAGAAGATCAGTTTTTTCATTAATTACTGGCACATTATTTGTAATGAAAACTCGATCTGAAGGAATATCAATTGATGAATTATATGTATTCAACAACTCTCTATTATTCATTATGCTAAATCTCCACGAATAGCCCAAAATTCAATCTCTAATCCTGGATAATTTCCTGTAATATGGAAACCAAATCCAGATGAAGTCAGCAAATTCTCCCAATATGGTGATGTTTTATCTAATTGGAAATACATAAAACCAGAATGGTAAGGTAAATATCGAGGAGCTACAGGTAGAGCACTCACAGGAACACCTGGCAATTGTAAATGAACAAGTTGATTGATTTTCTCGATACTTGATATCTTGGTTTGTTGAATAAACTGATTTTTTAACAATTCTGGTTGTAAATGTGCTTTTACAGCAATGATAAATTCAGCTGTAGAATAAAGTGACGTATCGTTAACCTGAGCTGTATAAATTCCATATTGACGAGCAACTATTGGTAATGGTACGACTTTCGTATTTGTCACTATACTTAAATAGGACTTGATATCATTAAATAATGGATCTAAAGAAGTCGCTGGATTTTCATGAAGATAATCATAAAAAGTTTCTGAAAATCGTTCTTTTAAAACAAAAGTAGTCAGCTCACTACGTAATGAAGCAAGTAATTCATAAACAGATAAAGGATGTACTTTACCTAATTTCACAATGCTTTTTATTAACGGTGAAACTCTATTAAGGCTTAAAAGCATAAGGAAATCATTAACATCAGCTACGCCAGACTGCTCAGGACGACCTATTCTACTAACAATATTTTGTGCTCGTAATGAAACTAAATCAGATAACTCTGCTAATTTTTTCATGAAGACCGGCATTGCATTAATATGCAATGACATAGGATAAAATGCTTCATCTAATATAACTTGATGATCTAATGTAATATCCTTAATCTTCGCTATAGGTAAAGAAACATAATTACTTAAATCATCTAATGAAGATTTTAGAAAATATTGATTTTTCAACAACTCAAGCTGAGTATAGTTTCCACTTTCACTATGAGAGTCTTTCACTTCAGTAAAAACAATCTCACTTCGGGAGTCCATTGAATCTGAACTACTTGGTGAATATTTAATTTCACCTTCTCCATTTGTAACAATAGGCAAACAAAGATAAATCGTTTCACCGACAAGATTGCTAGTTACACCAATTGGAGAAGGTAAACTATCTGTTAAAGGTAAATCAAAAAGTGTTCCATCAGGCATCACACCTTTGCATTCGGTAATGCCAAACTTTCCAAAAGAAAGCTGCTGTTGGTCAAAAGCAATTTTCTCAAAACCTAGATTATAAGCCGAGATATCAATAACTTGCTTCAGTTGCGACGTTAAAAAACGGCTTTCTTGCTGAAAATGTTGAGGCCTAATGAACAGGCCCTCTTTCCACAAAACACGATTTGATAAAGACATGGATTAATTATCCTTAAAAATTTCAACTTTAGAGTCTAACACACGAATTAACAGTGGATAACTTTCCCCACCTTTAGGTTTGACCTGCACAATACCTTTCCATTTACGGTTTTCATAACCATTAAAAAGAGCTACAACTCCAATATAATGAGTTTTTTCATTCATTTCTTCTGAATCCACAAATCTGAACTGATTCGGTGCAATAATTAAATCAATATTTGAAACATATGTTTTGCCTAATGATTCTGTGAAATCATTACCACGAAAATCATCATATGTACTACTTAAAAATAGAGACTTATCCGTTAATTGGAAAACTTTTAACATTACAGGGGTTGCTCTAGCGTCAGCCTTTCCATTTTCCTGCTCAATAATTTGCTTATCGGAATTGGTACTATTAGCTGTCGCATTTTTTTTGTATTCATGAGCTGTCATCGGACGTTTAGCTTGGGGTTTTAAAGCATCTAACTCTTCGAATTCTGCTACTGCCTCATCGCTTACTACTGCAATAGCATCATCTTTTGGAGAATATACGTTAATGTTCGCTCGATCCGTTGCGTAAATAGAAAGTGAATAAGTCGATGGCTTTACTAAACGTGGATTAACACTCGGTCCATTATCAGAAGAGCATCCTGCCACAGTTAGTGCAACAGCTGTAAACATAAATAAAGATTTTAATTTCATAAGATTTCCTTAGTTATTTAATAAAAAATAGAGGATCTAAAATAGGCTCCACTTGTTTTGGCTTTGTATCATCTTTATCTTTAAAAGTTGATACAGAATTTTGTACTTCCTCATATTCCACTGTAGATGTAGTTATTAGCAACTCATTTGGTGACTCATTAATATCCACTGGGGTATAATACTCCAAAACACTATGAATATGAGGATTAAAAAATTTATATTCTGCAGACTCAAATTGATGGGGTATCGCATCAATTAACTCTAAAGAAGGCTCATCATCTACCTTTAATGCCAATAACGGATCTAAATTCGCGTCATTTGCTTTCAATTCAAGTAAATCTTGATTAATGCGCTCTCTCTCAAAATCATAATGATATTGCTGAGCATGTCCTAAATTTAAGATTGTATTATCGGTTTGTTTATTCAATAAATAAGATAATTCATCTTGTAAAGTAACCATCTCTGCTTCATTAGTAAAAATCTTAGCTCTAATCTTATAATTACATAGAGAAATGAGATCATTATCATTTAATTTGATAATCCCCCCAATGGGAAGGGCACTCGTTGTTCCATTAATAAAAAGTTTTTTACTATGAGCTATTAAACAGAAATCAGCATTATAATACTTTATTTCAAACTCAATATCAGAAATTTCATTCTTCCAATTATCTATTTTCCAATTTGCATTTGATGCAGATCCCACTAAACCACCAGCTAAATCAAAATAGCAATAAGGTAATGTTCCTCTTTCGAGCATAAACGCATCGGTTACCATCAATAAAAGTTTATGCACTTATACCGCTCCTTCAATGATCACCTGGTTTAAAGTATGAGCGCTTGTTGAATCTGCATTAATCAATGTCGTCCATCCTAGCCAACTAGAATTATCCTTCCCTAAAATAAAGGTAGATTGCGTATCTGGATGTAAACCTAATGAAATATCATAAGGCAGTGGATCTTTTAATAGAAAGCGAATCAATTCTTGAAGATGCTTATATTTTTCAGTATTTGGCAAAAATTGGTAAAACTCATTTAATTTCAGATTATCAATATTAACTCTAAACTTATTTGAAAATGATTCAATCTTGTCACCTGAAATAAAATTATTACCTAACACCATATTCTGCATACCAAGTTTATTTTTTTGTTCGTTTTCTATTTCAACAAGTTGTCTTACATGCTCTTCAATCGAAACATCATCCAAATCAAAATAGTACCGAATAATATCAGTTAGTATCTGCGGAGTTCTTATACCCGATTGTATAAGACCAATATAATAAAAAATTTTACTCCAATTTAAATGAGAGAATTCAATAAAGTCCTTAGATAGTCCCAAAATATTTAGAATATCCCGAGAATAGTTATCTGAAAAATCAGATTTAAACCGTATATAATATTTATACTTTCTCCAAATTTGGTGAAATATTGTAAGCAAGTGATGATTAAAGAAATCTAAATATTTTGCTTGAATAGATTCATTCTCATACGATGCCTCTGCAATTTCATCCAAAACACTTCCAGGAAGTGGGCCTGATGCACCTTGTAATCCTAAAAAGTTAACAAAAATTTGGAATACTCTTTTCCCTTCTTCATCTTGAATAACGAGCTGCTCAATATCCCAAACTGGAAAGTTAATTTTAGGATTACTAAAGAAACGGAATATCGATTCTTCAACGAGAGTATTTTCTAATTCATCTAAGCTCATTGACGATGCATCAGCAATTGTTTCTACGAGCTGATGAAACCCAAATTGAATTAGATCACTCTTTGAAGAGAGGTTTTCTGTTCCCATTTAAATATCTCGTTATTGCTTGTATTGATAATTTCTAAAAGATGAAATGAATTTATCGTGCCATATAATCTAAAAAATTCAGCAAGAATCGAACCAAATAAAAACAACTCCCCTTCACAGAGAAAATTATTGCTATCTATTCTTAGCACTGATTTTTGACCTCTATATACAATGCCTTTTATGACCTTATCAATTGGACGAGTCGTAATCGACTCCATTCCAGACAAACGTTTTTCTGTTCGTCTCAATGCTTGCACATCATACATTGCAGAAAAATCATAAGTTAGCAGAATTTCCTTTAAAACATCTAGCTTCGTTAAAGATAGATAATTAAGCGAAAGATTAGAAACTAACTTCCAATGAATAGATTCATCTAGAACTGCTCTCACCGTTTTTACTGGCAATGTGATATTTTTAAAATCAATATAAGACGGTGTATTTTGTGATGGCACACAAATATCACCAATCCCTAAAAACTCTGGTAAATTATGATTTGTACAATCTAAATCTATAGATATTGTCTCTCTGGAACTATCTAAAATTTTATTAGAATCAGATACAAAAGAAACAAAATGATCATAACCCGTTTCTTCAATATTATCTTTAATAATTGATTTATAGTATCCACTCCCGCCAGATGAAGAGTTGTGGACAAATGATTCAAATTTTGGATAAGTATAAATCTTATTCCCCGTCTCTTTTAAAAACTTTGAGCCTGAAACTTGCCTAATATCAAAGATCTCGAAATGCTCCCGATTAAAACCAGCCGGAATCACTGGATATAGATCTTTTTTTCCATCAAGATTTAATGGAACAGCATCATGCTCAAATAAATTAATTACTGGAACACAATATAAGGAAAAATCAGCTTGTGTTAATTTTAGATCTTTAGGAAAAGAACGATTAAACTCAAAAAATAACTTAAATTTTTTATTAGCTAATCGACTTAAATACAGATGCAGCTTTCTTAGCTTAAAGAAATAAAATTTTTTAGGGAAAAAGAAAAACTCTTGTAAGAGACGATACCCATCAAATGCATTATCAGGGTAAGGAATCAAGGATTCCTCTTTATCAAAACCAACAGGAGAAATAACATCCAGCGGTAAATTAATTACACCATCTTCCGATTTAATATAAACTTTTGTTAAATAATTAAAAATCCATTGATAACAAGTTAAAGCGCTGTAATCACTCCCAGATAAATAAAATGACAATTCATCGCATTGTATGGAAGAAAAATCACCATCTGTGATATTTTCTAAATCTAACTCAATAATTGTAGACTCGCTGCCTGATGTGCTTTTTACATCATTTAAAACAAGTGGATAAACAGCAACATCCATCGTTGTTTGAAACTGACAAGCCGTACCATCTACCGGTTTAGACGACACAAACGTTCCTTTAGGAACTATATGTTTTGTTGTAATAGCCCTTTCTTTTGGTTGAAAGTTTAAAATTGCACAACTTGGTAAAGGACGCAAATAATTTGGCCAAAGAAGCTGAATCATTGATTGAGTGATTTCTGGTAAATTATCTTGTACTTTTTCTTTCAAACGTGCAGTTAAAAAAGCAAAAGATTCAATAATTCTCTCTGCCTCAGGATCAACTATCTCATCAGATAAAAATCTAGATAAGTGAGGATAAATCTTTGAAAAATGTTGACCATCCCTTTTGAGAAAGTCTAGCTCAGATCTAAAAAACTCTTTCAAAGACATTTACACAACCCTAAACTTCTTATTTGAACTATCCAAGATAATATTTAATTCAGTTAACTCATTTTTTTGCTTTAATAACACAACGCAGGTTATGCGAAAATTAAGCTGAAGAACATCATATGCATCATGAATATATTCTATTCTTGTAATACGAACCCTTGGCTCATAGCGCTCTAAGCTGGAACGAATATTTGCAACAATTGTTTGGCTTAAACTTTTTGTGGTTGCAGTTGCATCATTAAAGTCTTTTAAACCAAAATCGGGTGCACATAACGTGCACCCTTCTTTTGAATTAAGTACTAATTCTATGTTTCTTTTTATCGAACGAATTAAATCACTCACAATTTCTGCTTCAGTCTTCTTTTTAATAACATCCGTATTCTGTGGTGCAGTTTTAACCCTGTTCCAAAATCCCATAAAACAGCTACTTATTTATTATTATCAATATCTAATCGACCCACAAGGGAAAGATCGAAACTTGCCCCCATATATTTAAAGTGCGGTCGAACAGATAAAGAAACTTTGTACCAACCTGGTTCTCCCGCAACACTTGATACTTCAACTTTGGCAGAACGTAATGGACGACGGCTACGAACTTCTGCTGGTGGGTTCTCTTGATCTGAAACATACTGTTTCAACCAAACATTTAACTCACGCTCAAGATCTTGACGTTCTTTCCACGAGCCAATCTGTTCACGTTGTAATACTTTCAAATAATGCGCTAAACGGTTCACAATGAACATATATGGTAATTGTGTACCTAATTTATAGTTTGTTTCAGCTGCCTTGCCTTCTTCCGTATTTGGGAATTTTTTAGGTTTTTGGACGGAATTAGCTGAGAAGAATGCAGCATTATCGCTTCCTTTACGCATAGTTAAAGGAATGAAACCTTCATCTGCCAATTCAAATTCTTTGCGATCTGTAATTAATACTTCTGTTGGGATCTTCGCTTGTAACTGCCCAAATGATTCAAATAAATGAACAGGTAAATCCTCAACAGTACCACCACTTTGTGGACCAATAATGTTCGGACACCAACGATATTTAGCAAAGCTATCCGTTACTTTAGATGCCATTAAAAATGCGACATTACTCCACAGGTAATTATTATGATCACCACCAATTCCTTCATTATAATTGAAGGTTTTAACCGGATTTTCAATCGTGTCGTAAGGTAAACGAGACAAGAAACGTGGCATTGTGAGTGCTAAATATTTGGAATCTTCTGACTCTCTTAAAGCTCTCCATTTAGCATAACGAGGCCCTTCAAAAATATCTTTTACTTCTTTAATTTCAGATAAAGATGCATAGCTATCTAATCCAAAGAACTCAGGGCCGGCAGCTGAGATAAATGGAGCATGAGACATCGCTCCAACAGATGAAACATATTGTAATAATTTGATATCAGGTGCTGATGGAGTAAACGTGTAGTTACCAATAATGGCTGCAACTGGCTCACCACCAAATTGACCATAGTTCGCAGAATAGACGTGCTTATATAAACCGCTTTGAGTGATATCGGTAGCATACTCAAAATCATCAAGCAATTCCTCTTTGCTTACATTTAGTACTTCTATTTTAATGTTTTCACGGAAATCTGTACGATCTACAAGAAGTTTCAAACCACGCCAAGCAGACTCCATCTCTTGGAATTTATCATTATGTAAAATCTCATCTACTTGATGACTGATTTTCTCATCAAGACGAACAATCATTTCATCGATAAGTGTTTTATTTACAACTGCATCTGCACTATCAGACTTCAACATTTCAGAAATAAATTCTGCAATACCTCTTTGTGCAATACTGTAATCTTCATTTTCAGGTTTAAAACGTGTCTGCTCCATCACCTGATCAAGTAAGCTTGTCGTTTGCGAATTCTTTTCAGCTTTTGCCGTTTGATTCTTAGTAACCATATTCTACTACCTTTATTCTTTTTCTAAAATGATAGCCAATTCTTTTTCCAACGCTTCTCTTGCGTTTGGATCCGCAATTAACTCTTGCAATTTATTTCTAAATGCAGGGATGTTCCCCATAGGCCCTTTTAATGCAAGAAGGGCTTCTCGTAATTCTAATAATTTGTTTAATTGTGGTACTTGTTTAGCAATATTATCAGGTGAGAAATCTGCCATGCTTTCAATTTTTAGGCTAATACCAAGATCTTGATTTTCGGCATTTTCTTCTAAGTGGTTTGGTACCGCTACATCAATCGTCAAATTAGATTGTTTCATTACAGCATCAAAATTGTGCTTATCAATAGAAACCGTCTCTCTTTCTTCAAGGCTTAAGTCTTCTGCAGCACCTTTAAAATCACCAGTAACTAAAAGTTTTAACGGTAATTCAACTTCATCAGTTTGACCTTCTGTAGCCGGAGTATATTTAATATTAATTCGCTCTTTTGGTGCGACTGAACCTGTTTTAGACATATAAAATCCTCTTTGAAATTTAAACTGATTTCTATTTTTAGATAACGAACTAAAAAATAACTAGATTATAAAAAATCACCGCTACTAAATCAATGACGAAGTCAGCAGTATAGAATAATTTTTACAAATGATATTTGTTATGTGACAAATTAAACACCCCATGCTATTTTAGAAGATATGTATTTTCTTTTTAAAATAAACACATAAACTATCAATTTTACAAGAAAATTCTATCATTTTAGTTTAGAATGTAAAAGTTAAACATTTCATAGATTAAGGAGAAGTCATGTCCGCTCGTAGCGTAATCGTTATTGGAGATAAAACTACCCATGGGGGTACCGTACTTCAAGGCTCACAAACCATGACTGCCGGTGGCAAAAATGTCGCCCGACAAGGTGATTTGGTCTCATGCCCAAAATGCAAAGGTAACTTCCCGATTGTTGAAGGTTCATCTATCATGCAAGCTAATGGGCGAGGCATTGCCCTTGAAGGAATGAAAACTGCCTGTGGTGCTGAATTAATTGCTTCACAATCTATGATGAAAGCTAAAGCATAATTTATTTAGTATTTATATAACGCTATTATTACTGCCAATATTTTTATAGGAATTCCAAATGGCCGTTCAATCCGATTATCGTTACAGTCTTACCGTTAATGGTGCCACTCAATTCGAAGTAGTCCGTTTTGTATTAAAAGAACATTTATCTACACTCTTCCGACTTGAACTCGATCTCGCAAGCTTTGGTTCTGAACCGAATTTTCATTCTCTAATCGACCAACCTGCTACACTAACCTTTTGTCAAGGAGATGAAATAATACGTAGTGTCAACGGTATTGTTACGGCCTTAAATCAGAGGGAAACTGGTTTTACTCGAACTCGTTATCACATGGTGATTGAACCATCTTTATGTCGTGCGGGTTTACAAACTGATTTACGAATATTCCAACAACAAGACTCTCAAAAAATTATCGAAACGCTACTGAGTAAAAATCAAGTACCTCAGAGCCAATTCCATTTACAAACGCCATATTGGACACGTGAATACTGCGTGCAATATCGCGAAACTGATTTAAATTTCATTCAACGTTTGGCTGCCGAAGAAGGTTCTTACTATTACTTTGAACATACCAATGATAGCCATATCCTTCATTTCTCTAACTCGACAACACTTTCAGAGAAAAAAGGAAATTTAGTTTATAACGCAATGCCGGCGGGACAACGTCCAGAAGCAGCGGTGTGGCATTGGTCCTACGAAGAAAAACTGGGCACTACCCTTCAAACTTTGCGTGATTATACTTTTACAAATCCTCGTTATAATCAAGAACACCAATATTCAGGTCAAGGTAATAACGAAGGCCATGGTAGCATTTATGAGCGGTATGACTATCCAGGTCGTTATAAACGTGATGCTCAAGGTGAGCCTTTTACGCAATATCGTTTGGAATACGAACGTAGAGAAGCAGAATTAGCACTTGCACAAAGTGATGATTTACGTGTACAACCAGGTTATGTATTTGGCTTAGAAGGACATCAACGAGAAGCGTTTAATCGCGATTGGTTAGTAGTTGGAGTTGAACATTATGGTTGGCAACCTGGTGTATTAGAAGAAGAAGCTGGTGAAGAAGGTAACCGCTATGAAAACCGTATTAAACTTATTCCCAATACCACTCAATGGCGACCAGAACCACAACCAAGACCCGTAGTCGATGGCTCTCAAATGGCCCATGTAGTCGGTCCTGCTAATGAAGAGATTTATTGCGATGAATGGGGACGAGTAAAAGTCCAATTCCCTTGGGATCGTGAAGGTCAAAATAATGAGCACAGCTCTTGCTGGATTCGAGTCAGCCAAGGTTGGGCAGGAGCGCAATTCGGGCATATTGCTATTCCTCGTATCGGTCATGAAGTAATGGTTGATTTCCTAGAGGGGGACCCTGACCAACCAATCATCACGGGGCGCACTTATCACAGTACAACAGAACCACCTTATGCGTTACCTGAACATAAAACGCGTATGACTATAAAAAGTAAAACCCACAAAGGTAATGGCTTTAATGAATTGCGTTTTGAAGATGAAAAAGACCGAGAAGAAATCTTTATTCATGCAGAAAAAGATCAAAATAATGTCGTAAATAATGATGAAACAACACAAATCGGACATGACCGTACCGAGCAAGTGGGACATGATGAGACCATTAACATCGGTAATAACCGCACTGAAACGGTTGGACAAGATGAATCCTTAACGGTGGGGCGCGATCAATCGAATAAGATCAATCGCAATCGTATGACCAAAATTGAAAAGGATGAAATGTTGAACATCGGGAATCATCTATCAATGGATGTGTACGCCAATCAAGAAGTTAAAATTGGCCGAGATTATTCTCATCAAACAAGTCGCAATGCGGTTTTCAAAGCTGGGAAAGAATTAAAACAACATAGTAAAAACATTAAATTAACCGGTACTACACAAGTAAATATTCGTGGAAAAGCAGGTACGATTGTTATTGATGGCTCTGGCATCACGTTAAAAGGTAAAGTGACTGTAAAAGGTAATTTAATACAATCTAGCGGAACACCAGAATCGCCAGCTGTATTGTCTCTTGCCGCAAATGAAGCAAAACCGATTTGCGAAGTTTGTGAAGCCATGAAAAATCAAAAACAAAGTTAAAATTAACCGCACTTTGCAACAAAAGGACAGCTAAGCCGTTAAACTTTGCTGTCCTATTTATATAGTAATTTAACTGTTTATCCATAAATAAACTATGACAACAGAAAAACAACTTTGGGTAGGCTATTACCAGCTCACTTATCTTAATCAACCTAATAGTCTTTATTTTGGCCACCTGATTGGTTTTGCCGAAAATCGTGATATTTTCCAACAAAGAATTGAAGACTATAAAACACATTATCAATGCAAACTGAGTAGCCAACTTGCCCCTTTACCTGCCACTACATGGTTTCAACGTCATGGCTATCAAGCCACTGTTTGGTCAGCAGCACAACAATTAAAGGAACAAGAGCTTCGTTTTTTACTTGTACAACAAGAAACTCAACAAGGCACCCAATCTTATTTATCGCAAGAAAGTTTAACGATTTCGCCTCTGCAGTCGATGTTTGGAACGTATTCATATCAACCGCCCTATTTGCCGGAGGCATTAGTCAATCATCCGTTTTTTGCGCAGCTAAATTCACAAGAGAATCCCAAAGAAGCTTTGGTTTATCCAAATCCCAATATCATCCCAAATCCCACTAGCTATCGTTATTATGCGGTTGTCGATGGCGTGAAATCTTTTATCTTGCCCCAGCTTTGTGAACGGGAAGGACAAACAGATTCTTTATATAAAGGCGATTTAAAAAATCGCATGGACACCAATGCACCTTATCTCACCCAGCTTACCGTCAATGATAAAGGCATCAGTGGGTTTACCCAAATTTTATTTACACAAGCCGAACAGGAATGGTTCGGTTGTTGGGATATCAATCCGGCCATCTTTATTCGCACTAAGCATTCTTTTGAGGAAGTACATTATCATTTGCGTAAATTTATCCATCTCTATAAAGAAGAGACGGAGAAATGGTACTTTTTCCGATTCTATGACCCACAGGTATTGGTGGCTTATTTGCATCATATTGAATATGACCCAACGCGCCTAGCTGCATTTTTCGGGTTTCGCAATGGAGAATGTGTCATTGAGCATTTTGCGGCAAGCATAGAAACTCGGTTTTATATTTTTAACTTGAAAGAGTTACCACCCGAGACACAACCAAGTGCGGTCGCTTTTGATAATGAAATGGAACGCTTTTTAGAAGAATACGACAAATGCCAATTACTTGAAAAGCTACAGACAGAAATTATTCCAGCCGAATTTCCGGAACAAAAAATTGCAGAGGCGGATATTGATAAATATTTTAATCAGACTCTTGAATTAGGGTTTAAAATTGAAGGAAGTATAACCAATGTAGTGAAAACACTTTGTTATCTTTCTGGAGATTTGACGAAACTCAAAAGCTACTGGCTTGAGCTTGAAAAAGAATATGGCAATGACCTTACCGAAATTGAACTCGGTGAACTATTATGTGAAAAAATAAACCTTCGATGAATACTTAGGAATGACTATGTCAACAAAGAAAACCGATGGTCGTTTAGACCCCAATGCTAAGGCTGTAGGTCAGCCACTTGCGTGTCAATTGGATATCGTGCCAATCCTTCCGGTACGTTTTAGTATGAGTTCGGAAACGTTAAATAATGCAGCCAAAACAGGGGCTGTTCCACCAATGCCAACCGGAATCAGCGATAAGAAATATGATTTACGCCGTTTACGTCAAGGGTATTTATATATTCTTGCCCGCGCAAAACACGTGGGAAATGCGACTGACGAAAAAAAGCGCTGGCTAATTTTTGAATATACGGTAGCCAAAGATGACAGCAATGCCCCAAAGCTTAATGGTTCGGGTGTTTCACCTTATCACTTTACTCAATATGTCTGGGCGGATGGTACGGCGCGTGGCGAATGGAAAAAATTGCCACGTTCCTTTCCTTATGCTTATGTTCATGCGCAAGTCGGCTCCATCGAATGTGCTTATAGTGAAGTGCGTTGGGCACCGGAGATGTTTGAAACGTTAGAACGCGATCCGACTAAACGTGCTAAAGTCATGCAGAAGATTTCCCTAACGGGTGGCACGTCTGAGTTTATTTTCCCTGGCGCATTACTAACGGAGAAAGTCGCAGATTTTAAAGTGGAAAAACTGGTTCAGGATTTGGCTGATAGCTTTCGTCGGGCAACCGGATTGGGTTATAACAAACAACATCAAGTGTTTGATAGTTGTTCGGCTAAAAAAACGGTGGTCATTGCCTTGTTTGATCGTATCGGCGACATTAAAGACGTATCGGCTTATCATCAGCAGATTTTAGCGAATAACCTGAAAGAATTTTCCAAAATTCTTTATCCGGTTACCACCGCCAAGGCAATTGAACAGATAGAACAACATGTGTTTAAAAACCCCAACTGGTTTAAGCGACTCATGAGTTCCGACCCATTAGATAAAGGAATGCGAGAGCAAATAAAAATCTATGCGAAAAAGTCACCGCTAATGTCAGAGCAAACCATGAAAAACTTGGCTGTGGCACAGTTTAACTTGCTTAATCAAGTTGGTAACGGAACTCTTCTTGAGCATATGAAATTTTTAGATGGCCTTTGTAAAACCAATCAACAACAATTGGACAAATTAGCCTCTATTGCGGACTATGCCATGGCATTTTATGGCACAGCGATGGCGGGGTTTGGTGATACGCCAAAGGGTATGGAATATCAGAAAAATACGCTTGTTACAGGAAGCTCATGGGGCGATAGCTTATCAAATCTACTTTCAGTTGGTGATAAACTTAATCAAATCACGAAGGAAACGGCAGCAAAACTTACGGTGAAAGCCTTGCGTTTTGAGGTGATGATTGAATCGGTAATGGCTGCACAGATGTTGCTGTGGAAAGAAGGCGTGAAAGAAGCCATTCCTTATTCACGTTTTTTAGCCGCTGCTGGGTTAAAATTACAAACTATTTCCCATGCACATGTGGGTAGCATTAATGTGGGCGCAGATATTGTGAATAAGCAAATGCGCACTTTGATTAAGAACGCTAAGGCACTTTTTGAAGGCTTAAGTGCTTCACATTATCAAGCAGAATTAACCAAAGGCGTGCGAGCGGGCACATCCCATTATATTAATATGAACGTTCATGTGGTCGTGAAAAATGAATATAATCCGGCATTACGGGTGGTAAACATCACAGAATCGGTGGGAACATTCTTTGCCGGCGGTGCGTTAATCGTGAACTTACGTGAATGGGCAAAATATAAGGAAAACAATTCTAGTTCCTTGTCAGCATGGTTTTTACATCCGGCGGTTCGTTTAGCGAATGATTTTGCCGCTTTGGTAGCAAGTTTTGAGCGGAGTAACGGCTTTGGTTCGAAGGCGTTGGGGACATTTTATAACCGTTTAGATAAAGCGGTGGTGAGACAAATTCAGGCATTGACCGGGTTTAAAGAACCGATTGGGATAAAAGCGGCAGCCGGTAGGGGGACACAAATCGCCAAGCATCTGACACTGCAAAATGCGGGGCGCTTTGCCAATGTATTGGGCGTAGTCATTTCTTTTGCACAGGCGCAACAAGCCGTGCGCACCGGTAACACCGCCGCACGTAATTCGGCGATAATGGCAGGTATGGCAGAAATCAGTTTCTTTATTTCTACTTTTGCTTACACCGGTGCGTTTGTGGGTATCGGGGTGGTGTTGGCGATTGGGGCGGTGTTAACCTCGCTAGTGGCAGATAACGAATTTGAGCAATGGGTGAGAACCGGGTTTTGGGGAAATTCGGGGGATTATTGGGATGACCGAAGAGTTGAATTATCCAAACGTTTTTTTGAGGCTCAGAAATTATCAACTACAAGTAAATCAGCGGATGTACAAAAAATTAAAACATTTTTTGAAAAAGAAATGGAGGGCTTTTATAACCTAGTATGGGGGATTGGTATTGATACCACTTTAGCAAATCAGTATCAGTTGAAAGTCTATTGCCCGGCGTTTAAAGACAGAAGCAGTGCAGATAAATTAACGATAGAAATCAGTATTGAAGATTACGACAATATCGATCCGATGATGGGAGGAGGCGTACCGGCACCGGTATCGATACCGACCAATAAGGTGAGAAAACAGTTTTTATCACAGGGAGAAATTTTAATTGATATGACACAGATTAATATATTGAAAAGCTATCGTTATACAAAAAATACGAAAGGAAGTAATATGCTCAATACCTTAACTGTCACGATAAAACACCCCAAATTAGGCGAAGATGTTTCCACCTGGTGGCGTAAAACTCATGCTGATTATTTTGAAAGTCAAATAACTTATGTGGGAGCCAAGTAAATGTCCATATCCAACTATAATCCTGATGTGATTGCCCGCAATGTAAAACAACTGGGCAATGGTGTCATTGAAGTCCGCCGCTATAACGATGGGCATATCCGTGCCGACCTTTCTTGGGTATGGTTTTTATGTACGATAGGTTTTATGCTTTATGACTACTTTACGACGCAAACCATGTTTAGGGATGTGCAATGGGCTCTATCTATAGATTGGTCATTAGAAACAGTATGGGAGCGGTATTCTAATACTTTTTCTGTACTTGGAGAAACCATGCCTGAGAATGCTTATGAAGAATTTAAAGAGAGTATGATCAGGATGCATGGCAGCAGTTTTTACTGGGGCTGGTTCTATATTCTTTTCCCGCTGTTTTGGTTCTTTATGGTCATCTCCCCGAAATGGCGCCCGGTACGGTTCGATGCCAAACGCCGTTTAGTGTACTTTTGGTCATGGGGGCAACTGTATATTATGCACTACCCAAAATCCGTACAGCGCGATCGGGAACAGTTGCTCAGCTTTTTAAGTCCGGAATATTTTACTCCGTGGATCCGCGCGAAACATTTCGGCAGTTTGGTGTTTAACATTCCGCACGAAAATCCGAATAAACGCTCACGTCGTGTGCCACTCGGTATTTACCGCCCGGCGTGTGAATATCAAAATCATGCCTTACTGAACTTTATTTTGGATTATTTAGGCAGCGAAAATCCAGATGAAGAATACGGCAAGTTCTTTAAAAAAGAAAAACGCATCACCAGTGACTACTTCAACTGGTTCTATCAATTTAGTCTCTTCCCACAAATCGGCTATAACGAGAAAAAGACTGAAGCGCGGATTCAAGCGTGGCTGGATAAAAACCATTAAAAACACAGAAAAATCTCACCGCACTTTAAAGATAAAAACGAAGTGCGGTTGTTTTTGAGAATGTTTTATAAACCATCGGCACGCGTTAGGAAATATACGTCAGCAAAGAACTACCGTTATACAGAAAACAAGAAAAGAAGTGATATGTTCAATACCTTAACCCTCACGATAAAACACCCTAAATTAGGTGAAGACGTGAGTACGCTTTGGCGCAAACATTTTGCAGATTACTTTGAAAGTCAGATTACTTACGTAGGGGTGAAATAAATGTGTATATCCAACTATAATCCTGATGTGATTGCCCGCAATGTGAAACAGCTGGGCAATGGTGTCATTGAAGTCCGCCGTTATAACGACGGGCATATTAGAGCCGATCTCTCTTGGGTGTGGTTTTTATGTACGATCGGCTTTATGCTTTATGACTACTTTACGACTCAAAGTATATTTCATGATATACAATGGGCCGTTGATCCTATGATAAGAATTGAGCACGTTTTTCATTCTTATGAAGATCCACAAAACTCAGGATATACCTATGCTGGTAGCTCATTTAATGAATTTAAAAAGGAAATGCTAGAACTTCATAATTATCGTCGTTACTGGGGAGCGTTCTATATCCTTTTCCTGTTGTTCTGGTTCTTTATGGTGATCTCCCCGAAATGGCGTCCAGTGCGATTTGATGCCAAACGGCGTTTAGTCTATTTTTGGTCATGGGGTCAGCTTTATATTATGCACTACCCAAAATCCGTACAGCGCGATCGGGAACAGTTACTCAGCTTTTTAAGCCCAGAATTTTTCACCCCGTGGATCCGCCCAAAACATTTCGGCAGTTTGGTGTTTAACATTCCGCACGAAAATCCGAATAAACGCT
>ERZ773027.861-NODE-861-length-17735-cov-3.747115_pt1 | contig 17735 bp, 30 predicted proteins | sample MGYA00511032_ERZ773027 | MGnify/ENA primary metagenome ERZ773027 (study PRJEB29015, sample SAMEA2738138) | human oral metagenome | biome: human oral; feature: human-associated habitat; material: saliva | place: China | collected 2190 ... | reverse complement strand
CAAACATGGATTTCCCCCATTTCGAATTTTTTATGTTAGCTATATACCTCTCGCCTATGTTTTTAATTTTGGCTGCTCGACTATCGTTGTTCTGCTTCCATAGCGCGGTATAAAACAACCTGTCTGTTTGACTTGCAATATCACTATAACTTTTTCTTCTTGCCATAATTCTATTTTTTTACTTGTTATCCTGCTACTGCACCTTTTGAACGAGTTTTATTAGACAACATATTATTTCTCACTGATATAATTCTATTATAATTCCTCATAAAACTATCATAGCTCTGTTGTCTGTTTACATTTCTCCTTATCAACGAATTTGCACGGTTTATAATTCCATTATATTGCCCTGCCTGTGAACTGTTAGGATTTATCGATGAATTATAACCTAAAGTTCTTTTTGAAACGCGTCTTGCCATAATTATAACTTGTTCTCTTTATAATGATATTCTTCCAAAATTCTACGACTAAGAGGAAATGTTTTGTATATCCTCTCTAAATCTGATGGATAATGATTTTCAAGCCACAAAAAGCAGTCTAAATTCATGCCTAATCCGTTGCTTGCCTTATTGCCGTATAGTACTGGTTGGGGCAAGCGCTTCATGCGCATATATGCTTTAACGTCTTTCTGCGTCCACGATGCAAGCGGATAAACTAATCCGTTATTCTCATACCCATTAGCTTCATAGCCTTTAAGCATAAGGTTTCTATTCATGCCGTCCGCTTTCTTCATGCCTAAGAACGTATAGTAAATGCCCGTTTTCAACCTCACCGCCTTAATCACATCAGCGAGTTTCAGCAGCTTTACTTTCGGATTAGGTACACAATACAGACCACCACGAAGAATATATGTCAAGTTCCAATGTGGCACCTGCATAAACTCGACCTTTGGGTATTTCTTCTTCACCCACCTTATCCAATTCTCTATGTGGTCTAAGCCTTGCACGAAGTGCATGAATACGCATACCACTCTATCGAAGTAAGGGTAGACCAAGTCCAATGTTACAATACTGTCCTTGCCAAGAGAACAAAAGACGATGCAAGACGACTGAATTTCAGCCACCCTGCATATAATGTCTTTTGCTTCTTGTAATTTGTTCATGATTAACCTGTGCTTAGGCCGAATGAGGCTCTAATATCCCTATATTGCTGATTTCTAGTACCGAAACGGCTTGCGGTCTTTTTCGCCGCACGCATCTCGGATGAGTTTCTGTAATTGCCACGGTAGGCTCTTGTGAACCGACCGCGAAGACCTCTTATTGAACGTGTTCTAACATCTTTATTGATGCCGACCCTGTCCCTTGACACTCTTCTTCCCATAATCTTCTAATTTTAGATTATATTTTCTTCGACTTGTCCCGTATGTTATGTGAAAGTACCTTACCTAAATCAAACACCACTTGTTCGGCTACCCATACAATCGGATTTCCATCTTTATCCCTGCCATGCTCGTAGGTTATAGGCTCGTCGTTCTCGTCCACGAATATCTCACAATGCGAGCCTAAGACCTCTACAAGAGCATTATCTCTGTCCTTATTGTAGCCAACATAAAATTGGATAGCATCATACTTGATAGGCTGTGCGTTGCCGTCCTCGTCCTCTATCTCAAAGCCCTCTTCATCGAGTTGTAACAACTTCTTGATAGTGGTGGGTCGAACTTCGCGAAATTCTTGTACTTTTCGGCCTGCCAAGATGGCATCGAAATATTTTTGGCGAATTATCAAATTAAGTACTTTCATAACTTTTCTCTTTATTACAAAATTAGTGATTAATGAATTTCTATAGAAACAATCCGCCCTGCCATTGTTGACAACGGACGGATTGTAACGTATTATCTTTGGGGCTAATATCCAAATTGTGTCGGTGTCCCCATTTTAAGCGACTTCACTCGCTTTACCAATCTTTGGCCCAGTCTGTAACAGTCGCCACAGATGCAACGCCCAACAAGACTATTTAATGTTATGTCTTGGGCGCATATCGTTTTCGTTACGCCGTTATCTGATAAAATGGTGTCGCCAGCATTTATCGCTGTTTTGTGCACTTCTTCAATGTCGCAATCAACGATAAATATTCTGCCATCGTGCTTGTAGCTGTATTGTATATGATAAGTGTTCATATTTTTTATTTTTTATTGTTCTTTTGCATACTGCCAAACATAACCACCGACCTGCCCATACAATCTATTACCTTTACAACACTGGCTAATTGATGTGGTATGCAAATTATTAATAATAGCTGCGGCCTTTATATTTGCATAAGTAGCAATATGATATTTGTATCCGTTTTCTGCAACATACCATTGCTCAACTTTACGGCTTTTTTTGTTTTTATCATACTTGTACCCTTTCATTGGATGCTTTTTCAATACATGATAAGCATGTAAATTGTTTTCAAGGGGTGTCACCCATTCAAGGTTATTAGCATTGTTATTATGCTTATTACCATCTTTATGATTTACATATGGCTTGTTTTGTGGATTTGGTACAAAATATTCTGCAACCAGTCTATGTATTTTGCAACATTTTACATGGTTGTTCTTTGAAAGCATTACATAATAATAAAGTTGTTCACCATTGTTTTTAGTTACACATCTTGGTACAAGGATTTTCTCTTTATTACCTCTGTGATAGTGCAACGATTTAACATTACCAGCGTTAGATATTTGATACTTACCCTCGTACCCTTTAATATCTTTCCAAACTTCTTCTATCATAATATCACTTTTACCAAATTAAACTTTTTGAAAGACCTAAATCCCTGCGCCTCTTTGTCATAATATGTCATAAGGTTTTCGTTAGGTTTGCGCCCTACACCCTTTACAAGACCTGCTATCACACTTTCTTGTAACGTGCCGAACGCTTGCCTTAACTCGCCTGTTGATGCTTTTATGTAAAAGAACTGAACGACATTTGCCCTCATCGCTTTTGCAAGTTTGGCTAGCTGCCATGCCTTTTTAAGACAGCTTGAAAAACTTTCGCCTGTCACATGAAAGATGCGATGTGCATCGTTCATTATCTCTCTCATTGTCTGCTTAAACGTTGCCATAATTACTTAGTTTTAGTTGTTTATAATTGTTTTTACTTATTTACTTTATCTACTTTAATGTGTAAGATATTATTAAATCACTATCTAAATGTTTAAGAGTTGCTATATCTTCACCTTTATATATGTATACAAAATCGTAAAGTGTTACCATCTTGCCAACTAATTTGCTCAACAGATGACACAAGGGTGTTTCAGGGCTAACCTTTAATACGATGTCTGCGATAATTCTTTCTGATTTCATAATCTTATATCTTAATAGTTTTTACTTTGTTTCTTAATCACAATGCAAAGATATTAAGTTTTATCTAAACAAACAAGCGTTTTTACTAGAAATGTTTAGAAATAAATAAACATTAACAATTATCGTGCTTGTTTGCTTATCTCTAAACATATTTTTACATTAGTTTATAGTAAACTAAACTTTTATGCGTTTTTTGTTGTCTGTTTGAAAACAAAGATGTAACTTTGCATCAAGTTTTAATTAAACACGCATATATGGATATTAAAGGTATCATTAAAGAAAAGGGCTTTACGCTTGATAAGGTTGCAACAATATTAAAAGAACGTAATCTTATGCCGAAAGCATCTAAAAGTTCGCTATCACAAAGTATCAATGGAAATCCTAACCTTTTCACCCTACAATCTATTGCAGAAGTAATAGGGTGTAAAGTTACCGACTTTTTCAAAGATGAAGTCTCGGACTTCTCCGCCATCATCGATTACAATGGCGAATTGCGAAAAGTTACCTCTGTTGAGGAATTGGAGAAGGTGGTAAAAGAACTGAAAGGAAGTATAACCAATAAAATAAACGAGAATGAAAACGCTAAATCTAATTATTAAACAAGAGTTCTTCGACCAGATTATAGACGGAACGAAGACGCAAGAGTTCAGAGAAGTAAAGCCAACGACAATAAAAAAGCTCTTACAGCTTGACGAAGACGGCTTTGAAATTGAAGACGAACACGGAAACGCCATCCCCATACATTACGATGCTATCCAATTCTATGTGGGATATAATAAGGACCGTGACAGCGCATTGGTGGAAGTAAAGGATGAGTATTGCGAGATATTCATTGACGAGAACGATGAGCCTATAACATATGAGGAGGGTGTTGATAAGGACGGAAATCCCATCGTTTGGGTAGCTGAACAAGTCGTGTTTAACCTTGGTAAGATTTTGGAGGTTCACAGAAAGCCAGTCGCCGAAAAGAGGGGGGAATAAAAGGTCTCGATAAACTGAAAGGGGAATAGAATATGCAGTTACAGATATTTAAGTACCAAAGCGATGAGGAACGATTGTTCAATGAGATAAGAACCATTGAGCAGGAAGACGGTAGCGTATTGTTCGGAGCGACAGATGTTGCCCGTGTGTTAGGATATGCCAACCCTCAAAAAGCAGTCAGAGAGCACTGTCGAGAAGAGGGGGTGAACGAAATAGACACCCCCACGGAAAACCAATGGGGAAAGGTTGTAATCCAAAAGATTAAATATATTACGGAGGGCAACGTTTATCGCCTTATCGTAAGGTCAAAGCTACCAAGCGCAGAGAAATTTGAAAAATGGCTGTTTGATGAGGTTGTTCCATCCATCCGAAAGCGCGGTTATTATGGGAAGATAGACAGAGTGGTATTGCCGAACTTTATTGAAAGGTACAAGGACAACTACCACAAGTTGCCAAGGAACTATTTCTCTGTAATTTCGGAGATGTACGCACGTCTGTATATGGAACTCGAAAAGGTGGGGTATTCCATTCCCGACAAGTCGGAAAACGGCACGCAAATGATGCCTGATATAAGTGTAGGGAAAGGGTTCGCCGTATTCCTAAAACGGAACAAGTCCGAGTTCTACAACACGGCAAAGACCTATCGCCACACTTTCCCCGATGGCAGAGAGGTAGATGCTAACATGTATCACATAGACGCGTTACCAATGTTTATAAGGTATATTAATGAAGATTGGATACCGAATAGAGCCACGGAGTATTTCAAGGCTCGTGACCCCATCGCATTAGACTACTTGCCGAAACTATTAGGCGTGAAATGACATCGGGCCACATCACCGCGGAACACGCACAAACTTTCGCCATAACACGCTATTCCATAATCGTTTAGCATCGGACCACGAAAGATTGTGCGTGTTTTCCTTGCACGGCTGCGAGCAATTCCATACCTTTGCAGCATATTTTAACTAAAACAAACTAACAATGAAAAGAAATTTAATTTTAGGAATTGCACTTGCGTTCTGCATGTTCGCAATGGCGCAGGAAAGAGTTACCATCAAAGCAGGAACGATAGTTCCGTTGAAATCTCTATCAGAGGTAAGGGGAGCGTCCGCCAAAGTGGGACAATCCGTAGATTTCGAGGTGTCTAGAAACGTCATGGATGGGAATAATGTGGTAATTCCCGCTGGCTCAATTGCCAAGGGCAAGGTTTACGAGGCTAGAAGGTCTTCATGGTGGGGAACGAAAGGCAAACTCGGCATAAAGCTGTCGCACGTGACACTACCCAACGGAACGGACGTTTACTTTACGTCATCCGACATTCACATTGTTGGAAAGAACAGAACTCCGCTAACCGTTGTGCTGGCATGCTGTGCGGCATGGCCGTGCATGTTCATTTGCGGCTCAAAGGCGGTAATGCCCACTGGGTACGAGTATGACGCGCGCGTGGCGAACGATACATCTACGAGCGTTCAATAAGAAACATCGACAATCAGTCAATAAGGGAGCGGCGATATTGTCGCTCTTTTTTATTGTTACTTTGTAACGTCCAACCTTGCCCTAGGTCTGCCCTAGGTCTGCCCTACGAAAAATTTCGCATAACCAAACACAGTGTTACACATAAGGTTATGAAGGTGTGAGGTCTGCCCTAGGTCTGCCCTAGGTCTGCCCTAGCACTTAAATTTAATGCTCCAAATGTCGCATCATCGCAAATTAAAGATATAACTTTTTCAACATTCTCTCTAAAATCCGTATATACTGAATATAACACATATAGTTCAGAGCAGCTTTTTGAAATAACATTTGCGCAAGAAGTTCCAGTAGCTTCACCGATTGCCCTCCTAAGTCCCTTTGGCATCTTGCCACCAAAGAACCTAGATGGCGAATATAAATATAAAGCAATGAAGATAAATTCTTTACGCGCGGTTATATCCAATTCACCACCACGTACAGACTTGAAGACATTATACAGATGTGGCATTAGATGTAAGTCACTCAATAGCGGTTTAGACGCCAATTCACTCTCTTGTCGCGCTTTTCTCAATGATGTACGCGCACTCTCTATTCTCTTTATCTTATCAACAATCGCGCTAGTCATGATAAATTTATGTTTATACAAAAATAATGAATTTATGTGACATTTGCGATTACTTTACGAATAAACATTTCCCAACTCGTTAAGTAAGGTTAAAACCAGAGGATGACTTCGAGGAACTCAACTTCAAACAGCCTATTTTTCTAACATAATAGGGGGTAATGGTAATGTCATCACCCCCTTACATTTCATTTCAAATCACCCAATTTCCTAAACGCATCTTCCACGGACTTATCCAATATCTTGGCGTAAACGGCCTCCGTGGTCTTGATGGACTTATGCCCCAGCACCTTAGCGACAACCTCCATTGTGAAGCCTTTGTTTAAGAGATACATTCCGCACGTTCTGCGCCCCCAATGGCTTGCAATGGGTTTTTCTATTCCTGCGGCTTGTGCAACGACCTTTAGTCGCAAGTTATATTGTTGATTGCTTATCTTGGGTAACTCATTGTTATACCTCTCCAATATTTCCATCACTTCGGGCAACAGCACTATTGTATAACTCACACCAGTTTTGTTCCTGCATTCTGACAACACATATTGTCCGTCCCTCAAATCAACCTTGGAGAAATCGAAGTCCATCAAGTCGGAATAGGAAAGCCCAGTAAGGCACTGCAAGACGAACAAGTCCCTAACCCTTTTGAGCGTGTCTGAGGGCAATTCCACGCCCCTCACAGCCTTTAATTCGTCTTCGGTAAGGAAACGACCCTCTTCACTCTCGCCACGCTTCAGGCGCAGCCCTAAGTAGGGATTAGTATTTATAAGTTCCCTTCTGATTGCTTCGTTAATATATGTCTTCAAAAATTTATGATAAGAATAAACAGACGTTTGTTTTATCCCACGTGCGTGCAGATAATCGTCAAACGCCATTACATTAGCCTTGGTAAGGTCTGAAAACTCGACTATCTTCCCGAAATCCTCCAAGGCCGTTATCAGCTTGCGCTGTGTTTTCCTCGTGCTTTCCCGAATGTCAGCGCGCGTGGCTATCATGTCAGCAGCGAAGTCCATGAAGTTCGTACCCGAATGTGTGGAGCGTTCCAAGAACCTATCTAATGCACCCCAATCAAATGGTTTGCCTTGTTCCATTAGGGATAATATCCAATCATCTATCTCTCCCTTTATTGCCTTTATCCGCTTGTTCAGATTAATCATGTCCATTGAGTTTTTTACCATCCGAACATCGTCCCATTGATTGGAATATAGTTTCACACCAGTACTAATGTACTTTCTTTTCCTCTCAAAATATATTTCTATTGAAACAGGAGCTTTCTCTTTCTTCGTTGCTTGATTTTTCCTGTCGAATATAATTTTTGTTATAGGGTATTTCATAATCGTTGTTTTGGTATCACACCATAGTATCACATGGTAGCACATACGGTGTGGTAATGGTTATTTTTGGTAAATATTGGTAATAAAAAAATAGACTTTGAAAATGCGCGAAATGCTTTGTATCTGCGTAACTAGCTGAAATATAACAAAAGAGGATACCACTTTTGGCATCCTCCAAAGTGATTCCGTTGGAACGCTTGTTTTCTTTCGTCTCGTACTGATATACAACTACTTATGAAATACTTTGTGCAATATGGTAGAATATAGGTAGAATATCAAGGCTTGTTTCGTTTGTTCTCGAACTCATCCTTTACATAATATGGAGCAACGGTTGCGCCTGCTAATGACGCCACTAGATATATATACTCTATTGCAGAGTGTTCTGTTCCGCTAGTCGCATAGTACGTAATTGTCAAGATAGTTAAAACACACGCCAAAATCGAGAATACAATCATCACTATCTTCTTCCCTCGTGGCGCTATCGATGCTGCGACAATAACAAAAAGCGCCCATACAAGAAAATTCAGGCCACATCCAGTTAGCACTTTTGTGAATGAGGTTACGCGTACGCCGCTGTAATCCTCTGTTGCCATAATATTAACGCCAGTTATAAATGCGCCTATAGCATACGTAACAATTGCTACCGATAGTGCAGCAAACGGCATGGCTATCCACCGCAATGCTTCATTCTTCTTTTTCATCGATTTTGTTTTTGATTGTTTATTGAAAAATTATTTGTTTGTTAATTGTTCGATTATTCCTATAAGCCTGCTCTAACGCTTTCTTCTGTCCCTAAAGTATCTACCTACTCGGTACAACTCATCTTTGCTCTTTACGCTGGATATGATTTGTTCCATTCTATCCTCAAAGGCTTTTTCCTCTTCCTTGGAAAGATTACATTTTCTCTCCGCCTCGTTTAGTTCTGTTAGGACAACGTTCATCTCCTCAACGGCCTTTTTATATTTTTTAAACGTGCCTAACGTCATTCTTAAATCAGATGCGGCTATAACATCCTCGTCATCCCTAGACTTGAAAGTGAAATAAATCACACTGAAAATCACGTATGCTACTACACCGAGTATTCCATATAAAAGATACCTCATAAAGCTTGTAATTAAATTATTTATTTGTTAATTGTTCTATTATTCCTATTAGCCTGCTTTTCTGCTCTTGGCTTGTTTCCAATTCGCGTGTTAGAGTGGCGATACTCTCCGTTAACGTGGCGACAATCGGGGACGGCTCGCCATTGGCGCAACTCTCACCGTAATTGTTGATGGTCGGTTTTATTGCGCCTGAACCTAGCGTAGTATTGCCACTTATATGGCCACCATAGGCGGCATTTAATAAGATAGAGTTATCTACGCTTGAACGGAGCATATCACCTTGTCCTCCATTCAAGAGCCAATCTCCTGAAACAATTTCGCATTTTGAATATATAAGCTCTGCATCAAAGGTATTCCGCCCTATCCACGTGTTAATTGTCTGAGGTCTAACACCTAACAATAATGAGAACTTAGCTTTATTCCCATTGCAAAAGTGGGTTATTAACCGCTCTAGCATATCTTTCTTTTCCATATTGCATGTTAATATAGGTTAAATCAATGAATTTTATTCGCAAATTGCTTGCATAGTATATTCGTTTTGCGTACCTTTGCATCAGTTAATTCATTCATTCATTCTTTCACGTAGCAAATTTACAAAATTTATGCGAGATAGAAAGAATACTCGGGGCAAAAAAAGCATTCGCCCCGTACTAAGACTTCTCGAAGTCGGACACTCGGAGGCATGGCCACTGGCACAGCGCGCAAGCGTACATGCCAACAGCTACCAACTAAGTGTTGAGCTAGGGCGAAAGTTCACAGCGCGGACCGATAGAGAGAATGGGCATTATATCCTAACGAGGATTGAATGATGGCAAAACAAAGACCATCAGCCCACCCAGAGTGTGACAATTGCCCTAACGCGATTAACGCGATTAATGGGCGGTGGTGCAACCTATACAAGGCATACACCACTTATGTTAAACCCCCTAAATGCATCAGAACATGAAAGAGATGCTAAAAGCCATCTACGGCAAAGAGTGGGCGTGGATAAAATCCCTTACGTTAGGGCAGCAATTGCGAGTGCTGTACTTCGCAGTGAGTTTCGCGCTAGCCCTAATCGTAGCCACCTCAGACAGCATGCCACTAATAGTGGTGTCTGTGTTCAACTTAGCCATATCGCTCGGTATGTTGAGCGGTGTTCCAATAGATAAGTTGGAGGAGTAATGCCACTCACAAGAAAAGACGCGAGAATGATAGCCGAGGAACTATTCTCGCTGATGAAGAAAGAAAAGGCTGTCCCCGAACGATACCTAAACGCGAAGGAAGCCGCCGAACTATTGGGAATGCCCCTCGGCACACTCTACCACAAGGTAGATGGCATCCCACACACTAAAGTAGGGAAAAGGCTACGTTTCGAAGAAAGCGCCCTACGAAAGTACATGGGTTAGTACTTTAGGCAACTTAGATTGCAGGATGACGGGGCGACCGTCGACACAGCGGTCGCCCACTTATAACCCATCGTTCATTGACTTATTGGACAAGACAAGCCGAACGGCGACAACCTCGCGAGACTAACAATCCACGACCGAGGGTGTAGGCCAAGTAGGTACACATATAATATATATGCACAATGGTCTTGAAATCGTCCACGGCATTATACGCCGACAGGGTAAAGAAGGAGTTGGGCGACCTTATTACTAAGAGCATATATAACCTATTCGCGCGCTGTGTAGTGAAAACCTACTGCAATGGAATTGGCAGCGCGCACAAATAGTGGACATATCCTGTCCACAACTTGCAAAAAACAATAATTTCACATACAAAAAATAAAACTATGGATACAATTAAATTAAAGAGAGTTGGCAGAAATGCCAATGACTACACCGTCTACAGAGACGAAGCTGGCAACCATTATTTGGATCTAAGCGAAAGCTTAGAAATAGCCCCTACAGAACTTTATCTTGCCTGCCCCCCTGATGATGTAAACGGAGAGGCTGGATTTAAGATAATCCAGGAATTCATTATAACAAACCCTTATAGTGAGCGAGATATAAGGGAGTACCAACACCGACATCAATACATGATGCTTTCAAGGATATACGACGACTTGAAAGCATACGTAGGGACAACCGGTAATAAGAACCTGGACTGCTACGATTGCCGTTACAGAAATCCTCATATGGCACTCATTAATGAGGATGTATATCAGACCATTGAGGCGATGAGAAAATATTGGGATGCCATCCCGTCCGACATCAAGCCAGAATGGTGTACTGCTGAAGACATTGCTAATATCGAAACAAAAGCGCTTTTGGTGGCAGGCAGAGTAAAAAACGTATTTCTCTCTAACAACTACACAGATGTTTAATTTTTCACACGACGACTGGTACGGTGGGGAACGCCGACGTACTTCTGGGATGTTCCCTGACTGGCGCAGGGAACAATTTAGGAGGGATTTTGAAGATTACAAAAAATGGGGGAGAAATCCCGAATGGGAAGAGCTTCCATTCACGGATGAAGAGTACATCCGTGATTACCTAAGCAGAAAGGAGCTTAGTTTTAAAAACTTCAAGGCGGGTTTGCGCCTTGATATTCCATATGTGACGTGCAACGTTACGCCACCAGAGATATTAGAGTGTATATACAACACTTTAATGGAACTATACAAGGACTGCTATGTTCTTGTCCCGAGGTCTTGGCAGCCTGACGAAAAAAACATACCTTGGAGAAGGTTTGGCAGGAACTCTTACACATGGTGTGTTCCTGTCAAGGACTGGAATAAGGATAAAGGCAGACGCATTGTTGATGATAATGAGATTGAGTTCTTCTCCACAAGAAGAGATGCCCTAAACTCCCTATTCAAGGGATGTGAGAGAAAAAGGGAATAAAGGCCAACGGCGCGAGCCTTACACAAATTCGCGCCGACCAATTTTAAAACAACGATAAATTATGAAATACAAGAATTTAACACCACATGCAATAAGCCTTAACGATGGCCGTGTATTTGAAAGTGAGGGCATAGCCCGAGTGTCGGCCGTTTTCTCAGACATAGAAAACGACTGCTGTACGCAGTCTTTCGGTGAGGTGGTAGGCCTCCCCGAACCCGAAGAGGGGACAATGTATATTGTTTCTTCTGTCGTTTTCAGTGCGACCGACCGCAAGGACGTTGTAGCCCCTGCAACTGGGCATCCCCTGTGCGTGCGTAACGACAAGGGACAAATTGTCTCTGTTCCTTGCTTCATCAAAAAGTAGAATTATGTGAACTCTTTTTTGCGTCAAGCTGTTGCGAAACACCTTAGGCGTTTTCTTTTAAAAATAACACTCATCAAATATTAGTTTTATTCATAGTTTTTTTACTTGTTGCGTTGTGAAACGTGGCAAGTATTTTATAAAATCAATAAAAGAAAATCGTAACCGTATAATGTTTTTTATGTTCTTACTTTATAGTGCGCTCGTTGTGAAACGCGCGTACTTTTTAACAAAAGACACAATCACGTTATTACAAGTTTTCATGTATTTTAATTTAGGGTCCAACACGCGTTGTGAAACGCGCGTTGGTTTTTAACCAAAAAAAGATATACGTTTTCTTTTTCTTATTGATTTTAAAATATGCTTAGATCAGATGTTACCACCAACGTTCGTTGTGAAACGCGCGTTGGTTTTTTAACCAAAAAAACAGAATATTCATTTTTCATAGATTTGGTTTGTTCATGCGCTATCCGTGACGGCTAACGCATGTGTGTTTCATCGTGCATATATGCTAATTGGCATTATGCACTCTTTACATTGCACCGTGTTCGTTGTGAAACGCGCACGGTAATGGGGCAAGTGGTAACTGGTATATCTTGTAAAGTTTGCCATAATTGTTTAAAATATTACCAGTTTGGGTTCGACTCCCTATGCCCCACTATATCACTTTTAAAACAATTAATTATGGATTTAAATTTAACTGTCGAGCGGATAAACTCGCTAAAACCGCTCGAGATTGTGCGCGATGAGAAAGTGCGCGCCAACTTCATTCGCGTGTACGAAACACTGTGGGGAAATGGTGAAAAAGCCTACGAGCGTGAGAGCGTGTTCTTCAATAAGATACTCTCCGACAACATCAAGCTGCAAGGCACAACGCCGTTCTCCATATTCACTTGTTTTATCGATTTGGCGATATGCGGTCTGTCCGTTGAAGGTGGCGCACGTGCGCAATGCTATCTGATAGGGCGCAACGTAAAGGTTGGACAGAACGTCAACGAACGAGGAGAAGCAAAAGACGTGTACGAAGGGCATCTATCGTTGTCCATATCGGGGTATGGAGAAATCTATATGCGCCAACGTGCAGGGCAAATTCAGTATGCTGAAAATCCAGTTATCGTTTACGAAAACGATGAGTTTAAATATTCGGATAGTGACGGACATAAAAACGTGCATTACGTCTGCAACATGCCCCACACAGGCAAGAGAATAGTTGCAGCATACATTCGCATTGTTCTGCCAAACGGCATGATGGACTATGGCGTTATGTACGAGGAAGACTGGTTGCGCTTGCAATCCTATTCAGGCAAACAGAATAGGAGATGGGATAACAGTGTTCGCGCTTACAAGGAGAACCCCAACGAACTCTACACCTCAAACAATGGCCAGATTGACACTGGTTTTCTTATAGCAAAGCTAATAAAGCACGCTTTCAAGGTCTATCCAAAGATGCGCACAGGCAAGAATACCGAGTTGGAGAGTATGCGCGAGGATACTAGCCAGCAAGAAATAGACGAGTTCTACGGCGCTGAACCCCCTAAACAAGAAGTTTCTTTTGCCACTCCGCCAAAAGATGTATCTACTGGCGTAAAACCAGCAGAACAAACAACAGAACAAGAAGATGACGGCGCATTTTAAAAACATATTTGAACTATGGAACAGAACCAAATTGTTACATTGGCGAATAACGACAATATTCGCCAAATAATGGCTATCGCCCCTGTTGCGATAGACGAGAACAAAATTTCTCGCGACAGATGTTTGTCTTTCGGACAAACATTACTTGCTAAAGTTGAAGCTGGTATGAATGACGCTTTAGACCAAGAAGCGTCGTTGTATATCGAAAAGGCGCGAAAGACTGTTAAGAAGATGAACGAGAAGCGCACACCAGTGACCAAGTTGTTCGACATGGTGCGCTCCAGCTTCACACAACTTGAAAACGAAGTCGATGTTACTAAGCCTGGTACTATACCGTACCAAATCCAACAATTCCGTAACCAGTACGCAGCCAAAAAGCGCGAAGAGGAAGAGCGCGAAAGAAGGCAAAAAGAATTGCTGGCTAAGACTGAAGCTGCTAAAGAACGCTTCATTAGCGATATAGTTGCAGACCTTCAAAAGTCTTACAACTACACGCTAAGACACGGCATAGACAGCTTGGATATGATTTTTCGCGCTCTAACCCTTGAGAACTATCAAGAAACAGAGAATAAATTAAAAAACTATCCATGTACGATTGACGGCCTAGCGATATATGCTATGCCGTCCGCCTTGATTGATACAAGCGTTGCAGAGATTATTCTAAAAGACACACGAGACAAGCATGTACCACAGCTGCTGACATCGTATAATCAAGAGATGATGTTGAGCCGTCAACGATACTTAGATTTGCTACCCTCGAAGAAAGCAGAGCTAGAAAAAGTGGCACAAGCATCTGCTGAGGAAGCAGCACGTATTCGGGCAGAGATGGAGAGAAAAGAGGAGGAGGAGAAACAGCGTAAACGTGCAGAACTTGAGAAACAAGAAGAAGAACAACGCAAACAAGCTGAAATGAAAGCTAAAGCAGCTGAAATGGGTTCTCTATTTGCTGCTGCTCAAGCTGCTACACCTGCTTACCAGCCCAAAACGAGCGTTAAGAAAAAGCTTGTTCCCTTGAACTCTGAAGCCTTTATGCAAATAATCTCGCTATGGTGGAGCAAGGAGGGCTGCACGCTCTCTGTTGATGAACTCTCAAAGATATTCAAGAAGCAATTGGCGTTCTGCGAGAAGTTAGCCAACGACAAGACCTCGCCTGAGTTCATTAATAGTGAACACCTTTTTTACGAAGATGAAGTTAAGGCAAAATAACACAGATGCAAAACCTTGATATGTATTATAGTCGCGGTGAGGTTAGCAATTCAGACCTCACCGCGCTAAAACAGACGCTTCACCCACGCATGCAGTTTGGCAATAAAGAAGCTGCGTTCCGATTTGGCTCACTCGTTGACGCCCTTATTACCGAACCTGAACGAGTTAACCACTACACGCGCGTCGTAGATGGTGAACAATTCAGTGAGGATGAATTTCGGCATGGACTAGAAATGAAACGTTCTCTAGACAAAGAAGCCTTATCAGACACGTTTCTTGCATCCGTTCTAAAACTATCGTCTACACAATGTGTAATGATAAATCAGAGCCAACAATTTGATTATGGCGGTTTTACTTTTGAATTGCCAACGCGGTGTAAGTGGGACTGGTATTTGAAAGACTTCCAATTCGGTGGCGACCTAAAAACCACATTCGCATCTACACAAAAAGAATTTGACGAAGCTATTGACTTCTTCGATTGGGATAGGTCGCGAGCGTGGTACATGGATATTGCCAAATCTGAACGCGATTTTATTTACGCCATCAGCAAAAAGAACGGATTAGTTTTCAAACATTTCATTACGCGAGGTGATAACACCTATACGCGTGGCCGTGAAAAGTACGAAGAGTTGGCGTTCCGCTGGTGGTGTCTCTGTTGATTAACTTAAAAGGGTGTATAAGGATATGGAAATTTATTGCAAAGTAACCGCATTAGGCCTCGTTCCGCTATATGATAGTGACTATGAAGATAAAAAAAAATTGCGCGAGGGTGATGTTGTTAAATGCAAAATATCTCGCCCACGCAATTATAAGTTTCATAAAAAGTTCTTCGCACTTGTTCGGCTTACTTTCGAGAACTTGCCTGAAACCCTCTGCAACGCACTTGATATAAGAAACGAAGATGATATGTTGCGACTAATTAAATACGAACTAGGGCTATTTGATATATATAATGTTGGTGGCCGTGATGTAATTAGTCTGCATAGTATATCTTTCGCAGCAATGGACAACACAGAGTTCGAGAAATTCTACAACCGAACAATAGACCTTGTACTTTCAAGATTTTTGCGCGGTAACACGCGAGAAGAACTCACAGAAGAAATAACGCATTTTCAATGAAACTTCATAAAGGACAATATTTTTACGCTCCACGAGGGCGCAATTTCCGCATATATCAGTTTGACGGTGAACACGGCGATGGAACATCCTCGTCAACTGAAATTGGTGAAACTTACTTTTCACGTTCAGAAGCATACGCACGCGTATGCGAACTTAACGGATGGAAACAAAAGGAAAGAAAGGCATGAGCAATATCGAACATGGGTTGCGCGTACAACCCTACGATTATCAGCTTGACGGAATACGCTACGGATTAGAACATAAACGGCTAATCATTGGCGATGAGCCAGGCTGTGGAAAGACAATTCAGTCTATCGGCATCGTAAACGCGTCTAACTCCTACCCTTGCTTAGTGGTTTGCCCCTCTTCTTTGAAAATCAACTGGCAACGCGAGTTCGAGAAGTTCACCGACAAGAAAGCACTCGTTTTGGACAACTCCAACATCACCACATGGCCGTATCTCCTTAGTATGGGAACGCACCAAGTGGCGATATGCAACTACGAGAGTTTACGCAAGTTCTTCGTGTGGGATGTCAACGCGCCGAAAGGTAAGCCGTTTCGGCTTAAAGACGTAACATTCTGTCCACATATACGCGCGTTTAAAAGTATTATTATAGACGAGAGCCACAGGGTAAAGGACGTATCCGCACAACAGACCATATTCACAAAGGGGCTATCGGTAGGCAAGGAATACATAATACTGCTGTCTGGTACGCCAGTCGTCAACCACCCTGAAGACCTTGTTTCACAACTCTCAATCATGGATAGACTAAGAGAGTTTGGGGGACGTGCGGTGTTCATGGCGCAATATGGCGAGGGGGACAACCTAGCAGAACTTTCAAGGGAGTTGTATTCTCGTTGCATGATACGCAGAGAGAAAAGGCAAGTACTTAGCCAGTTGCCCGACAAAACGCGATGCGACCTTTATGTATCAATCTCAAATGGGGATGAATATATGCTCGCCGAGGAAGACCTCGCCAAATACTTAGTTGAATACAAAGGTTGCACCGACTGGGAAGTGCGCAGAAAAATGCGCATGGAAGCACTAGTTAAATTTATGGCTTTGCGCTCTCTAGCATCTATTGGTAAGGTGGCGCAAACAATTGACTTTGTACGCACATTCTTAGCTAGTGGAAAGCCCCTTATCCTCTTTTGCTCTCTACACGAGGTTGTCGACAAGATTATGAAAGCATTCCCAAAAGCTGTGTCGGTTACTGGTCGTGATAGTATGGCATCCAAACAAGCTGCAGTAGACGCATTCCAAGCTGGAAACGCACAACTCATTGTTTGTTCTATTAAAGCTGCTGGCGTGGGTCTTACGCTTACAGCATCGTCAAATGTTGCGTTCTGTGAGTTTCCTTGGACTTATGCAGACTGTTGCCAGTGCGAAGACCGCGCACACCGCATAGGCCAAAAGGACAACGTAACATGCTACTACCTGCTTGCGCGCGGTACGATAGACCACGCGCTGTATAATATCATCCACAAAAAAAAGTCAATCGCCAATGAGATTATGGCAGCCTCTGACGAGATACCAACATCAGAAGCTTACTTTGATGAGTTGGCACAATCATTCCTTAATCATGGAAATCTGCAAGACTGACGCCAAAACAATACTTCGATTTCTTACTGATGCAGCTACATTCTACGATACACATGCCAAGGGATTTGCAGAACGTGACCGCGTTCGGCTGTTGCGCAACATGGCTAAGAAGTTAACGAAAACGATAAACAAACAATTACAACACAATGAATAATCAGGTTACAATTTTCAACAACCCCCAATTTGGGGATAT
>ERZ773027.859-NODE-859-length-17764-cov-33.107572_pt1 | contig 17764 bp, 9 predicted proteins | sample MGYA00511032_ERZ773027 | MGnify/ENA primary metagenome ERZ773027 (study PRJEB29015, sample SAMEA2738138) | human oral metagenome | biome: human oral; feature: human-associated habitat; material: saliva | place: China | collected 2190 ... | reverse complement strand
TCAGGAAGACAATCCCACAACGCCTCTCCGAGGCCAACGATTAACTGTTTCATATCTGTTTTATTTATTATTCATTTTTGGAATATACGAAAAAAGGTAGAGTACACCTATCGCCATTACAATAACTGCTCCCACTTGACCGAACCCATCGCTGGCAAATCCCATCAAGAGAGGGAAGATAGTACCACCGAAAAGTCCCATAATCATCAATCCACTCACTTCGTTCTGCTTATCTGGAACACTCTGTAAAGCACGTGCAAAGACCATTGAGAAGACATTACTGTTACCATAACCAACAAGAGCAATCGCCACAAACAGTACAGTCTTTGACGTTCCCACAGCCATTCCACACAAAGCAAGTGCCATCATCGTAACCGAAATAATAAAGAAAAACTTATTATTCATCACACGAAGGAAGAACGAACCTGTAAGACATCCAATAGTACGGAAGATGAAGTAGAGGGATGTAGCAAAGGCTGCATCATTCAATGACATACCTAAACGCTCCATCAGAATCTTTGGCGCCGTTGTGTTTGTACCAACATCAATACCAACGTGACACATAATACCAAGGAAACTAAGCAACACAATAGGTTTACCCAATAGGCTGAAACATTCTGCAAAAGAGCTTGCTTTGCCTTCAATAGGTTCTTCTTCTATAGGCGTTGAGAAGAGTAACAGCGTAGCAATTGTACCAATTATCAGATAAATTGGGAAGAGAACGCGCCATCCGAGACCAAAGGCTGGAATGCTTGCCTGCGCTCCCCATATAGCAAGATAAGGTGCCATAAAGGATGCGATAGCCTTAACAAACTGTCCGAAAGTAAGTGTTGAAGCTAAATTTCCACCTTTCATCACCGTTGAAACCAGTGGATTCAACGATGTTTGCATCAACGCATTGCCTATTCCAAGCAATGAAAACGATACGAGCATTAAGCCGTATGACTCGTCGAAAATTGGCAGGAGAAGAGAGAATAAGGTAACAACAAGGCTGATAAGCACTGTCTTTTTACGTCCAATCTTATTCATCAACATACCTGTTGGTACGGAAAAGATAAGGAACCAGAAGAAAACAAGGGACGGAAAGACATTCGCTGTAGAATCCGACAGCTGCAAGTCGTTCTTTACGTAGTTGGAGGCAATACCTACCAAGTCAACGAAACCCATCGCAAAAAAACAAAGCATTACGGGCAAGAGAGCGAGCTTATTGGTTTTCGACATAATCTTTAAATTTTTAGTTTTGTGTAAAGTGATTGTCTTAATATCGATTACAAAGTTAAGTTTTTACGCAAGAAACACGTTTTAAATTCCGTTCATTGACCGCAACAAATGTTACTATAAGAGTTTATTTTGCGGTAAATGAACGAAATCTTAAATCTTAACTCGTACTATTATTTATTTCTTCAAGTTATATACCTTTACCTTACAGCCCTTAGCAAGGATCTTGTCATAAGGCTTGTTAGGGAACACAAGATTGGTCATTGACATCTTTCCGTCAGCATCAAAAGCTTCGATGCTACTATTGTCTACGAAAATCTGAAGTTTCTTTATAGTTCCATAGGTAGGTGCTGTGGTTTTTGCTTTGAAGTCATTGTTGAAGTCTGTCAAACCACTTTCTGTTCGATCCATAGAGAACGTTCTGTTCTTTTCATCATAAACCATCGCCACCTTCTCGCCTTTATCATTGCTGAGTACGATAGAAGCATTACTCTTTATATTTGTAACTTCAAGATAAGCAGCAGACTGAAGACTTCCTGTAGGTTTCTGCTCAAAGGCTGCAAATACCTCAGGAGATGGCTTTACGCAAACATAGTCTTCTCCCTCATAAGTGAAGAGACTGAGTTCTCGTGGCAAACCATTGGCAGAACGATACTGTTTTGTAGGCACCTGATTAGCATACTGCCAGTTACTCATCCAAGGAAGAACAACGATTCTACCGTCTGGAGCATTGCTGAAAGAAACTGTTGCATAATGGTCTTTTCCGTAATCCATCCACTTTGTCACCTCAGGTTTTGATTCGCAAGTAAACTTATGACCATCAAATGAACCAACAAAGTATTGAGTTGCACTTCCACCAAAAGGTCCACCAGGATTGATATTACAAATAAGGAGCCACTTGTCTCCCATCTTCAAGAGGTCAGGACATTCCCAAACACCTCCATGATTACCATATCCCTCTCCAAAAGAGCTCTCATACTTCCAGTCTTTTAAGTTCTTTGAACTATATATATTCATCTGCTGTCCTGCTGCAAGAATAAGATTCCAGTGAGAAGCCTCATCATTCCAAAGAACCTTTGGGTCACGGAAATCAGGAATATTACTTGTCAATATAGGATTATCAGAATACTTCTTGAAAGTCATACCATTGTCAACACTATATGCCATACTCTGAGTCTGTGATTGACCTGCAGAGGTGTAATAAGAGATGATGGCCCCTTCTCCAAATCCAGCAGTGTTTTTATAATCAACTACAGAAGAACCAGAAAATATTGTACCTAAGGCATCAGGCTCTATTACATCGCCCTGATATGTCCAGTTCACAAGGTCAGTAGACGTGGAATGTCCCCATGTCATATTCTCCCATGTTGAGCCATAAGGGTTATATTGGAAGTAGAGATTCCACACGCCATCCTTATAAAACATACCATTAGGGTCGTTCATCCATCCGTATGTAGGGGTATGATGATATATAGGACGCCAGCGTGTCTCACGATTGGCCGTATCTATCTTATCTGTATAATCAATTTTTGTCCAGCATACATAGTTCTTTATATCACTATGTCTTCTGTTGCGGCCATCCCCAAAGTCTACGTCAATGAGTGCATTCTTACCATTAATTACTGAAATGTCAACAGGCACATAATAGTCCACTTTGTTGACAGCAAGACGAACATTGAATTCCTTGACAATTTTGTTATCATAAATTATCTTTATATGTGCCCCTTCTTCGGCCTCTTCGACAGGCAACATAAGATAATTCTTCTGCCCATAGATACGCTGCATAGCATGGCGCTCACTAAGAACTTGTACCTGACTCTGGGCTACCGACGAGACGCATCCCATGAGTATAAGCAAAGTTGTTATAAGTATTTGCTTCATAACTTTTGATATAGAATGTTTTGTTAGCGAGTTTTGAGATATTCGATACTATTCTTAGCCAACTTGAGGATTGACTCCTGGTTGACGTTGTTCTTTGGACGGGCACTTACATCTGCAGAGCCATCAGCATTACGCATAGAGAATTCGCAACCACCATTACCGATACAGATTGCTGTACCCTTGAAGTCGCTGTTGCCCTGACGGCATTCCCATACATTGAGTTGTGAAACTGACCTTATTTGCGAATCCCATACGCCAAGAGGATATATGCCGTAAGTCTCTGTTATTGTAGTATAGGCAGAGAGTTTGTCATTTGCTATGCCAGACAGTACAGAAGGGATGTTGAAGTATAGACAGTTATGATCCTCGGTCCATCCAGGTCCCTTCATATCAATGAGTTTAATGCCGTTAGAAATACGTACTGGGATCCCCTTATAGATAGGGTGAGTAGTGAAGTCTATGAGACTTCCTTCGATGTTCAAACATGCACCCATACTCCAGTTATCATTATTGATACCACCACGTCCAATACCGATAGTATGGTCATTTCCTCGGAATAGGCTTTGCTCAAAGCGACCAAGGTTAGTGAGGTAAGCTGTTGCATGCTGCCAGAGCAGTATATTTCCACCATTTTTGTACCATTCTGAGATGTAAGGTGTTGCAGAATTCACAACCGCTGGAAGACTCCATACATCATCCTCTGTACCTTGCTCAAGGTCACGCAACCAAAATGCCACACGATAAGGCTCCATGTCGGTAGCCGACTTAATATTACCGAAATAAACGAACTGTGCATTAGGATATGTTTTATGAAGCCACAGCCATGCAGACGCTTCGTCATCGTCACCATTAGCAATGAGTTCCTCTGGCGTAGCATATATGCTGAGGAATGCGATAGCCGTCTTACCGATCTTCAGGCTTGACGTTGTTGCCATTGAGGTTCCTTTATCGTTGATAGCACGCAGCGTAACGTTCCATGTGTCGCCATATACTACGTTAGGAATTGTATAGCTATAAACAGAACCTGAGAGGGTCTCATGAATAGTCCGTGTGCCATTGGTAGCTATTAAGTCGATGGATGTGGCATCAGTAGTTTTATTCCATGTGATGGCAGCGTCATATCCACGTCCCTTCTCAACCTGTGACATAGAAAGACCTGTAATCTGTGTTGCACCCTCACGTGTATAATTCTTTACTACACCAGAAGAGACATTATCACCGTCGCTGACTTTGAAGACATAAACAAAAGGAACGTTGGTCTGAACACTCTTGTGCGTAAAACTGTTGCCTGTCACTGTCTCCGAAGAAAGCAATGTACTTCCTTCATAAACCATAACATACATTGACTGGCCTGGTGTCAGCTGTGGCCATGTCCATGTGTAGTCATCACCTGTAAGATTACCTGTTATCTCTTCAGCATTGATAGCCTGAAGACGCATTGGAGCTCTTTCGATATCCTTGTCCTGACAAGCAGTAAAGATAAGCGCAACCAATACCGTTAATATGATTGATATCTTTTTCATAATTTCTGTCTATTTTACTTCTTTTCTCTAACTTAGTATCCTCTGTTCTGAGAGTAAAGTCCTGGGATGTAATACAACTGTGGATAAGGTACAGGGAAGTACTCGTTCTTGCCTGGCGTGAAATGTGCACCCTTATAATACTGCGCATACTTCTGTCCATTGTATTCATCATTCTGCTCCTTCTTAAAGTAATTGTTGAGAGTTGTTGAGAGAAGACCCCAGCGGCGGAGATCAAAGAAACGTTCATGCTCCATACCCATCTCCAGACGACGCTCCCAGCGCAGACACAAACGTGCCTTCTCCTTATTCTGGAAGTATGTATCAGGATAGAGACTTATCTCACACTGATTAGCGGCATAAGAGATATGCTTATTGATGGAGTTGGCTGCACGTTGACGGATATCGTTGATAATCTGGCGTGCCTCAACAAAACGGTCCAATTCGATAAGAGCCTCAGCGCGGTCGAGCATTGACTGGGTATAGCGAATTACATAGTCATTCATTGCGAAAGACTGCCATGGGCTGTTGTATGTCTCTCCCTTTGAACGCTGCGGAACCTCTTTCATTGAGCAATAATAACCATAGGTGTTAGGCGTACGTGAGTTCGCAGTTGTCAGAGTGTAGGCTCCCTCATACTTATAAGGGAATGAAGGCATACCCACTGTGTGGAACAATCTTGGATCCCATTTTTGAGATGATGGTGCTCCATTTACTGGATGGGCATTTTCATCCGCATAGTCATTAAACTGTGGAAGTCCGTTGTGAGTTTTGAAAGCATTTACAAAGTTCTGTGATGGCTTATGGAAATCCCATCCGCATGACCAAATACCCCATACACCATTAAGAACATTTGACCAGTTGCCACGTCCGTAAGTTGTGTGGTCATCCTCGTAATTAGAATGTTGTACTGCAAATATACTTTCCTTACTGTTGTGATGCTCTGGAAGGAATATGTCACCATAGTCCTCAAGATAGCCATATTGTGAGCTCTTCACTACATCAGTGTATTCAACAACCTTCTTCATATCCTCCTTATTGACAAAGTTGGCACCAGTGCTACCCTCGTAGCCGTCACCCCATCCTTTCTCAAGATAACATTTTGCAAGATAAGCAGCGGCAGCAACTTTATTGACACGTCCGCCCTGAGACTGCGTTGCTGGAAGAACATCATAAGCCTCCTTAAAGTCTGCAATGATTTTCTCCCATAGCTGTTCTGCTGTGTACTCATCATTCTTAATTTGCTCCTGACTGTTATTACGATAAGCATCCTCGTCAATCCAAGGCACTTTATTGAACACCATCTTAAGTTTGAAATAGAAATGAGCACGAAGGAACTTTACCTCGGCAATACGCTGTTTTGTTGTCTCAGCGCCGAGTTTCGCCTCACCATTATCCTGCAGTGCCACGAGAGCACGATTACAACGGCTGACAGCAATATAGAGATGATACCACAACTCGTCAAGATGTCCTAATGTAGGGGTAAGAGTTGTGAACACTTCCACCTGATGATAATCTGTATCTGTGGTTCCTGAACCACCCTTGAGAGCATCATCAGACGCCACATCACCGTATGCCCAGAGATTGAAAGGGTATCCATACCAGTCATCACCCAGCATGGCATAGGCACTATTCACCATCTCGTCTGGGTTTTGGAATGCCTGCTGCTCATCGACAACTGCTGTTGGCTTATACTCCAGATAATCGTTACAGCTTGCCAAGGAACCTACCAGGCAAAGAGTCATACAAGCCTTTTTGATATTATTATATATGATTGTTTTCATTGTTATAATCTTTTATGATGAACATATCGTTTTATCTTTAGAATCCTACCTGCAGACCAAACGAAATAGATGTGGCCAATGGATAAGCCCAGCTTGGATTCTCTGGATCTGAACATGTCAGACTGGAACTCTTGAGTGTCAGAAGATTCTGACCTGAGATATATGCTCTGAGGCTGGACATCTTGAGCTTTGAGATAAACTTCTCAGGAACGTTATACCCAAGTTGCAGTGTGCGGAGCTTCAGGTAAGAACCGTTTTCAACATAATACGTAGAAACACGACCTTCGTCAGCAGTATTGTTAGTTGTCAGAGCTGGAATTGAAGAATCAGTATTATCGGATGTCCATGCATTAAGCATACGGTTTCCCTTGTTTGAACCTGCATCAGTTATACTCCAGAAGTCTGTCTGGAATTTCTGATTGTTGTAGATATCCTGATCGGCTACACCTTGCCAAAACATACTGAGATCAAAGTTCTTGTAACTCACCGCTACATTCAGACCATAAGAGAATGCAGGTACGGGATTCATAATCCATGTTTGGTCATCCTGATTGATACGTCCATCCCCATTCAGGTCAGCATATTTCAGACCACCTACACGAGCGTTAGGCTGACCTGACGCATAAACCTCCATATGGTTTTGGAAGAGTCCGTCAACAACATATCCAACAATACTACCATAAGGTTTTTTTGCCTCAACAATATTCTGCTTTGAGGTGTGTGCATAAGCACCTGTTGTTGTCTTTGGAAGAGATGTAACACGATTACGGAAGAGATCAATGTTACTATTAATATCGATGCCTAAGCCATTAGAAAAGTTCTTACGGTAACCTAAGGTAAGTTCCATACCCCAGTCGCGAAGCGATGGTCCGTTCTGCCACTGACTTCCACCCTCTCCCTTTGCTGCAAGGTATCCAGGGTTGATAAGCATGTCTGTAATGTTCTTGATATAGAAATCGGCTGTTCCATAAAGACTGCTGCGGAACAGACTATAGTCAATACCTATATTATATTGTGTGGTTGTCTCCCACTTCAAGTTCTCATTAGCTGTCTGTATTGCACGATAGCCTGATGGGAAGGTGCCACTACCTGCAAGATTGAGGTCGTAGGCTGTTGAGGTAGTACGCTCAAGACCATAGTCGGCAACATACAAGCCATAGTGTGCATTATTGTCAATGCCTTGATTGCCGGTCTTACCCCAAGAAAGACGAAGCTTCAGGTCGTCAAGCCAGTCTTTTTTAAGTAGCTGTGAGATACGGAAACCCAGTGATGCTGCAGGGAAATTACCCCAACGGTTGTTCTTTCCAAAACGGCTTGAACCGTCATGACGTAGTGTGAAAGATGCAAGAAGCAAGTCGTTGTAGTTATAGTCAACCTTACCAAAGAATGAAGCCAGACGGTATCCAACCATTGCACCAGTGTTACGAGCTGTACCAGTTGCTGCATTTGGGTACATATATTCCACTGACTCCAGAGCATATCCCTCAGAAATAGCATGGAAATCCAGATAAGTTTGCTTATTGATTTCTGAACCAAGAAGTACATTGAAATGATGAGCATTCTTTATATCAAAGAGATAGTTCAGAGTGTTAGACCATGTGTAATTAGTATTGTTGGTCTGCCCAAGGTCGGTTCTTGCTGTATTGTTATTCACGACATCTGATGCAAAGGTATGCGTCAGTGCATTAATGAATGATGTAGTATAGTCGACTCCGAAATTTGAGCGAAACAACAGCCCCTTGACAGGGGTAATGTCAACATACATATTTCCGAATACATGCCAATAATCAAGATGATTATCCTTATTATGATACAGTTCGCGCATAGGATTCTGTCGGTCGCTCATACCACCAACAGGGCCACCAAATGTAACACCGTTCTTTTCATAGACAGGTACTATTGGGCTTATCTTCAGAGCATTCTCCATAGGAGCACCATCAACCTGTTTGTTGTAGCTTATAGTGAAGTTCTCACCAACTTTGAGGATGTTATTGAGTCTGTACGAGTTATTCAAACGAGCTTGAATACTTGAGAAGTTTGTGTACTTCAGGATACCATCATTTTTCTTATAGCCCAAAGAGAGCATCGATGTTAACTTATCTGTAGCAGAAGAGATAGATACGCTGTAATTACGGGAGAAACCTGTGCGAGAAATTTCTCTGACCCAATCTGTATCTGAGAACATCATGGTACGCTTAGCATTGATAAAACCGTCATAGAGACCATTTATAGTATAGTTTACATACTGATTTGTTGTAGGATTCCATACCCTGATTCCCACACCTTCTGCAGCATTGAGGTTCAGGCCATAGTTGCTTGCATACGCTACAGGATCTATACCATCATTAAGTGCAGCTTGAGCCATTGCAGTAGCATAACCCTTAGTGTCAAGAAGTTTCATCTTTGACTGCTTTGTATAGAACTGAGCAGTAAGATTAGCTGTAAAGTCTACTTTTATTTTGTCAGCCTTCTTTCCCTGTTTTGTTGTAATGATAATAACGCCATTAGCAGCACGTGAACCATAGATACTTGCTGAAGCAGCATCCTTCAGAACCTGCATGCTCTCGATATCGTTAGAGTTAAGTGTATTGATACCGTTTGTCATTGGCACACCATCTACAATAAAAAGAGGATCCTGAGAAGAGTTGAATGATCCGATGCCACGGATACGAATTGTTGCAGTACTTGACGGCGAACCGGTGTCTGTGATAGTCATACCAGCCACACGTCCCTGAAGTGCCTTCATTGGATCAGCATCTGGAGATGTCTTGACAGCATCAGTCTTCACAACTGATACGGCACCAGTAAGGTCTGCCTTACGCTGAGTTGTATAACCAGTTACGATGACTTCGTTCAATTCATTGGCTTCTTGCTTCAGCTGTATATTCATCTTAGCTGCAGCCTTGGCTTCAATAGTAGAATAACCAATGTAAGAGATTGTGAGAGGTGCACCCTCATTTGTACTTAGACTAAAGTTACCGTCAATGTCACTTACCGTTCCATTGGCTGTACCTTTCTCCATTATTGTGGCACCAACGACAGGAGAACCAGTCTCGTCAACAATTGTACCACTGACAGTTACCTTGTTCTGAGCATATATAAGCGAACAGAACATAAGCAATACTGCACTCGAAATAATTTTCCTTAGGCTTTCCATTTAGAAAATGATTGATGTTAGTAATTCTGGATTTATAAAATTTCTGCCACAAAATTACTATCAACAAGGAGAAAGCTTATAAAATAATCGTTCCTTACATACAACAAATGTTACCTAAACAAAATCCTTATAGCAAATGAACGATTTATAAGAAAAGGGCCTTTTTTATTCTCTTCAAAGAGAAACTGCACACAAATCACTTCTTGGGACTCTCCCCGAACTCGTCTTTATAGCACTTTGAGAAATAGCTGGGCGTAGAGAAACCAACAGCATAAGCCACTTCTGACACGGTCTTTTCCGTTGTTCGAAGCAAATGGCGGGCACGAGTGAGACGGGCTTTACGAAGCATTTCTACAGGAGAATATCCAGTAAGAGCCTTCACTTTCCGATAAAGCTGCACACGAGAAAGGCCGATTTCATCGCCTATTCGCTCTACATTAAACTCATTATCACTAAGGTTGTCTTGAATTATCTTGCGCAATTGTGCTGCAAAAGTCTTATCTGTTTCATTGGACAACTTTTCAAAAGCATCATTTTCATCACTATTTGAGAATAACTTACTAAGTTTCTTCCTACTTTGAATAAGATTATCAATACGCGAAAAAAGTAGACGAAGTGAGAATGGTTTGGACAAATAAGCATCCGCACCATGCTCATACCCCTCAGCACGTTGCTCATCAAGACTACGTGCTGTCAGTAAAATGACAGGTATATGACTGATAGCTTTATCCGTTTTCAGCTGTTGACAAAACGCTAATCCGTCCATCACAGGCATCATAATGTCCGACAACACTATATCTGGAACTATTTTCCGTGCAAGTTCCAAACCGGCTTTTCCATCAGCGGCTTCACTCACATTATACTTTTCGGATAGTACTGACCTTAAATAAGTGCGAATATCGATATTATCATCAATGATTAACACCTCTGGTTTATCTGTTTGATAAGGCTGTATAAGTTCGTCTATATGACGAGCTTGATTCGGAACTTCTTGTGCGGATGATGGCTCAACCAATTGTTCTATTTTCTCTGTAGCCAAGTTAGTTACCTCTCCTTTCTGTCTAACAGGAATATGAATAGTAAAGGTACTTCCTTTTCCCTCTATACTTGTAGCACTTACCTCTCCGTGATGCAATTCTGTGAAAGCTTTCACAATAGCCAACCCAATACCCGTACCACGTCCAGCATTCTTTGCTTGATAGAAACGATCAAAAATATAAGGAAGCTCATCACTTGAAATACCACAACCATTATCTGCCACACTAATCATAACACGTCCATTCTCTTCTTTAGCTGTCAGAGTGATTTCTCCACCTTCAGACGTATATTTTAGGGCATTACTAAGAAGATTATAACAGATTCGCTCTATCTTATCTTGATCTGCTCTGAGCATGACCGCATCAGGAGCATTCATTCTAATGGCAATATGCTTCTTCTGTGCAGAGGCACTGAAAAGCATAATCCATTGTTTCATACTTTCCGAAAGATTAAAGTCGGAGAGGCGTAGTTCCATCTTACCATTCTGCACCTTACGGAAGTCAAGAATCTCACTGACCAATTGTGTCAGGACAAGCACATTACGTTGTACTATCTGAAGCATACTTCGTTGTTGTGAATTAAGGTTATCATCATGGATGATATAGTTCACAGGATCAGCTATCAACGTAAGTGGTGTACGCAATTCATGACTTATATTTGTGAAAAACTGAAGTTTTGCTTTGTTGGCATCTTCTTCTATTCTTCGCTTCATAAGGATAGTTCGATAGATATAAACCATAATACCTATCAGCAAGAAAAGGATTATACTAAAAAGCACAATATACATCTTTTGATGATTATATTGCACCAAATAAGTATCCACCTTCCCATGAAGTGCATTGAGACGAGCTGTTTGCTTATTCATCTCTTCATTCTGCATAAGTAGAACATTAGCGTTTGCCTTTGTTACCAATGCACCTTTTAGATAGTTGTCACGCTTATAAGGCTTCTTCTCAAGGATATTCAACGCGAGTTGCATAACCGAATCGCCTCGGGTAGGATAGATATAAGAAGCTTCTAAATTACCATCACGAACATTCTCCATACCTCCTCCTGGTACAGGAAGAGCATCTATTCCAACTATTCTTATTCCCTTAACCTTATGCTTCTTTATAGATTGCAAAGCACCTAAAGCCATACGGTCATTTTGTGCAAAGACATATTGGATAGGCTCTTTTGTTTGTGAGAGTACACTGTCCATAGCCATTACGCCACTCTCTTTCACCCAATCTCCATGCTTACGAGCAATCACTTTTATCCCAGAATAATCCTTTAGTGCATCCATAAAACCACGATTACGTTCTATGGCGGGCGACGATGCTTGTAATCCACAAATCTCTACTATATTCCCTTTACCATCTAACTGCTGCCCGATGAAATTGCCTATTTCGTATCCAGCCTCATAGTTATCAGCCCCTATAAAGGCTGTATACTTTTTTGAATCGGTCTTACGATCGAAGAGGATAACAGGGATTCCTGCATCGTATGCTTTATCGATGACCGATGAAATCGTATGAATTTGATTGGGAGAAACAATAAGAAGGTTGACACCTTCCTTTATAAACTGTTCAATCTGTTGTTTCTGTAACCTGTCATTATCATTAGCTGAAGCAAATTTCAGTGTTACATTATCATGCTGATAGGTACTCATCACAAGTTCGTTGTTGAGCTTATCACGCCAAATATCTTCAGAACACTGAGATACTCCTATAACATATTTTTTTACGTTGTTATCCGAACAAGCTGAAAACAACAAAGTAAAAAATAGAATGTATAACCATTGCTTCATCTGCATAAATATCAAAAAAGATTATGTATAATACAGGTTTATTGCAGCAAAGATACATTCTTTCTTTTGTATTTGCAAGGAATCAAGACGTTATTATGTGAGCTAACAAATAACTATAGATAGTCTTAAAACATCTTTACCTCTTTCTATTCCTTAGATTAATCGTTTCTAACAGCTAATTAAATTTCCCTCGCCTACGTATTACAATGTGTTTAACCCTCCGCACCACTCGTGCTAAGCCTTCGCACCATTCGTGCTAACCAACAACACGATATGTGCGGAGCATCAACACGTCGACTAAAAACCCACATAAAAAAATATCTGTGATACCCTTTCGGATACCACAGATACTTAATATTATAGATAATTCTAATATTAGCGAATTAGTCTGCGTATGGACTTGTCTTCCAAAGACGTACAGGAGCACTCATAATGAAGTTAATTTTAAATCGAAGATCATCTTTTGCGCCTTGGGCTACATTACCAGTTGTTGGAACGTTTATATAAAGATAGTGTTGGAAGAAACCACAAGTCTCGTCTCCACCCAGCGAACCCATGAAAGCAACTGCCTGTTTAGGTCGAACGCCACGCAATCCAAGCATTGCTCCTGTGCGATCAGAGTTCTGTGGAGTATATCTTCCATTATCTGTTGTATTGTCAGGAGTCCAATATTGTGTTCCCTTTCCTAACGTCGATGTATCGTAATACCAGAACGTTTGGTTACCAGCTTCTGCAGCACTATTCACTCCTGCGTATGGGAATATACGCTTAGTATCGGCTGGATAGGTGGTGCCATTGCTTGGGTCAGCCCAAAAATCTTCCGTATCGATATCATCCATATCCAATACAAAGCGTGGACCGAGGTAACGTTGCGTAAGTACAGCTGCCCCATTCATATCTTCGTAACGTATAGTATAACGATAGTTATTATTCTCTAACCATGTTGGATTGCCGTCAAGTCCTGCGCTAACTCGTGTTGTAGGAGTTGTTACATGTCCCATATAAAGCTGTCCTTCTCCACTATCGGTAATGTAATCAGGCTTTTTCGACATACCAATCATATAGGCAATAAGTTTGCCATTGCTATCCTTCACACCCTTAGAATAGGAATGGAACACAAGTTTAGTGGTGCTCCAACCCGGTAATTTGGCAGGAGAAACAATGCCAACAGAATACTTATAGCTTGCACCAGCATTACGGAAGCCAGCAAAACCATAGTATTGTGCAATAATGCTACGCCAGTATTCGTTGCCAGCAAACTCATATCCAGACGGTATAGAAGCCAGTTTGTCGGTTATCTTCTCTGTGTTTGCAACTTCTTCTTGCCAAGTATAGCGTTTTGTATTAGCCACATTATAATCGTTATCAATCGACAATTCGGCATCAGTACCAAAGTTGTCGTGCTTTGCAATGTAGCTCAATGGAGGGAATTTATACACGACAGCACCTGTTGCTGAATAGTTAGCACCCGATACATAAGGTTTTAACGAGCCGTAAGCAGGTATCATATTGATAGACTTAGGCACATTTTTAGTAGCAGAACTGGTCTCTGTAGGTACAGCCATCAATAGGAACTGCGTCTTAGCAACACGGTTTACGGTGTAATTAGTACTTGTTGTAGATTCCGCTTTATCACTATACAGCTTCACAGCTTGTGTTTGTGGAGCCATCCATACATATATATAGCTTGGTGCCTTACCTTCATTTGGAACTTCATCAAAGTTATTTCCCCATTCATTTTTCAGGAAAGTGTGGTCATAATAGGTAAGTGCTGTATTCAATTTCTTACTTAAATCGTTATCAGCCTTATCTTTATTCTCTTTCTCTTCTGCATAGTTTGCAATGTATTCACCCTTTAAGCGGTAACGTCTTGTCTTATAAAGTCCGTTATCTTTAATTGTATTATCTGTCATTGGGCGCTGATAGAACTTGAATGGCGCAAAGACATTCTGATAGTCGTTCGTTGTCGGATTAGAAACCTCATTGTCCTGTGTATCGTGGAGTGATGCGTTTGGTACAAGGTCCTTATCATCAAAAGCCGTGAGGTCGAACTGACCACAAAGAATATTACTTGTGATGATACGTACACCATTATACTTAAAGTTGAAACCAGTATTGTTCGTCACCTTTAAACGTACGATAGTACCGAACTGCTTAAAACGAACAGGTTTGTTATCCTTCGCCTTGAAAGTTGTCTTACTCTTAGCGACCAACTCACGCCAGCCAAAGATGTAAGGGATATTAGCACCCCATGTTACCTCTTGATTGTTCACCTTAGCGACATGTCCTTCTGAGAAAGGATTGATTTTTACTTGATTTAATCCCTTAAGGAACTCACCACCAAGAATACCACATACGTACCATTTACCCTTTGTAAGGTCGGTACCAGCTTCCATATTGAATGTCTCACTTGGTTCCAAAGTCAAATCACCACCCTTATGATAGGTCCACTGTGTCTCTACCTTTGTTATAGGCTGATCGTTATGGCTATTACCATCGCTACTAACATTTCTAAAAATAAGAACAACAGGCACCTTTGTTCCTTCAGCAATTTCCTTACCATTGTTACCAACAGCATCGAACAAGCCTACTGGTGTAGGGAAGCCAGTAGCTTCATCTGTCTTATAACCAATATTGGTATTTGCACGGCTTGCAGGCGCAGTTTGATTACCCTGCATATTACCTTCCAAAGACATTGAGACGGTAACTCCAGGTTTGCTCTCACCGCCATTAATGTTTTCTGTAACATCCTGATCAGCGCAACTTGTAAAAATCAATGCGCAAACAGCAATGCATGAATAAAATAATCGTTTCATGTATGGTTTATTTATTTGTTATTACTTTTCTTAATTTTAAGGCTCTTGATCATTCTCGAAGCCATGAGAGTTACTTGAATCTGCGTCACCACCATCAAAGCCAGCATCAAGACTACCCTTTATACCACTGTGTGCATGGAATCCACCTTCCATAAACTCATCTGTGTAAAGGCTTAACACCTGAGCGTTAGGCTTTACATAATCTTTCTTTTTCATAAACCTTTATTGTAATATAGAATTTTGATAATAATCGTTGGTTAATTGTATTCCTTTTTGACACTGAATAGCCCTTAAAGATATCCTTTGAGAATCTGTTATTTTAGCAAGCTATCTCGAATACGTTTATTAAATTTTGTGCAAAAGTACATATTATTATTGATATAGCAGGTATACTTAAGCGAATATTTTAAATATTTAACACTTTCCTTATGTCTGAAAATTAAGGAGTTAAGGGGATTCTTGAAGGAGAATCCTGGAGGAGCTAAGGAGTGAAAGGGAGTTAAGGAGTTAAGACAATAGTAAAATAAAAGAGTAAAGGAATGAAAGGGAAAAGACTAATGTCTTAACTCCATTTCACTCCTTAACTCCTTAACTCCTCTTGAAATCTCCTTAACTCCTAAAAGAGCCTTATTCCGGATAGAACTTCACGCAAACAGGGTGACTAAGGACAATATCCTGATGAGTATTCTTAAGCAAGCCCGTATCCTTATCACGTGAGTAAACCTGTATAGAGTTATCATCACGACAAGCAACGAGCAGGAAGTTGCCATTTGGTGTGATAGCAAAGTTACGTGGATGTTTACCAGTAAGTTGCGCACCCACACGCGTCAAAGTACCCTTATTGCCTACACGGAAGATAGTGATACCATCACCCTTCAGACGTGTGCTTGCATAAACAAACATTCCATCAGGACTGACATGGATATCAGCACCTCCACGTGCGTTAGCGTTATCAGCAGCAATAGACTGAAGTTCCTTTAACTTACCGTCACTATAACTATAAACAATCACCTTACCAGACAACTCGTTCATAAGGTAAGCATATCTACCATTAGGAGAGAAAACAAGATGACGTGGACCAGAACCTGGTTTTACATGAGCCGCAATACCATGATCCTCTAACTTCTTATCACGCTTGTTATAAGAGAAACAAAGAATACGGTCGCCACTGAAGTCAGTTGTAAGGATATAACCATCAGGCGCAAAGATAGCACAATGTGCATGAGGTGTGTTCTGACGTGAACGGTTAGGACCACTCTTCACACTACCCAACTGCAATAAAGACTTATCGAGTGTTCCATTCTTAAGAATTGGGAAGACAGAGATAGTACCCCCAGAGTAATTAGCTGTAAGTGCAATCTTGCCATCTGTAGACACATAACAAGGATCGCCACCATGCGTTAGCTGTGAGTTTTTAAAAGCAAAAGTACCATTTACAGGATCGTAACCAATGCTATTAAGAACAGCTGTCGCATTATTCTTCTCGCTAACAGCATAGATATTACGACCATCCTTGCTGAAAGTAAAATAAGAAGGATTGTCAACCTTCAACGAAGTGATACCCGATGCCTTACCAGTAGACTGGTCGAAAGAGAAAGAATATAACCCCTGACTACCAGCATCAGTATAGGTTCCGACAACCATCTTGATATTACTGTCGGCAAAACCGAACACAGGACTAACGGCCAAAGCCGCACCTAATAAAATAGATTTAAAATTCATCTTTGTTTAATCTGTTATATTTGTTTATGTTTTATGTTTCACCTATTATAATATAATAAGCCACGGACTTATGCCCTTCTTTTCAGACATAAGAAGTAGCTTTATAGCGCTGCAAAAATAAATAAAACTATGATAAACCTCTATCTTTTTTACCATTTTTGACTTCCCCGCTTTGTTTTTAAGTTTTTAAAAACATTCGCAGAGAGATAAGACCAATATTTTGACTGTTTAGCAAGGCAGAAGTTCAAACATTTAGAACGACAAATATTATAAGGTAAAACGTAAGAATAATGCGTTGACAGTGGTTTGGAGTGACAACATTCGCCTCTTAAGTTTAGCACTTTGTTGTAATCTCACACAGAGAAAAGGAGAATACGGAGGGTTTAGAAACAAAGTGATGCAAGGCACGGAGGCACCGTCGGTGGGTAGAGAAACGGAGGTTGTTTGCTTGCTTTATTAGAGATTCATGCACAAAGTATTTACCCAAAAATTATTAGGATTCAATACGCTACGCCTCCGTCGCTCTTTGTGCCATCGGCACCTCTACATAATTCATTTAACTCCGTCTGCTCTTTTTCTCTGTGTGACTTATCATTTAAGAGCCTTAGTTTATCAATCCATACTTCAAAAGAGCCATAACAACATTAGAAAAAACCTTGGAGAAACACAATAACAGACTCAAGCGAGCGAGCATTTTAGTTAAATAATCATAAACTACATATAATCTTACTATCCAAAACAATTATATAAGGTTGAAAATAAGTACCTTTGCAGTCCGATTATTAAGGGGGATTTTCTTAGAACCCCATACGATACGTGTTAATAGTGTTGTCTTTGGC
>ERZ773027.854-NODE-854-length-17808-cov-6.569481_pt1 | contig 17808 bp, 16 predicted proteins | sample MGYA00511032_ERZ773027 | MGnify/ENA primary metagenome ERZ773027 (study PRJEB29015, sample SAMEA2738138) | human oral metagenome | biome: human oral; feature: human-associated habitat; material: saliva | place: China | collected 2190 ... | reverse complement strand
GAAGAGGACATGGAGCTATTCTTCGGCTAAAGCATACAGGATGACAAATCACATATATCAAAGGAGGAGTTTCGCAAAAGCGAGCTCCTTTTTTGTTGCATTGATTTAGCAGTGGTCATCGAACGATAGAAATGAAGAAATAAGCGCCACAAAGCTAGTGCTTATGATTGTCAAAAAAATATAGCGAAAATAATTAAATAAATGTTATAATATTTACAAGATATTATATATTGAAACACTAAGGAACAAAACAGGAAACAAAAAGCAAAAATAAAGCTTATTAGGAGGAATAAATGGATAGCAATAAGAGACCAGAAAACATGGAGAGAATCACAAGCACGTCACTAGCAGAAGCCTTCATCGAAGAGCAACTAAAAGCCCTACGTGAACAGATCGGAGACAGAAAAGTGCTCCTTGCACTCTCAGGCGGAGTAGACTCATCAGTAGTAGCAGCACTCCTCATCAAAGCAGTAGGAAAGCAGCTAGTGTGCGTACACGTAAATCACGGACTCCTCAGAAAAGGAGAGCCAGAGCAGGTAGTGCAGGTGTTCCGCGATGAAATGGATGCAAACCTCGTATACGTAGACGCAACCGATAGATTCCTAGATAAACTCGCAGGCGTCGAAGAGCCAGAAGAAAAGAGAAAAATCATCGGAGGCGAATTCATCCGCGTATTCGAAGAAGAAGCACGCAAACTCTCCGGAATCGACTTCCTCGCACAGGGCACAATCTATCCAGATATCCTCGAAAGTGGAAACGTCAAAGCCCACCACAACGTAGGCGGACTCCCAGAAGACCTCCAGTTTGAGCTCGTAGAACCAATCAAACTCCTCTTCAAAGACGAAGTAAGAGTAGTCGGAAGAGCACTCGGCCTCCCATCAGCCATGGTAGATAGACAGCCATTCCCAGGACCAGGCCTAGGCGTACGCTGCACAGGCGCAATCACAAGAGATAGACTCGAAGCCGTAAGAGAATCCGATGCCATCCTCAGAGAAGAATTCGCAAAGAACGGACTCGAAGGCAAAGTATGGCAGTATTTCACAGTCGTGCCAGACTTCAAATCCACAGGCATCAAAGAAGGATCAAGAAGCTTTGAGTGGCCAGTAATCATCAGAGCCGTAAACACAGTAGATGCAATGACAGCAACAGTAGAGAATATCCCATTCGAACTGATGCAGCATATCGTAGAAAGAATCACAAGCGAAGTCAAAGGCGTAAACCGTGTGCTCTATGACTTCACCCCAAAACCAACCGGAACAATTGAGTGGGAGTAAGGCTGACGGCTTCGACGACAGCCTTACGACTACCCAGCGAGGCCGAGCGTTGCTATGCAGCGCGATGGTCGAGCTGTAGGTAGCCCCTCAGCAAGGGTCAGGAGACGAGAATAAGTGCGTTAGCACGTAGTTCGAGTCCCTGAGCTACTGCGAGTGGGAGTGTATGTTTCGGGAAATGGCTTGATTTGTGATTTTATGGAAAGCTTTTAAACCCGAGCAACACATGAAGATAGAGGTGTGTGGTTCGGGTTTATTTTATTAGGTTGTGGTTAAGCGCATGATTGATGGCTTAACTGTAGGTAGCCCCTCAGCAAGGGTCAGGAGATGAGAACTACCCAGTGAAGACAAGCCTTGCTAAGTCTGAACTGTAGGTAGTACCTCCGCAACATTCAGGAGATGAAAGCGAGTTAAAGAGCGATGCTTGAATCCCTGAGTGACTACGCATTGAAGCGCGAAGTTCGAGTCCCTGAGCTACTGTGAGTGGGAAATTTATGTTTCGGGGATGGCTTGATTTGTGATTTAATTACAAGGGAGAATGCTAGGAAAATTACTCACATGCTAAGATGGGCAGTCTTGGTAGTAGTGTATGATAAGTTAACAATAATTCATATTTAGAATTATGCAATAAGCATTAGTAAAATTTAGAAATATATTTGGAATTTTCCTTTTGTATTTAAAAATAAAGTAAATAGGGATTAGTAATGATACTTTATATCTTTCGTGGCTTTAGAAAACAATAGAATATATAACACATTATAAATCAGAATGGTTCATGAGAAAGTAAACGGGGTACTAAAGATGAATTTAAATAACAATAATATTGATAGTGAACAAATAATCAAATCAAAAGAGATGATTACTAATCTTTTTAATGAATACTCAAAGTTAGACAGTTTTAAAAATATACATAATAGAAGCAAAAAAACTTCATGTAGTGGTTTAGCAAATAAATATTTCATTATTGTGTTAGTTCTATTAGTGGTTTTTTCTGCAGGTTTCTTTTTTTCACAAAATCATCTCAAAACAACAATATCTACATGGGTAATTTCACTAGTTGCATTTATATTGTATACAATAAAAAACATTGATAGATTAAATTTGTATACAAAAGAAATGGGTGACCTTAGATACCAAGAAATGTCCGAAATTTTGAATAGAAATGGAGTAGATTCTATGAATCTTAGTAAAGTTATAGAACATTATAAACTGGAAATAGAGGATGATTATAATAATAATTCGGATATCTATACAATAAATAAACTTTCGGATTTATTCAAAAGCGTTGGAATTCTAATGTTTGGAGCACTAATTCAAAACCTTATTTCAAATAAATTTGAAATCACAAATGATAATTATATTGTTTTCACTACAATTTGTGTGTTAGTTCTGTTTTTAACAATTTTCTTTAGAATCATTAGCTTTGTTCTTTTAAGAAGCAGCTATGGATATAAAGTTAAAAAGCTTATAATAGACCTTAAATTAATAAATGCACTAAACTGTATGTAATAAAGACCTATCTGCATAGAATTAAAGTAATGTGTTTAAATTGTGTTTCTATTGTCATTTAGATAAATTATACCATGTAAAAACAATTATATTTACATGGTATTTTAAAATTTATCTAAAAGGATATTAGATTAAAAAAATTGGTTAATTAAAAAATCAACTTGAACAAGTGAAAAAAGTAATCCATGACGGATTCTTGGGTAGAATTAAGTTACCAAATTAAATTCAGTAAAGGAATCAGTACCTAAAATTAGAGGACAGATGCAACATTCGAATCTTTAATAAACTTGATTATTCTCTCCGCAAAACTCCCAAAACCATTGGCTGCTCCGCTTAAACAGTTCTAAACGAGCTCCGCAGGGGTGTAGGAAAGCGCAATGGCACAGAGGACGTAATCCTGAGTATTCTGCTAAACGTGGACAGCAAAATTACGAAATCAATCGTTCACGTTGTCATAAACTTCATAAGCTTGATTCAAACTTAGAATTCGTCAAATGGCTTGCTAAGTAGGTCAAGACTCGCAAATGGGTACTTGATGCCTGCGTAGGTTATGCAGGAAAATATGAACTATTCGCAGCAGATAAAATCCCTTGCACAAAGACACTATACAATGAGCTGTGGGCTGGAATCTATCATTCTGACATTAGTCAAAAAAGACGGACTACTATATTGCCATAAAGATTCTCTTTAAGGATTCTTTCTCTGTAAAAACTGCTATGCAAGTACTCAGGGAAGAATATGGTGAAGATAATTTCTCCGAGGTATTTAAGACCATTACTGTTGACAACAGGAGTGAATTTGAGGATCTTAAAAGCCTTGAGGAATGGGGTGTTCAAATTTACTTTGCTCATCCGTAGTCATCTTGGGAAAGAGCTCAGAACGAGCGCCACAATAGACTGTTTTGCAGATATGTTCCTAAGGGAGTCTCTATTGAGAATTATACCGATGAACAGATTATGTGGTTTGCTGATGAAATGAATGATATGCCCAGGAGGCAGCTCTGCTATTCAACGCCTGCGGAACTCTTTGATGAGTTCTTGGATTAGGTATATTCAGTTATCGAAGTACATGAAGCTTAATTTATTACTTCAAGTGTTCAACTTGAAATTGCAATTTGCGTGAAAAAATAATACTGATTAAGACAGATATTACTATTAGTTATATGTCATAGAAAATAAAGTCATTTTTAAAATATAGTGATGGTTTAGTCGTAAGTATAACGAAAAGCGACATAAATCAACTTTCGTAAGTTAGTACTCTAACCTATAGTAGTTTAAAGGAGGTTTAAATGAAAAGACTTCATATGATATTTATATGGATTGTCATTTTGATAGCAATAGTTACATTAATGCTATTTAAAAATGCTATTTCAACAAGTTCCCTATTATTTAATATTATAATTGGGAGCACTACATCGTTGATTACTGCATTCTTACTGGAATTTCTAAGCAATATGGACCGACAAAATAGAGTAATAGAAAATTTTTTATGGCGAGGTGTTATAGTTTACAAACAAGATTTAGATGAGTTGTTTTTATATTCAAGAGATTTCCTTTTAATTGAAAAATATTTTGATAATATTCCACAAAACGAAAATGATTGGAATGCATATGCTAAAGTATTTAATGAAAGTAATATACTTGAACCAATAATCAATGGGTATATAAGGGAGATTAGAAATAATGGGGCAAAGTATAGCAACCATATAGCATATATTAGTAATATATTATCGGAAATTGATAGGAGAAATTTTTGGTTTTTCAAAAATAAGAAATATTTAGAATGTAGTGATTTATATAATATCATAGAGAACATAAATTTGACTTTATGTGAAGCATATGGTCATATCCAAGATATAGAACAAATAAAAAATTACGATGAAAAAATGTGCAGTGCTCTTATAGTATGTAGATGGATTTCAGAAGTATATTGTGGTAATTATGATAGAGGAATTGTTGATGTCGGCATAGAAGATGACACTCAAACTGAGGACATAAAAGTAAAGCAAGACTTTGATAGACTTACAAATAATCTCATAAAATCTATTAATAAAAAGTAAAACAATAAAGTTGAAATATAAATTTGATGAATATATATGATTGTATTATTTTAGCAGTGGTTAATTTTCTGATTGAAAGATGAACAATTAGCCATTGAAGATGCTAGTGAGGTTGAGGAGCTTTAACAAAAAATCTCATATGTTAATATGAAGATGGAAACAAACCAAAACCCAAATCAAGGAGGTAATCTAAATATCGCATACTATAGAAAATAGTAAAAAAATATTATTCTATGTATCAAGGTACAGAAGCTATGAAATACAAAAAAGAAGATATAGAAAAACACTATACCTTCAATGTAAAACTAAAGGTATACATATAATATTACAGAATGTTATCTTGGTAATATATACTAATTATAAAATATGTAGATTAATCGATTTTTATTAAATATAAGGTAGGAATTATATGAGTGATAAAAAAAATGATAAACACTTGAATGTTTTTTGGACTTACAATGGTAGTCCAAGTCTGGAAAATAATGTTACTAAGGCTTTGATAAATACTTTTGAGTCACTTGATGCTGAAAGCAAGATAAAGTTTGTTAAAGAACTTTTTGAAATTAATCTTTGTGATGAAGTTGAATTTAATTGTTATCTACAAAAAGCACCAGATATAGATAAGATTAAATCGGTTGATGAAGATAAACGACTGCTATTTGCATTCAGTCCGACAGGTAAACATTGGGGACAAAAGGGCATTGATACAAAAGATTGTGAAGTGATAAAAAAATCTATAGAGGTTACAATAAAACAAAGTTATCCACTTAATAATGAGCAAGAAGTTATGGAGTTAGTTCAAAAGCAGTTAGATGAAACAATGGATATCATTAATAATAAGGGAGGGTCAATTCCGGATGCTTGGATTTTGATATCAGTAAAGGATAAATTAAAGTATTGTATTGCTATGGAAAATAAGTTATATGACTTGGATCCATATCAGCTAAACAACCATTGTGAGAAATCGCTGTTTATGGAAAATAAACGCATTAAATATGTAAAGTATTCTGAAATACAAAAAACACTAAATAATCTTAGAGGATATTTGATTAGTGATTTCTTAAAATATATGTACTACCTAGGTTATTTCAATAACTTAAGTCAGCTACATGATATGGATGAAGAAGATATAAGAAGATTAGCAATAGAACGCTGTCGTCAGCTATTAACTGAAGTGAGTGAAAAAGAGGTTTCTTGGCATAGAAAGTGGATGTATAAATTCGAAACAAATAATATTTATAATCCTAAGGTTGGTATGGATTATCTAACTGAGAGTTGCGTTTTTAGTGTCCCATTATATTTTGGTTCAACACAAAAAGGTTCAAAGATGTTGTACGAAAAACTTAAAAAAACGGATTATCGTATAAGTAAAAAATTTAGGTATCAGATCAGCTTCCATTTCCAATATAAAGGAACTGGAAGAAATATAAGTGAGTCATACTACTCATGTGAAACTTCGGAAATTGAAAAATATATTAATTTTTGGATCGATAATTTAGATTATATCAAACAAATGGATAAAACCATGAGAGCTGGATTATTAAAGAAAATGTTTAATGAGGACATAATCACAGAGGATATATATAGAAATATCTTAAGCTTTTCAGAAGGTTATGAAAAAGCCTTAAATGTTTGTCCAGAGTTTGGTGTGTTTTGTTATTGGGATTTTGAAAAGGCCATGAAATTGGATGAAAAAGGAATGTTTGCCAAGGAGATTTATAATTATATCAATGAAGTATATGATCAATTTGAAATAGACTTTAAATTATAATGGTGCGAGGTTTTCTGTAAATCTCATATTTCCATACGGGGATCATTGAAATAAAGAGCACTTCACAATCAAATGTCTGAAACGCTTTTTGAATGCTCAAGTTCTAATTTTCTTGTATGTACTTTTTCTTTTAGAAACAGTTTCACTATGCAGATTATTGTTTAGGGAATACTAAATATCTCTCGATAGAAAATAGATAACTCTTTTTATGAAGCAATTAAATTGGATAATTCATATAGATATTGATAAGAAAGTACGCAGTTTACGTTAACATTTTCAGTGAATGAGTTAGATGGTTTCCTATCATCATAAACCTTAAAAGCTTCATCATATGAGCAGTCTTTATTCATATTTCGATAAAGCTCTTTAAGGCTATATGCTTTAGATAGTTCAGGAAAAGTCTTGAATATCATTTCTCTTAAGTCCCTCCTGTTAAGCTTGCATTTAAAACGTGAGTTGTATATCTTGTCATTATCAAGGTATACACTATCTTTTGTTAGAAGATGGCTCCATTTCTTAAGCAGATAATATGCATTTGAACCATATATAGAATTGTTCATCAAGTCTATTCTAAGACGTTCAAAACCTTGGGTAAGGTGCTTTATGACATGGAAAAGATCTACAGCTATTACGCAGTTAGGAAAGTATGTTCTTGCGACATCTTTATACGGTTCCCACATGTCGATGGTAACATATTTTACCATAAGTCGTTCTTCCCTTGGTATATTAGAAAAGAATAGAGAAAGTGCCATTTTACTTCTTGAATCGAGTACATCCCAAACGGTTCGTCTTTCGTTATCTACTAAAATACAAAGATAACTTGAATTACGTCTTGATAACTCATGGCTGTGTAATTCATCTATACCAAGGCACTCAGGAAGGGACCTTGGAGGTATGGTGATATATGAATCAATATACTTGCTGAGCTGTGTTGTAGATATACCCAATTCATCTGATATCATGGTGAGATTGTAGTTGAGATTCCCGATAAGTCTAAGTGCATTTTGCATTAGAAAGAAAGAAGAATTAAAACCATTGAAAGTAAAAGGATTTTTTTCTAAGATAGTTTTCCTGCACTCTTTACAAATATACATATTTGCACCACAGTAAGGGCAGAGCATAGGCTTTCAGACAAGCATGATATCATAGAAAATTGTACCATCGATAGATGTAATGTCCGATTTTTCAATGTCAGAATTAGTGACATTAAGCATAAGTGTGGTAAAATCAATATTTGGAATGATAAATTCCTCCCTTCATAGTGATATATTAAGACTGCAAATCAATCATATCCTATGGAGGGATTTTTTGCACCCACACGATAATTTAAAGTGCCCAATTTTATTTAAAAGAAAATATGCTATAATATTATATAGAATTTCTATGTGAACAAATAGAAAAGAGGAGTGTTATGAAATTTTCATACAATAAACTATGGAAGTTGTTAATCGATAGAGATATGAATAAAGGAGATTTGCAAAAGTTAATAGAAACAGGACCATCTACAATTTCAAGAATGGGACGTAATGAGCCTGTAAGGCTTGAAATTTTAGGTAGAATATGTGAAAAGCTGGATTGCAATATAGAAGACATTATTGAATATGAAAGAGGAAGAAAAGATGTATAAATCGATTGATTTATTTGCAGGGATTGGAGGAATAAGGCTTGGTTTTGATCAGGCATTCAAAGATGATATAAAAACAGTTTTTGTAAGTGAATGGGATGAAAAAGCGGTAGAGACTTATAAAGCGAATTTTAATGATGTCTTAGATGTAGCTGGGGATATTACAAAAGTTGATGAGAAAGATATCCCTTCTCACGATATATTGCTTGCAGGATTTCCTTGTCAAGCCTTTTCTCTTGCAGGACAAAAAAGAGGATTTGAAGATGCAAGAGGCACATTATTTTTTGATGTGGCGAGGATTATTAAATATCATAAACCGAAAGTTGTCTTTTGTGAAAATGTGAAGAATCTTGTTAACCATGATAGAGGTCGCACATTTAATGTTATAAAAAGTATTTTAGAGGATTTGGGATATATTGTATTTTACAGAATATTAAACAGCAAGAATTTTGGTGTTCCACAAAATAGGGAGAGGATTTATATTGTCGGATTCAGGAAAGATATAGCACCAGAAAAATTTATATTTCCTGAAAAAACGGATGATACAAAGGTGATAAAAGATATAGTGGAAGAGGAAGAAGTATCGCCCAAGTATTATTTATCTACCGCGTATTTAACTTCGTTAAAAAGACATAAAAAGAGACATGCTTCAAGGGGAAACGGATTCGGATATGAAATTAGAAATCTTGATTCCGTGGCAGGGGCTATTGTTTGTGGAGGTATGGGAAGAGAAAGAAATCTTATAGTTGATGAACGTTTAACTGATTTTACACCTGTTACTCATATAAAAGGAGAGGTTAATAGAGAATATATTAGGAAGATGACTCCGAGAGAATGGGCGAGACTTCAGGGGTTTCCAAATGATTTTAAATTAGTAGTTGCCGATACACATTTGTATAAACAGTTCGGGAATTCCGTTACAGTACCAGTTATATATGCAATTGCTAAAAAGATAAAAGCACAACTTGAAAAGGGAAAGACAGAAACAATAAAAAGATAAGAAATATTGAAGAGGCTGTTGTTGCATGGAGGTAATTATGCTTACAGGAAATAAAGGAGAATGGTCGGAAATTTATGTTCTATTAAGACTTTTAGCTGACGGAAAGATATATGCAGCTGACAGTGAATTGAATAAATTGGATGGTGTATATTTTCCTATTATTAAGATAATTAGAGAAGAAAATAAAGGTGAAATCAAAGAATATACAGCTGGAGAAACAATATCAATATATATTAACGGATTGAAAGTTAACGATTTGCCAGCAACAGAATTTGAAACAGAATCTGGATATCTATTGAAAGAAATTAACAATAAAGCTTCAAAAGGTGCATTTTCAGTAGAAAGTACACAGAATTTTATGGATAAAATTTTGTGTTATAAGCTTTCTGCACCTGCAACAGATAAAAGTGATATCACATTAAAAATAGTTGACATAAATACTGGATATAGTCCGACCGTTGGATTTTCAATAAAATCGGAATTAGGATCATCTCCCACTTTGTTAAATGCTGGAAAAACTACAAACTTTATTTATAAAATAAACCATAGCTATCCTGATTTGGTTAGAGAAACGAACGAAATATATAAAGTAGCCAGCGGCAAAAGTCATACAGATGTTAGGGGACGTCTAAATAAAATAATTAAAGAAAACGGAATTCTTAAATATTGGAAAATGAACAATCAAATTTTTAAGGATAATTTGGTGTTAATTGATAGCAACATGGATGAAATTATTGCTGAAACTCTTTTATATTTTTATAAAGACAGAATCAGTAACTGCGATGAAATGGTTGAAAAACTTGAACAGGAAAATCCTATGAACTACGGTAATGTAAATGCTTATAGGTATAAGTTCAAGAAATTCCTAACAGCTGTAGCATTGGGTATGAAGCCTGCTACAGTTTGGGACGGTTTAGATGAGGCTACAGGAGGATACATTGTAGTTACAAATGAAGGCAATGTTCTTGCATATCATATATATAACAGAAACTACTTTGAAGAATATTTGCTGAAGAATACAAAATATGAGACAGCCTCTACATCAAGGCATGATTTCGGGGAAGTATATAGTGAAAACGGAGAAGATTTTATAAAACTTAATTTGCAGGTAAGATTTAGATAATAAAAAATAAACATACGATCCGAAGTGAAAATATGGCAAAAGTAAAAATACGAACTCTGGAATTTTCTAAGAAAACTTTTATGGTATAAGAGCTTCAGATACTGAATTAACCATAAGAAATCACAAAACCCCCCTGATATTTAGATTCCAAAATATCATGCTGCTATATTTGTAAACGGATGCTTTTAGCATATGCACTAAAAAAATAAGTATTCATCTATTGCAAAGACAAATAACGAATTTTGGAAAAATAATCTCAAAGGAAATGTAGAAATAGATAAGAAGAACTATATTCAACTTGAAAGTATATGCAATAAAGTAATAGTGTTTTGGGGATGTGAAATTAAACAGATGATGAAAGATGAGCTAAGCACAACAGAGGTATTTTATAATCATGTACACGAGATTATAAAATAGTAATAATAAAACTATTTAATTTTGTGTACAGTGATGTAAATGATTTGAACCATAATAACATCTTTGAGGTGGGTGGAATCATATTTAGAGAGCTGTATTTCAGCAAAAGTTTAAGGAATTTAACCCATCAGAGGAAGTAGACAAATTGGTATCTGCAAGTTTTCCAGATAATGTTATATGGAATTTTGATTTTAATGAGGTCGATATTACGAGGTTAGCTCTAATATGTTATAGTGATTAATTGCGATTTATCAATATGTTGTATTGGTATGATAACGAGGAGTTAAGCTGATTTCTATACATGAAATTATTCAAAATCTATAATGAGGAGGAGAAAAGTTTGGATGTACAAGATATAAAAGAAATTTGTAAGAACAAATGGACAGCGGGATTTGAAATTGATGAAAGGACAAAGAATGCGTTAGACAACTTTGATAATTGGATTTCTAAAATACCTGATGAATATAAAGAACTAAGCCTTATATTAATTCAAAATCTTGAATACTACCCTAAGAAGTTAACAAACAAATTGTTAATAGAACTACATAGCAAGTTGAAAGAGTTGCCAACTATTAGTGATGATAATACCATATATGCATATATAAAATCTAAAGATGGAAAAACGAATAGCTCAAATGAATATTGGGCAATGTATAAACTCTTTAATGACCTCAATCGTGAAATTTGTTATGAGAATATAAATGCAATTAAGGATTGGCAATGGAACCATGTGCAGAACATAGTGTTTATTGACGATTTCAGTGGTACTGGCCAAAGCTTTATCAAAGAACTACAGAAAAGTGAAAGACGTTATTATGGAAAGAACATATACTTTATTACTATTTGCATAATGGAAGATGCAATTGAAAAAATTAAAGATTATTCGCAGAAGAAAAACATTAATATATTTCCAATTAATTATTATATGCAAAAGAAAACTTTTACAAGAAATTTGTTTAATGATAATATGAATGCAAAAGATCTTCTACTAAAGTTGACAGTATATTTAAAAATCCCCAAACAAGAATCTCCTTTAGGCTTTAATGAATCGGAATCGTTGGTTGCCTTTCATAATAACACTCCAAACAACACACTTCCAGTTATCAGGTATGATACCGAAGAATATACTTCGTTGTTTCCACGTAGACATGATAGAAAACCTTCATGGCAACGCATGAAATCAGAAAAAAAACTCAGAAAAAATGCAAACTATAATAATAAATCCATATAGGGAAAGGGAGAATTTAATGGACAATTACCGTAAACAATTGACATTACTCTATTTCAAAACATCAGGTAATAAATATGATTTATCAGAACTAATGCAGTTATTAGGACTACGACAGAATCAATTGGATTTGATTTTATTTGAACTAAAAAATGACGAGTTTATTTGTACCGATAACTATGAAATCGAAATTACTGAAAAAGGAATTCTACATCTTATTTCAAATAATATTAACAGTAATGCAGATAATAGTATAAAATACTCGCTTAACAATATTGTAGTTGAAAACTTAATGCAACTAAATGAACCTTATGTGCCTAAAAGGTTTTTAACTAAAATATAGAATGAATAATACTTGCATGGAATAGAAATCGAATGACAAGTTGTCATTCTTGGCAAAAATATATCTTTGTCTCATAGGATGATTCTTTCAAAGAAACAATCATCCTGTGAAACCGTTGGAATTGCAACGGTTTCATGCATACGCGCTTTATCTTTATTGAATTATTTGCAATAAAGATAAAGTCAGCAATAAAGATAAAGTATGTTTCAATAACAGAATTAGTATTTCATGCAATTATTATAAGGTGCACTAATAGAAGGCGAAAAGCAAGTTGCTTTTCACAGTTGTAAAATATCTTTGTAGTACAGTGGTTAAATACAAAGTATTTAACCACTGTAAACAGTTGGATTTGCAACTGTTTACAGTGATACTGCAAGCAATATCAAAGTATGTTAATGACAGAATTAGTATTAGTGCACCCTTTTAAGGAGAACACCATGGAAAATTATATAGATAGGCTTAAGATATTATTAAAAAAATCTGGATATGGCAAGTATTATTCAGAAAAATGTGTTGATTATGCAAATCGATTAATTGAAAATAATCTACCTGTTATATTTGATTTACAGCATTTTTCACTAGTTAGTGGTGCACCAAAAGAACTAATAGGAAAAATGTTGTTTGCAGATTCAAAATTTTATTCGCTAGCTCGGATACCAAAAAAATCAGGCGGAGTAAGAGAATTGCATATTCCTTCGGTAGAACTGAAATATTTACAACGCTGGATTTTAGATAATATTCTTAGTAGAATTCATATTTCTCAGTTTGCAATGGGATTTTGTAATAACAAATCAATCGTAGATAATGCCAAAATACATATTGGTCATGAGTGCGTTTTAAATATGGACATTAAGGATTTCTTCCATTCAATTACATTTAAAATGGTTTTTAGAATTTTTGCATACTATGGGTATACGAAAGAACTATCATTTGTATTCGCTAAATTATGCACATATGAAGATGTATTACCACAAGGTTCTCCAGCAAGTCCATGTATTTCTAATATAGTTAGTTTAAGAATAGACAAAAGACTTTCGCTAATAGCAAAAAAGTATCAAGCTTGTTATTCAAGATATGCAGATGATATAACCTTTTCGGGAAACAGAGGAATCAAAAAGTTAATAGAAATCACTTCAAATGTACTAGAAGAAGAAGGATTTTCTTTAAACAATAAAAAAACCAGAATACAATTTTCGCACCAACGCCAAGAAGTTACTGGATTAACTATCAATGGCGGTATTGTTAGAGTGAATAAGAAATATAAACGTGATTTGTATCAAGCATGCTATTATTGTAAAAAATTTGGCGTTGATAGTCATTTAAAAAAAATAGAATGTGATAAAAGTTTTTATAAAGAGCATTTATATGGAAAAGCCTATTTTGTAAACATGGTTGAACCAGATGAAGGAAAAAAACTTTTTAACTTGCTTAATGAAATTCATTGGGATTATTGAGGTGATAGTATGGAATTAGATATAGCAAAAGAAATAATGGATGATTTAGAACTACTTATAAACGGAATTGACCCATCTACGCATATTGAATTTACAGTTGACACTATATTAAACAGCAAATACAACAAGATGCTCTTAAAAGAAGTCCATAAAATGCTTTCCCAATATCTAACGCAGTATTATGATAATTGTGTTTTTGACAAGAGAAGAAAGCATTTTTTCTATATCGATGATTTCAAAAGGAAAGAAATCCCTATTTCGGATCACGCAATTCCAATCAGTACTTTTGCATATACACTTAATGAATTCATTGATGAAAAAACAATGAAAAAAGTAAAAGCGCTAGAAATAACTCGGTGGCTAATGAACGAGGGATATTTAAAAGAAATAGAACATGATGATGGTAAGGTATTTAAAGTATTGACGGATAAAGCAGGTGAGATAGGCATGTTAAAGGAGACAAGAACAAATTCTTATGGTAGAACTTATGACGTAAACTTATATAGTGCTCAGACACAAAAATTTATCATTAATAATTTGGATGATATATCTCAATTTATTAAAATGCATTTTCCAAATGTGTAAGTATAATATTATAGATAAAAGAGGATGGGTTTCCATTGTGCGTATAACTATTAGTAACTATAGTTGAGTATTCATGATATAAAACATATTTGTCATAAATAATTATGTTGTTGATCACCATATATAGTGTCTGTATTGGGAACCCTTACGAGTAGACTGCTCAATAAATCCTTGAAGCGATAAAAGACGATTTGAAATTTGTTGAAATTGCATAAAATATATATAAATATTAATGTATTATTATCAAAATAATAAAAGATGATTTATATGGGTATTCTGTAGAAAACACTGTAGAATATATTAAATCAAAATTTCCGAGGTATTTACACAGCTTGACAAAACGTAGCAAAGACGCCACAACTAAAACCTTTAGGTTTGTTCCGATGCAGAATTTTACAGATAAAGAAGATATTGATTGGTCGAAATCTATAAATAAACTTGATGAACAATTATTTGACAAATATGATGTATCGATGATAGAAAGAAAAAATATAAAATCAGCAATAAAGGAAATGCAAGAATGTATACAGAAAGAAGTTTAAGATCCGAAATTTAAAAATATAAGGATGAATTTATTGCTTTGTAAGGTAAAAATATTGAGAAATCACTTTCACGTACGAGAAACTTATTGTTGACAAACAGCACATAACTTTAAGAGTAAAATCTTTTATCTATGTGCTTTTATAATTATGATTAATGAGTTTAGATGGCTTGTGTAACTTTTTAAAATCTTAGATTTGATTCAATCCAACCACAACTCACTTATGCTATAATCACTCTAAGGAGACCCACATGAAAGTAATAGATTTAACACACACAATCAAAGAAAACATGCCCGTCTATCCAGGCACCGACACACCAAAACTAATGCCAGCCAATACCTACGAAAAGGACGGCTTCAAGGAAACCCTTATGCAAATGTACACGCATACAGGAACCCACATGGATCCACCAGCTCACCTCTACGCAGGAAGAACAACGCTGGACCAGTTTCCACCAGAGCAGTTCATCGGAAAGGCACTAGTCATAGACTGCAGAAACCTAAACGAAGGAGAGCCAATCACCATGGACCTCATCCGCATTCACGGATCAAAGGCAGAAGAAGCAGACTTCCTATTATTCAATCTAGGCTGGGATAAATGCTGGGGAAAAGACACATATTTCGGAGACTATGCCTGCATAGATGACGAAGTCCTTGACTACATCATAGCAGGAAACTACAAAGGCATAGGCTTTGATGTAATTGGCCTAGATCCAATCGCAGATGAAAACCTAACAAGACACAAGAAACTATTTAAAGATACAGAAATTGTCAACATAGAAAACCTCAAAAACCTAGACCAGTGTGGCAGTGACCTATTCTGGTTCAGCTGCTTCCCACTAAAGCTAGAAAACTGTGACGGCTCGCCAATCAGAGCAATCGCTTGGTTTGAATAGTAAATTTCAGCATACAAGGAGACCAACTATGAAAAGCATCGGAGCAGAAACACTAAAAACCATAGCAAAGGGCATGAACGCCGGATACATCTACGTGGATAAGGATGGAATCATCGGCGATTTCAGCGAGCTCGCCAAGGAAATACTAGGTATCAAAACCCTCGGACACCAAAAGCATGACGCAGGCCAAATCGAGCCAGGCGACATAGTCATATTCGCAGATAACGACCTCGGAAACGATGATATGATGAGGCCAGAGGACCTCGAGTGCCTAAACATCAAAGACAAGGGGATCAGCCAAGGCGACATAGTCCTAGCCATAGGACGCTATAAGGATAAGTCATCAAAGCCCGTCTACAAGACCTTCGGAGCCTATGTCCCAGAGCCACTAATCACCCTCCAAACAAAGCTAGACAGCCTCGAAATCGCAGTATCCCTAGACTGCGAAAGCAGAAATATCAAAATCACTGTAGCAGGCGAATCCTACTGCATGGACTACCTCGAAAGCGTAGGACACCTAGTAGTACTAGACGGAAAAACCAAGGAAGTCAAATTCTTTCAGGCAAAGGGCTACGGATATAGAGGGGAAGAAGCAGGAGAACTCTTAAGAGGCAAGAGCTACCAAGCAAAGAACCTTAATGACGAAAACAGCGAGCTCGTTCCAACAGTAGGCATGAGCGCAAGACGCGTGCTGAGAGGCGAGGAATTCCAAGAAGAACTAGAAGCACTTCTAAACTCAGAAGACGGAACCGAAATCCAAAAGGTGCTTGAGATATATAGACGCTGGATGCTAGTCAAAATGATACGCATTAAGAAGGGCACAAAAGACGATGGCGTATACATCTTCATACGCGATAGAGAGCTTGTGCAAAAGGCAGCAAAAGCAGGAGCCGTCCTAAAAGAAAAGATAGAAAACGCATCAAGACTCACAGCATATAGGGACGAAATGCAGGAAATAGAATTCCTAAAAAACATAGTCGGAAACTCAATCAAAATGCAAAAGGTTAAGCAGCTAGCATGCAAAGCAGCAAATACAAGATTTAACGTCATCATCACAGGAGAATCAGGAACAGGTAAAACCAAGCTAGCACGCGAGATCCACAGCATCAAGGGCGAAAACACACCATTCGTAACAGTGGCCTGCAACGCCATCGCGCCAAGCCTCATAGAATCAGAGCTCTTTGGCTATGTACCTGGAGCGTTTACAGGTGCCGATGCAAAGGGCAAAAAGGGCTTTTTCGAAGAGGCAAACGGCGGAACTATATTCCTAGATGAGATAGGAGAAATCCCTCCAGAAATGCAGATAAAGCTTCTCAACGTCCTTCAGGACAAGAGGATATATCGCGTCGGCTCAACCAAGCCAATAGACATCGACGTCAGAGTCATCACGGCATCAAATAGAAATCTAGAAGAAGAGGTGGAGAAGGGAAGTTTTAGGCAGGATCTATATTACAGAATAAATGTTTTCCCAATCGCACTGCCACCACTACGCGAGCGCAAAAAAGACCTAAGCCTCCTCGCAGAATCCATACTCAAAAACCTCCTATCAGCCTACGGCATGGACGAAAAGAAATTCTCGCATGAAGCAATGGACCTCATCACAGCCTACGACTGGCCAGGAAACGTCAGAGAGCTCGAAAACATAATTGAAAGAGCCATAACCCTCTGCGACGGAACAAATATCTATGCAGAGCATCTCATGATAACAAAGCCAGAAGCACAAGGCATATCACTCAAAGCCCGCGTCGAAGCAGGCGAGAAGAAGATAATTGAGGAAGTCCTCATAAAGCATAACGGAAACCGAAAGAAAGCCATGCAGGAGCTAGAGCTATCAAAATCAGTCTTCTACGACAAGATAAAACGCTACGGCATAGAACTCGAGTAAAAGCTGGCACGATTTATGCTTTAACTATCAAAGGAAATAAAAGCAGAAAAGGCGCAATATGAAATTTTGGAAAATGAACGGAACAGGCAATGATTTTCTAAT
>ERZ773027.850-NODE-850-length-17901-cov-3.490082_pt1 | contig 17901 bp, 19 predicted proteins | sample MGYA00511032_ERZ773027 | MGnify/ENA primary metagenome ERZ773027 (study PRJEB29015, sample SAMEA2738138) | human oral metagenome | biome: human oral; feature: human-associated habitat; material: saliva | place: China | collected 2190 ... | reverse complement strand
GTGGGAGGAAAGTCCACAGTGTTTTTAGTGTCAGAAGGGATGAGAGGCGACTGGAAGAAAGGTAGCCACCCCTCATGTTAGGTTCAACTAGAAGTAACTGGAGAATTAGGAATAATTAGGAATAAGTTACTTCTTTAGTTTTATAGGAAGAAGTTAAAGAAGGGAAGGAAGATATTTCCCACACAAACAATAACTCAACCGACGAATAACTTTGTATCTCATCGGTACATTTATAGTATAACAGATTTGCTGTAAAAAAAGCAAGAAGTTGGTCGGAAACTGGTGATTTTTTTTAAAAATTTTTTAAAATACGATTTTCTCTATCATAGCTTGCCTTTTTGAGCTGGAGTAGGTAAAATAATAGTATGAAACAAAACGATTATTACGAAAATTTACCAAGGACGAAAAGGGAACAAATCGTTGATTGGATTAGCAGTTTAAAGGACTTAAGTTTTTTTCGCTTTCTTCGTAGAAAGGTGATTTTCAGGAAAACTCTGTTTGCAGGGGTTCTGCTAGCTTGTTGTATCTTATTGGTTCTGGGGGGCTTGACATCACCCAAACGTGTGACCTTTAAAGCAGAGCAATTAGAAACTGCTAAGTCCTTTGCTAACGATAGTGGTGATATGGAATTAGTAAGTCAGAAATATTCCAAAGAAAATGGTATTGCCGTCTTAGAGTTTGAAACCAAAGATAGTACAAGTGCGATTGACGAGGGTATCAAGGGCGAAAACTTAGAATGGCAACTCTTTTTCCCACCGAAGATCAATGCTAAGAATGCTGAGATGCAGGTGATCCCTCTAACGGATAACAAAATTTCGGTAGTAGTGAAGAATATCCCAGAAAACTATGGAGCATTCATTGTTCGTGCTACGAACAACTCTCCTGTTGACAAACGTGTTGATGTAAAATTCAAGAGCTATAAAACTTATCTACAAGAAGAAAAGGATAAGGAAGAAAAGAATAAATCTAAGAAAGAGGAGCAGGTTGAACAAGCGCCTGCCAAGGATAATATTCTGGACTTTTACGTGACACTTCAAAATGATAAGTTGATTGAAACCAGTATTAAAGACCAGACGCGTGAAGAATTTGCCCTTTCAATCTTTAATGCTGAAATTGATTATCAGACAAGCCAGGTCACACGCCTTGAAGATGCGATCAAGACTTTGGCAAATAGCACTGTTAATGACAAAAAGTCTATTGATAATTTAAAGAAAGAGTCTCAGTATGTTGTTGGCGATGAACTTGCTGAGAAACAGGATCAAATACAAACATTGATGAATAGTATTGATTCTAAGAACAAACAAATTGATACTGCTGAAAAGAGTATTAAAGTGACAAAAGAAATCATTGCTAACTTACAAAAGAATGTAAAAGCAGTTCAAGACGGAACGTTCCAGTTTAAAGCACCTGTTCGCTCGGTATCTGTTAAAATTGACTAATACAGTCAATCGCCTAGTGGTTGCACTAAGGGTTCGATTCCCTTAGAGGCGATAGGGGTAGTAGCCCCCTAAGACAATTCCTATCGTTTCTCAACGTTGAATAGAATTGTTCTTTCATATTGTGGCCGGGTAAGGATGTTTGCCACCGTAATCTCCACCTTAACAAAACGAAAAAACACCTGCGGTACTCAATCCGTGTCACCAAGGACAAATTGAGAGAAATAGCTACGCTGATGCGTAGCTATTTAATTTTATCTATCATAGCTTTACTATATTGAAGATTAGAGATAAAATAGTAGTATGAGGTTATAGAGTGATTTTATGGCTCTATAATTAAACTACAGCATAATAGAAAGAATAGAGAAAAACATGACAGAAGAAGAAAATAAAGCGTATGATAGCGTGCTTAATGGTCATTATACTATCCCACGTGGTTATTACTCGAAACTGAAGCATTATGGGATAAATGTACAAAAAGGCTTTATCGTATTTGGTGGGTTTATGTTTGCGATGCAGACGCAAAATGTAGTCTTTCCAACAGAACAGTTTTTACAGTTTATTCTCTTTGTGATCCTATTTACTACTTTAGTATTCTATCTGGTACTTCCTACTCAGACAGGAGGAACGAACGCTAATGCCATCTGGTACTTTCTAACTCATAGAAAGAAAAGGTACTTTCCTATCGATAGAGGTACTTATCCAGAGTTTCATGGAGGAGTGGATAGGAAGAATAGAAAACGCTTTGGGAGGTAAGAATGTCTAACAAGCCTAAAGAAAAATCTAGGACACCTTACCTAGATAAGTACACCGAGGATTTAACTGCTAAGGTCAGAAAGAATATTGAAGATTTTGAAGCCTATGGCCGTGAAAGAGAAATCAAGAAGGTCTTTGTTTCTTTGGTTCGCTTGCACAAGAATTCACCTACTTTAGTTGGTGAAGCAGGGGTTGGTAAAACTCATATTGTAGAGGGTGTATGTGCATCTATTATTAAAAAGAAAAATATCCCAAAGGAATTTGAGAATGTAAGGGTACGTAGTCTATCATTAAGTGCGATTACATCCAAGACCAGAAACCAGAACGGTGAGGAAGAGGATATTATCTCTAAACTGCATCATATTGTAGAGGAGTTAAAGGCCTATAAAGAGGAGAATATCCTATTTGTTGACGAGGTGCACACTATCATGGGTACTGGTGCGACAGACCAATCTACCCTCGACGTAGCAAACGTCTTGAAGCCAGTCTTGTCACGTGGCGATATTTACTTCATATCAGCTACCACTCACAAAGAGTTTCGTCTGATTGAAAAAGATAGCGCTATGGAGCGACGCTTGCAACCTATCTATGTTGACGAGCCAGATCGTAAATCTGCTATCCAAATCATGAGCAAGGTCAAGGCAAAGCATGAACGTGTCAGAGGAATTGAAATCACGGACGAGGCGATTGTGGCAACCGTTGACCTATCCACGCGCTACATGGCAGACAAGAACCTACCAGATAAATCTATCGACCTTTTGGACGAAGCAGTAGCAACTGCTTATCTGGACGGTAAAAAGACTATAACCTATAAAGATATTGCTAAGGTAGTCCATATCCGTAAAGGTATTGACCTTGAAATCCTATTACAGGGAACAAGAACCGAACGGACAGTCTACGAGAATCAAATCTCTAGGGTTGTCAAAGGTCAGGAAGCTGCAGTTAAGGCTATCGCAGATATCACTTATCGCGCTAAGACCGATATGCAGAACAAAGAGAAACCTCTAGGCTCTATCTTGCTACTAGGAACTACTGGAGTAGGTAAGACCGAATGCGCTCGTCAAACTGCTCGTGCTATCTTTGGCTCGGTAGATATGATGACACGGATTGACTGTTCAGAGTTCGATGACGAAAAAGCAGTCTCTCGACTTATTGGATATAACGGTAATGAGGGAGCATTGACAGAGAAAGTCAAACGGAAGCCTTACCAGTTATTACTCTTTGATGAAATTGAAAAAGGGCATCCGTCTATTCAGAACTTACTCTTACAAATCCTTGACGCTGGACGATTGACTGACGGTAACGATAGATTAGTCAACTTCAAGAATGTTGTTATCTTCGTTACAACTAACGTAGGTCATGAAACCATTAAGCAGAAATTTAGAACCTTGAATGAGGGACAGACCTTTGAGAACCTAGACAAAGCTACTCGAAAATCATTCATGTCTAATATTGATGATGATTTAAGCACTTGGTTCAGATCAGAGTTTATTAACCGTTTTGATAAAAAGGTAGTCTTGAATATGTTGACTGGTGATGTTATCAATGAGATCATCAGCTCTAAAATGAAAATCAAGGAAAAGTGTTGGGCAGAACGTGGTTTGCATATCAAGTATATGGGTGAGGGCAAACATGATACCATGAGCGAACAAGAAGCGCGTGAGACTTTCTTTAATTACTTAAAGAATATCGGTACAGATGAATACAATGGTGCTAGACCACTAGAGAGAACCATTGAGGATGTACTGGACTATCCAATCACTCGTCAATTCTATTTCCTACGTGATAAGAAAGCTATTGAATATACCGTAGAGGTAACATTGACTGGTGAAGCACCTCGCTCACTTTTAGAAGGTAGTGGGGGTAAATATACGGTACAAGATCGTAGAATAACTCATGTAGAATTGATCCCACGTATTTAGCCCATCATAGTTTTACTTTTTGGCAATTTGACGGTAAAATAGTATATATAAAAAGAAAAGAGGAAAACAACCTAATGAAAAATAACTTTTTCAAAAAAGTAACAACTTTAGCAAGCCTTTTGGCCTTCTCTATTCAGTATCAACTTGTATTTGCAGATGATAACCCCTTTAAGAAGACAGGTGATGATATCACTAAAGTTGGTCAAGAGATAAAAAAAGTCTCTTACACTATCGCAATAGTTTGTTTTATTTGTGCTGGAGTACTAATTATGTTAGGTGATGAGGGCAAAAAGAAAGGAATGGCTTGGATACCCTATGTTGCCGGAGGATTGTTTGTTATTTCTCTTGCCGCTGCAGCGGTTGGATACATGCAAGGTTTAGGAGGGTAATAGATGACTTCTAATATCCAATCGTTTGGATTTAGGGGGAAAAAGAGGGTTTCAATTCAAGAACCCTTATTTCTTTATATTGAGTGGGGAGATATGAACCCAGACAATACTGAAGGTATAAGAGAGATTATTGAAGATATTGACCTTGACCTCTATCCAAATGATGCAAGCAAAAGCATCAATAAAAATTTTCCATTTTTAACTTTCCAACAAGCAGAAAGTCTCTTTGGTGAATTAAAGGAAAATTTTGATAACTTTACATTTAATGGAATTGCTTTGGTATCACAGGTGAGTAGCAACAATCTGCTTACTGGAAGAGTTTCCTTTGGTGATGGGCCAAGGATCTCGCCATTTATTTTGGATGATGAGTATAAAAACATTCCATTAGCATTGATTTATGCGACCAGACGCGATATACGTTTCAAGGATTATTCGTTTGATGAATTAACCAAGTATTTCTGTACAATGGAACCGAACTTGATGGACTGTTATAAACTCAGTCTAGGTTTGTCAATTTCTGAAATGCCAATCTATCCAGCCGACAATACGATTAGGGGGGAACTGGATAGAGAAGGAGTGATAGGAGTAAGTGGAACAGAACAAACTCTTACAACTCATTCTCACTCTACCGGAATAGGAAAAAACTACACCGATTCTAGTGGCAACAATGGATTGGTCTCAAAAATTCTAACTTATACCTGTTTAGCTTTATCTGTTTTAGGGATTGTCTTTGGTATTTTTAATCAGAACCACGCGCAGAGACAAGAGAAGAAGTTAGATTACTTGTATAAAGAGCAGACTTCTATCAAAAAAGTACAAGAGAATGAACATTCGATTGACGTTATTTCAAAATACTTTGTAACTCATTACTTTACTGGCAATAAAGAATCTATTCTTCCCTACTTGTCAAATGGCGATGCTAAATTCACCCAACCGACTAAGGCGCAGGTGACTAGCAATATTCTTGAAAGAATATCATTAAGAGAGGACGGAGAAACCTACTCAGTCACTTATGTAGTAGGTGTTCGTGCAGAAAATGGAACACTTTCATCAGAACGTATTAGTTTTGATATGAAGGCTGATGATAATGCTCCATTCAAATGGGTAGTTACATCTGAGCCGATAAGAGAGCCATTCTCATCTACTGTTGAGAAAAATAATTAGGAGGTGACCTTGTGGCTAAAATCTTATTCGACGAAGGTGTCACTGTTATTAAAAATTTAAAGGAATTGACAACTTACTGGACTGCCGAGAATGGTTTTGATAAGGTTTCTGCACCAGATAAGCAAGTGTGGAAAAATAATGCTTTGTCAACGATAAAAACAGTTCAGTTTTATGACCAATGGAGTTTATATCTTCATGACGTGCTTCCAATCTGGCAAATGCTCTATTTCATTCCTGCTTCAATAATGAAATTTCTCTATTCTCTATCATCTTCAATAGAGGGGCTGTTTGATAAGATTTTCATATTGTTTGGCTTATTTAATTATTTAAACGATACGACAACATGGATAGGGAAGTTCTACTTTTGGGGTAGATATATAGGTATGGCTATCTTTGTAGCGTTGATTATCGCAAGGGTAACATTGTCCTTCATAGGGGGCTCATTCAAGTATAAAGAGTTCTTTAATAACTTAATTTTAGTTAGCTTTGCCTTGAATGTATTGCCTACTGCCCTTGTAGCATCTGGGAATATGATTTCTTATGCGACAACAACATTACGGACGCATAGCTCTAGTTATAGTTCTGCTGAGAGACAAACACTGTCTTTGACTCCCATCAAGAGTAATGTAGTTGACCTCTTTTATCTTATCGATGAAGATTTTGACACGAATAAATTAGAGTATGATCCTAATACTAAACATATCCTAAAAGACGCATCTAAACTTAATGATATAACAGACTCCAATCTTCAGCAAACTAAGTTTGAATCATTTATAGGTGCATCAACTGAGGAATTGTTGAATTATTATATCTATAAAGATGACGATAAGAAGCAGAAAAGGACAAGTGCAGACGAATACTACGGTGTCGCAACCCTCTTGACATCCTCTAAGCAGACAGGGGAAAAAAAGAAAGATGGAAGGCTACAATACATCATTGCGGGTATTGAAGTATCAAGCATGTTTGGTGTTGATTTTTCTGCATTCTCACCTGTTTATCCAAGGTATAAAGTTGATTATTTTGCTATATATATTCAACAGGTTATGTTAATTGCTCTATTAGTTGGTTTACTAATAACTATGGTACAGACGGTGTTCAAGGTTTCGTTATCGTCAATGGTTGCACCTATTGTGGCATATACCTCTGTAGATGATAGCACGAAGTTCATGGAATTGTTACAATCTATCTTTTCTGGGATTGCAGGCATCTTCTTTGAAATAGCAATAGTTCAATTTTCTATGTGGTTCTTAAAGAATGCTCAGATTGTTTCCGTAGGCAAAGTAACTCTTTTCAGTAACTTAAATGGTTTAAGTAAGGCACTTATGATGACCATTCTTTATATTTCTACTTTTTTAGGCGCTACACAAGGCTCTGGAGCAATTAAATCATGGTTGGGAGTAACAACTGGTGCTAAAAATGGAATAATGACTGCTCTAGGTGCTGGTTTTGGTGCATATCAAGGTGCTAAGTTTGCAAATAATGCAGTCCGTGGTAGAAAGAACATGTTGACAGGTAAACGTCAAGGTGGTCTAGTTGGTGCAACCAAGAAAGGTGTTGGATTTGCAAATAGAGCTGGACGTCTGGGGGCGCAAGGTGCTAGAAAAGGTCTAAGCATGGCAGGAAATGGCTTGGGTAGAGTAGCAGGAAGTGCGGCTAACTTACATGCTGGAGCTAAATCACATATGTCTGCTTCTGGTGTAGGATACACAGAAGGTTTAGCTAAAACTATGGGTGAAAGAGCGATTGTTGGAAGTCATAATGCTTTTGTTGGTGCTAAGACAGGCGCAAGGAAAGCAGCAAGATCTGTAAACTCTGCAAAAACTAATGTTAAGTCTGCTTATAAGAAGGCAACTGCACCTGTTTCGCAAGGTTACAGTAGTGCTCGTCATGGTCTAACTAAAATGAAAGCTACTCCTCTTGGAGCTAATAAACGCCAAGGAAATTCTATTAAAGTTCCTAAAAATGTAATGGATGATTACAAAAATAGAATCGACCAGAATAAGTCCAAAATGACCGAGAGTGGCGAAAAGCCTGTAAATACAATTAGTTATAAAAAAGGTGATTTTACAGGAAATCAAGGACATAAAAATTCTGTGACTGATTTACCAAATGCTACAGGTGAGGTAGAGGAATTTTAGAAAACTAGGGGATAAGCAAATGCTTATCCTTTTTTGTGTATTATACCGTCCGACTTTTTGCTTTTTTTTGAAATATCGTTTAAAATAGAATTATAGAGAAAGTAAAAGATTTTAGGGGGATAAAAAATGGATAATTTTTATTTATTTTTAATTGATTATGTCAATACAATTCTATTTCATCCAATTTTAAAAGGGATTGAGTTAAGTATACTTATTCTACTGTGGCAGTTAATTGGAGGAATTGTTTTATTTTGCTTGACGTATTTACTTAAACCAATAGATAAAATATTTAATGTCAACACTCGTTATCTTGTTTTGTCATTTGGATTATTGCTAGGATTCTTTTTACCTATTTTTATCGCTACTAATGATTGGAAAGATGATAAATCTGTTATCACTGTTTTCCAACGTGTTTTTCGGTCTGTTGCAAAACTAGAAATGGTATTTGTGACTCTAACACTTGTAACTTTAATCTTAGGTGTAGGTATCATCGTTCCTATCTACTCAATTACAATGGCAATTATCAACTTTGTCATTGGAATTATACCAGTTTTAGCAGGATTGGCAGTTCTTATGCCTATCTTGTTCGTTGGGGGTATCTTATCGTTAGCTGGTGCGGTTGCAGGACGTTTTTAATATATTTTAATCTTAGGACACTATCAAAAGTGTTCTTTTTTTATCATAGCTTTACTATAGAGAGAATAAGAGATAAAATAGTAGTATAGAAAATAATTGGAGAATCACATGAAATTAAATCTTTTTAAAAAGAAAGATAAAGCAATACCTATTCAAGAAAAAGGTAGCTTAAACCTTGTAGCCGATAATGAAACTCCACGCTACAAGTATGACAAGAATTGGGAAAACAGAGTTTTCCTTGATACTGTTAAGGCATCTAACATAAAATCGATCCTAACCAATGTAGGAGGAGCACCGATTGCTCTAAGTAACGGTTTTGGTTATATGCAAATCTTAGGAGTTCAAGGAAAAGATGTATTCACCTCATCACCTGCAGAACAGGTTGAATTCATCAATGGGTATAAGCAATGGTTAGATGCCATTGATTTTGACTTTACTGAAATAACTACAAGGCTTCCAACTGATACAAGGACGCAGATATTGGAGTTGAAGAATAAACTTGAAATTGTCATACAACAGCTTTTGTTACCAAACTTAGATGAAAGAGTTAGAGTTCAGCTAGAGATACGTCGTGATGGACTTATCAATTCTATTAAAGTGTTAGAAGTTGTTGAACGTGAACACTTTAATACAGAATTTTTCCTCACTTACCACGGACGGACGTTGGAAGATTTGAATTATAAAACTAGAATTGCTTTGAATGCCTCTAGAACGTTTAGACCAAGACCAATCTCGATCAATAAAAAGGTACAACTTATTACCACACTTTATGATCCAAATAGAAATGGAGAATCCTAAAATAATATGTTTTTAGCAAGAAAATCAATAAGTGATTACGTAAGGAAAGGTTATGACCTAAATCTTCAAGGGAGAATCCAACCAGATGGCTTGAACTTTAAGGAAGATGATTCATATATAAAAACTGCTTCTGGAGTATTTTCTGTTGCCTACGTTGGAAACGGAGACTATCCAAAACAAAATATGGCTCCATTTTGGGCGAGTGGAATGGTGCAAATTGACGGAGTAAATGTTTTAAGATATATTTCTAACAATGATAAATATTCTGATGAAGCTGATAAATCAATCTCAAATTTAAGTCATTCTTCTAACCGTAATTTTACAGAGGATATTAAAGATAGTAGTGAGACTACCTCACTACTTGAAACCAAAGCTATTGCAGATAATAATGGGAAAATCAAAAATGTAGCTGTAAGCTATGTTATCCCTGCTGATACAGTGCCAGAGTTAAAACAACGGGAACGTGAATTAAAAGGGAATTTGCCTGGCTATTCAGTTCATGTTAGCCAAGGAATGATGCAGGTTGAGTATGATACACCTTTTATACCACCAAGCCTTCATCCAACATTGCCGACTGGAAGGAAACCTCAACCAATTTCTAACGAAACGTTAGCTGCAGGTTTTCCTTTTGCTCACACTAGCTTAACAGATAGGCATGGTATTTTCCTTGGATTTACTGGTACAGATGGGCCTATCTTCTTTGACATGCTCCACCGTAACAATGAGCGACGTCGCTCTACGCTCATGATTGCTGGGCGTAATGATTCAGGAAAAGGGAAGTTACTTGCTAAGTATTTAGATGGATTGTTTTTTAAAGGTCATACTTTGATAAACATTGACTTGAATGGCTCTTTATCAGAATTAACTAGAGAACAAGCTGGCCTAGTGATCGAGATTGCTGATGGCGAAAGCGAATACCATATCAATCCTCTACAAATCATGGCTACGCGTATTTCAGAAGGGACGTTGGAAACAGACCAGGTACGAAGCTATAAGATTCATCGTAATAAGTTAAAGGTTATGGCTAGTATCAAAGATTCAAGTCTTACAGAGACCGACTTTAATAATCTCACGCAAACCACAGATGAAATGTATGCTGATTTTGGTTTGTGGGAAATGAGTGAGGCAAAGCAGAAAAATAGTTATTTACACCTTACTGACGTAGTGTGGGAAGATTATCCTCTATTGAGCAACCTAGTTGATGCATTGGATGCCGATTGGAGAAGAGAGAGAAGTCGAGGAGAAGCAGGGAAGGCGAAAGCTAAGAGTTATGAAAGATTGTTGTCTGCCTTCCGTGCGATCCTTAACGACTATCGTTATATGAATAAACACTCAAAATTCGTTGATATTGAGGACGAGCAAGTAGTTACATTCAATCTATCTAAGATTGATGATAAAGCCTTACTTCATATTGTACTTTATCAAATCCTTAGTCTTGCTTCTGCTGAAGCTGTTAAGCATGGTATTAAGAATAAGATTGATGCAGAGAATACTATTTCCAATAAGGAACAAAATCAAGTCATTATTACGATTACTGGTGCTGATAAACTATTTGAACCAAACTACGCCCAATCTCTTACCTTCCTAGCAGAAATGATTGAGGGACTCTCTAAAGATGATACAGGGATCATTCTGGAGGTATCTTCACTTGATAAAATTCTATCTTCTGCTGAAGCGGATGAGTTCTCACCTTATGTTCTAGCTACTCGGAGTGTATTCTCACAAATGCTTTACCGTATCTTAACCCAACAAGATGCAATGGTTATTCCAAAGATCGCTAAGAATTTTGGAGACATCACACAGTCAGAACTTGACGGACTTCGTTATCTTCAAAATGAGCAGTTTTTCTTGAATATATCAGGGGTTTCTAACTACTCATTTGTAATGCAGTTAACTGATAGAACTGATGCTGATTACTACGGTTTAACATATGCAGAAACTGATAGATATGCTAGAATGCGTTAGAAAGGATTTATGATGGCATCAGCATTTGAGTTGTATTATAAGATACAAAAAAGAATCCATAACACCAAAACGCTACATTTATTAAATTTGTTAGCTATGGCAGGACAAGTAGGTTTTGTCTTTGGAGGATTCATGGCATACTCTTTCCATATCAAAGAATTAGTTCTGAGATATGGAAAGGAGATTGTTTTGCTTGGATTTATGCCCTATGTATTCGTTGGGATAGCAGTAGTGGTTATCCTACTTGTCTTGGGTAAGAAACAGTCTATCCTTTTAACTCTTTTACTTGTATTTTTGCCAACTGCTTTATTGACAGAATCTGGAATGAATGCTGCATTATTTTTTGCGATTGCTTACACAATCAGAAAGATTGAACTAGGTCATAGACAGATGATTGTTAGCGCAGTATCTGGTTTCTCAGAGAAGTATTCACCACTTTATGAAAAACGTTTAGCAAACAAGCAGAAGTATAAAGAATACTTTCAAGCCTATATGTTCCTAGAGTTTTTTGACGCAGAGGATTTTATCCTAATCGATGAAAAAGACGAAAAGTACACGTATAAAAAGCTCGGAATATATGAACGTCGATTGACAAGAACCTTTAAGATTAAGGGAGTTTGGGGTAAGGTAACAGTTATGGATGACCTCTATGTCGCACCTCAGAAACGCTCAATCTGGACTAGACTAAGGAAAGGAGTTCGTTATTTTGGATGAACAAAAGAAATATGAAGAGTTTCCGGAAGATGAATTCTCGACAAGCGACTATGCTGAATTCTATGACGAGTATTATAGCGAATTAGACGAGCAAGAAATTGAGCGTACTCACGCAAGAAGGTCTAACCTATTCTCACGTAGTCGAATGTATGTTGATGAAATCCGCACTGAAATATCTGATGAAATCAATGGTGCGATTGACCTACAAAAAGAGTATTATCAACAAAAAGATAATGAAACATTGTATTACCAACAGATAAATAGAAATCGAATTTTTTACCATAAATTAGCAAAAGCCATTGTAGCTGGAGCAGTCCTTATCGGTATCCTCTATCTATTCTTACTGATAGGGAGATAGGGTATGAAGTTACTAAAAGCGAAGTTGATTATCTGGGCAACAGGGATAGTGGCAATCTTGCTTGCTATCTTCCTTGCCCTTGTTGTTTTTGTATCCATCTTTTCTGCAGTTACAACCTCACAGGCAAAGAGAGCACACGATTGTGGAACAACAAAGTCAACAGAAACCACGGTGGCAACATCACCAACAGACCAGACTCTTGATACCTTCATAAAAGAACATGAAGAAGCCTATATTCTTTCGTGGAAGGCAGGAGGTTATCTTCCTTCCTTTTCTATTGCTCAAACTTTTGTAGAGTATGGTTTTAACTTTACTAATCCATCTGGGACTAGCTTCTGGCAGGCTCATAATATGGGAGGTGTTAAGACTGGAGGGAGTATTGATAACTTTCCTATTACACTAGCAACTTATGGTAAGGATGCAGTTGACCTATCTGGGACACGTTTAGGTACAAACGTAGGTGATAATACAGGTGGTAACTACGCGTGGTTTAAATCCTATGATGCTGGTATTGTAGCAAAAGCCGAGTTTATGGCTCACCAAACACTCTATAAAGGTGCTATAAACAATACTGATCCTAGATCAATATCAAAAGCAATCGCTCAAGGGGGGTGGGCAAGTGACGCATCAGCCTATGAGATTGCCCTAAATAATGCTTATGACTCCGTAGGTGCTACATATAAGTGGTTAGACGAGAAGGCGATTAAGAAATATGGAAAATCTCCATTCGTAGAGATTGGCCCTATCCAACCTTCAGATAGTCCTGGAGTGACCGCTAAAACGAAGACTAGGAATAAGTGTGGCAAGCGAAATCATTCAATAGATGGTACAGGAACTGTCCCTAGCACCGTACAGGTTGACGGTAATGGTTGGCCCCCACAATCCTTGCCTGCAGAGTTAAAAGATTACATCATTGAACCACAAGCTCTGGGATTAGAGTATAATGCTACTACTGGTTGGGTTGAGCAGTCTGGTGAATGCGTTGACCTTACTGTCAGTCTAGGCAATATCCTTTGGGGACATTCTGGAACCGTTTTCGGTGACGGTAAAGACCAAGCGAGTGCGTGGGCGAATATCTTTGGTAACAGTACGACATCTAAGGCCAAAAAGGGTGCTATCTTCTCTAGTATGGAAGAGGCTACCTACGGACATACTGGAATTGTGTGCCATGTGTTCGAGGACGGAACATTCCTAGTTGTCGAACAGAACTATTCCGTAAGTGGAAATGCAGTAGGCAAAAAGAATACCTACAGCTACCGTCTTATCAGCAAGACTGCTAGCGAAAAGAATGGATTTACCTTTGCTTATGGAAACGAATCTGATTTAAAATTGACTAAACAATAAAAAAACAGTGACAAGATCACTGTTTTTATGTATTTTTAAAATTTTACCTTAAAATGACTAGCAACTTCTTTTAACAAAGCATTCACCTTATTAAAATCTTCTGTTGTGAAATCTTTGGTAGTAAATTTTCTACCAAAATCATCAAGGGGCTGGAGTGTTTCGGTATCGAAATTCTCATTTCCGCTTAGTTCTTTGAGGAGTTTAGCGTGTTCTTTTTTAGCACTATCGCTGAACTCACGCAGTCTAAATTTTTGAGTTTTGCCGTCATTTTCAATTATAACCAGAAATTCTGCAATATAGCTTTTAACAGGGATTCTATAGTGGGCTTGTCGCACAAGCGCATCTTCAATTCGAGAGATAATCTCTTTGGATGTAGTGATGATTTTCATTTATTTTTTAATAAGACGATACTCGTCCACCTTTCTTTTTTCTAACTATATTATATCAAAATAAGTGCCTTATGGCAACTCTTTTACCAATATTTTTATCGCTTAACCGTTATTTTTCTTGCAATTATATCGCTAAAGCGTTATAATAAAAGTGTAATTACAAAGAAAGGGTGAATAGTAGTGGTAGTAATCACTTTAAAAGAAACGCTATCAGAACGTGGAATAACTCAGTCAGAACTATCTAAATTAGCAGGACTAAGACCAAATACGGTATCATCCTTATTAAATGGTAGCACGCGCATCGAGTTTGAAACCATCGAGAAGATAGCTAAAGCATTAGAAACAGATGATATAAGAGAGATTATATCGTTAGAAGAAAGGAAAGAAAAATGATGGAACATGACCTTTTTAATGATTATCAAGATACACCAACAGACGAATTAGAGGGACTTCCTCTTGAGGAACGTCTGGAGATTTTAAAACAAGAACATTTTGAGAAAGAAGCTGAGGAAGAAGCCGAGAAGGAAAGAGAGGAAGAGGAAAGAAAACAAGCTATTATCCAAGCGAAGAAAGATAAAGAGTATAAGAAATACACTTCTACGGTAGAGCGTTTGTTTAAATGGATGATCGGATTTACTTTATTTGCGATAATATCTGTCGGCTATTTATTGTATAAGGATTATTTTGTTATGACAGTACACGGAGGTCTTACTCTTGCAGGCGAAACGGAAGAACTTGGTAAGGCTATTGTTGAGTTCTTATTATCAATCGTGATGTACTTCATTGCACCTGCCTTGCTGTCATTCTTTGTAGTGGATATGCCAGAAGAAAAAGGAGGAGAATGATAAATGTCTAAATTAAAGATTTTGTTGCTTGTTGTTTTATCTGTCATCATCGGGAGCGCCATAGCTATTGTTGTTATTCAAAACATAAGTAAGGAAAATCCAGAACAAGAACAGGTGCAGGAAACTACTAAGGAAGAGAAGAAAGTCCCAACAGAAACTCCGGAACCAGAAAGAGTAGTGATTACTGAAGATGATAGAAGCCATAATGAAGCATTATCGTCTATTGAGATGCCAGGGCATAAGGTAGATCCTAGTATTGAAAAAGAAGTTAAAGAGGCATTTAAGGTTGTTATCAAGGAATGTAAGACTGCCAATATTCTCGAGATTGACTACTCAATGGAAAAGCATCTTAAAATGGCTAAACAAGACATGATTATGGCTTTTGCAGTATCATTTCAACAAAACGGATATGACGTAAATATTGATGATATTGAGGTTTACGAATCAAGTGTATCAGATGTTGTTCAGTTTATTGTAAAATCAACTAAGAATGGAGAAGATAGTATCTTCTGGACTGGTAACTATAATACAATAGCTCATCAAGTTAGTATTTCTCATTACTATGGTGGGCACGTAGGAAAGGCTTTTGGGTAATAGATATGACTACTTTATACTTATATCGATCACTAATCATTAAGGAAACAGAGAAAGCTATTCTTGTACGTTTTCCTAAAAAGAGTGAATATAACTACATGGGTACGTGGATACCCAAGAAGCGCGTGACAGTCATTAAGAATGAGGACGAAGAAGAATTCTATAAGCTAGAGGTTAAACCATTCTATACTTATGAATTGCATTCTTTGAACAATTCGCATGAAAGTACACTATTGATCCGTGCTGAACAGTTTATCGAACTGTTCAAGGGAGTTGATAGCTACGCTCGTAAAGAACTGGATATCCAAGCTAGTGAAGAACAAGAGGAATTGGACTTTATTTCTCTTAAAGCGATCCGTGAGTTAATCTTTGATAAGAATTTAGATAGCGCGCAGTTGGCGCGTGATACTGGTATCTCACGTCAAACGCTTATCTCATTACATAAGAAGGAAAGACCATTATCGAATGTGAAACTGGAAACTCTTATCAAGATGCAGAAATACATCTATTCAAAGGGACGTAAGGGGTAATATGACAAAAAAAGACCAAGATTTTTTAAAACAGCTAACTAAAGTCTATCTGATAGCGATGATTGGTACAGGTATCATTCTATCAAGCATCTACATAACGGTTGAATATAAGGTTATCTATCATTTATCACTATCTGGAACTCTAACGTGGCTCATTCTATCTATCGTCTTAGCGCCTTTATTTGTCTATACAAAGGGCATGAAACACGTACAAGAGCATTTCATCTTGTCTAATTGGAGTACACTTCTATTCTTATTGCCTACGATTCTTGCTTTAGTTGTTGGAGGGGTTGTTGCTCACCAAGAAAACAGACAAAATGTTGCTGAATATGGTATCGGTATTTCTTTTATCAGTTATCAAAAAACCACGTTTAAGCCATTGACTCAAAAACAGACCACGTTGGTTGCTGAAAAGTTAGAAGCAGCAGACCATAAAGAAGAATTGATTGCTAGTAAAGAGCATAGCTATTACATCTTCTATAAATCAGCGTGTCCTTATTGTAGAGTAGGCTTGACGTCTTTGATTGAAAGACTACCAGAAGAACGGAAACGTGACCTTGTATTTATCGACCTGAACGTTACGGATGCCGACAAGGTTGCAAGTTTTTTAGGAGTAGATAAAGCAGGGACGGTTGTTTCTGTAGTAGCAGATAAAGATGGTAACTATAAAATTAAAAGAGATACAATCGCTTCAGATGATGCAAAAGGGGAAATCGTGGCTAATAAAGACCTTATAGACAAGATGGTAGCAAAGGAGAATGTATGAACCTATTTGTAATTATCCTACAATACTTTCTGTTTAGCTTTATCCTCTTTTGCTTAAGAGTAGCAGTTCTGGTATATCGCAATCGTCTTTCAATCATTCAAAATGAATTTCATTTTAGCCAGACAACTTACTTGCTAATCTGGGCGATTCGTTGGATAGTATTACCATTTACTTTCTTTGGACTAATATCCGAGATCATAACTTCTCAGAATTATCTTCTGATACTTGTCCTTATCGTCGGTTACATTCTGCCGTTATTCTTTTTCTTAGGAAAGCAGCCAAAGAATGTTTTTCTATCAGCAATAGATGAATACTTCTATAATCGTAGGATACGGTTATTTGAGAGTTGCCCTCACTGTAAGAAAAGTAAAGTGTTCTATTGTAAACTCTACGAGGTAGAGCCTATGGATATGCTTGTAGGAGAACAGATTGACGACAACTGTTACTACATTGTCAATAATGAAGGGCAATTATACAGTCTAGGATTTCTATTTGATAGCAATAGTCCTGCTCTAGCATTTATCGAAGAACCTCAAAAGTTCAACATCTATATCAATAGGTATTTCCCTTTGATAGAACCATATCAGTCCTTAGATAACCTTATTGAAGTGGATGATGATATTGTCTTATGGCAAGAGCCTTATCTGTACTGTTCTAACTGCCATAAGCAAGTCAATCAGTCACCTATTTTCTATGGGAAAACAATTGTGAAATAAAGAAAGGAAATGTCTCATGGTTTTTATAGGAATGCCGTATTCTAGTTGGAAAAGACAACCACAATCTATCGAAGAACAGGAGTATCTTTTGCAAAAGAGAGAAAATGAGTTCACTCAAGAATGTATAGAGCGTGATCTAGAATTTGCAAAGAAACACTATCAGACAACCGGAAATATTACTTATAGTATTCCTGTTAATGATTTGCCAAAGGATTTCAATAATCTTGAAGTAAGTCTTGAAGTAAATCTGTATAACCTCATTCATTATGTTCATTCTGATTATGAACTTAGATTTTTGTATAAGACATCTCAAATCAGATTCATCTCAAATTTAGCGGATGTTCTTAATATCTCTGAAGATATTGCATTACAGGTTCATTCTTTATTGTCGGACGAAGACTATATTATAAAATCACTTCATGAAAGTTGGTTTAGATTAAA
>ERZ773027.846-NODE-846-length-17965-cov-3.898772_pt1 | contig 17965 bp, 17 predicted proteins | sample MGYA00511032_ERZ773027 | MGnify/ENA primary metagenome ERZ773027 (study PRJEB29015, sample SAMEA2738138) | human oral metagenome | biome: human oral; feature: human-associated habitat; material: saliva | place: China | collected 2190 ... | reverse complement strand
CGTATTCAGCCAATATGTAACCGCGTGTCTGCATGACCTTCTGAATGTGGGGATGTGTTGGTCGTTCCAAGTTCTTGATGGCTTGGTTCAACTCCTCCAGCCGCTGCTTTTCAATGCGGGGGGTCGCTCCGCGTTTCTTCATTGCTTTCACTATGCCGTTTTCGGCTTTGTGTATCTTTCCCCTGTGCTGTCGTTTGGTGGCGGCGCACTCTATGCCTTCCTCACGGAGTTTTTCGGCAAAACGGACACGCCATTCAAAAAGGTCGTTTTTGCGTGGGTTAAGTCGCTGCCCGTAAGTATCTCTCATCAATACACACAAATGGACATGGGGATGCTCGGGCTCACCTTCTTTTTCAGATTCGTGATGCAAAGCAAACAGGTATTGATGGTCGGCAAACTGTTCGGCGGCGAAATTGCGTGCTGCATTCAATACCGCCTGTGGAGGTGTTCCGGCAGGCATTGACAGGACGATATTGAGAGCTTCCCTGTGTTTGCCTCTTTCGGGAATATTAAGTTTCTGCCAGTCATCAAGCTGTGATTTGACAGCTTTCTTTCCATTTAACTTTTCGCCGGAATGATTTTCGACAGTAGTTTTACCATTTCGGGAAATATAGTCCAAATGGTTGCGTATACCCTGCATACCGTTAGAGTTACGGCTAAGACGCTTGGGGATTTTAACCATGACTTCAGGGTGTTTTTTTGCTGCGGCTGTCAGGTTGGCCAAACCGCTGCCCGGTTTGAGTGGAACGCGGGAATTTGTCCGGTGTTTGGATTTGGGGATGGGGATGCCGGAATCTTTTGCGCGAACGGAACGGGTTTTGTAACCCAAGAACCAGTCATCTATTTTACGGTACAGGGACATAGGTTTGTTCCTATTCAGACAAGCGTTTACGGTTGGTTCGTAGTACGTCACCTACCCTTTGGGTATGTTGTCTGATGAATTGAGAAAGAGCATTGATTTGGTCAGATGTAAGTGAAACGCCTTCGCCCATGTTGAGGCTTCGGGCGATTTGGTTCAGGTTGCGGCCAATGGCGACAAGCTGGTAATTGGATTGGTGCAGGACTTCGACTTCGGCGGCTGACAACATGGGATGGTTGCGGACGTGGGACTGGACTATATCGCGTACGATGTCGTTCACACTGCTTTTATGTTGTTTGGCGGCGGCCTCGAGGTAGGCGCGGTCTTTTTCCGGAAGGCGGACTGTAATACGCTTGCTGCCTGTGGGCGGTGGAAGTCTGACCAGTTCGGGTACCTCCGGTGCATCCAACCGAGCTTGCAATAGTTTTTTTGCCAGAAGGGAAACACTTGCTTTTCCGTATTCTTTTATGGCCAGTTCACGCAATGCTTCCAGTTCGGCTTCGGTTAAGCCAAATACACGGAGGGCAACGTTGGTTTTATTCATACGCAATACTCATACAAATAGAAACCCGACAAGTTTGAAACTTGTCGGGTTTTTAAGACGACCTTTCGCCTTTAGTGTCCACAAAATAAACAGCCTGAAACTAACCGTTTCAGGCTGTAAGGTAAGAACTGGATGGAAACAAATCAGCGGCCGATTTCAACTTCCGGCTCTTGTTCTCGGTCATGCCGATGTTCCTGACTGTTTTGCCGCATCTGTTCGTGGGAAGGAATTTGAATTGGATCAGGCATTTTCAACTTGGTGCCACTCATCTGTTTGGCAGTATGCTCGTAGTAGTTCCGCAGGGCTTGGGTGCGAACATTTCCTTCAAGACCGCGTAACGTATCCATTACTCCACGTTCGTAAAATGCCAGTTTCTTCTGATTCGGCTTACTCAACTTTTGCGCCTTCTGCATATAGTTGTCTTTTGCCGCAATTAAACCGGTATCCAGTGCGGCCGCTTTCATATTATCGGTTTGGTGTATCACTTGGGCGGGGATTTCTTCCTGACCGATGGAGTGAACCGGAACGTCTATGTCGGTATCGGCTCGTGGCGAAACATTGATGGCACTGTCGGACGGCAAGGTATTTTGTGTCTTCAGGCGGTCGGCGGCAGACAACATGGCAGCATCAGGTTGTGTATGGACGCGCTCCTCTCGTTCAACATCCGGTTTTGACTGTTCCTGCCCTTGAACAGACTTGCCGGTTTCGTGTTGCGGGTTCGACTGTTGAGTTCGTTCGGTATCAGGCTGCTTTGGCGGTTTTGGCGGTTTCTGCGCCGCGTCTGCTTGCCTTCTTTCCTGTTCCTGCGTTATCTCTGGCGCAATACCGTTTTGTGCATAACGTTCCCGCAATTCTTCCACACGCTGCAAATCGGCGGCGGTCGGTTTGTAGCCACTGGTACGGATACCTTGGGCGGCGGCTTCGATAAACATTGCCTGGCGAAATTCTTTACTGCCTGACAACTTGATGCTGTCCCAACCTTTAGCCTTGACGACTTCCAGCATATCCCTGACCGTTTGCGGATCGGAAAGTGCGGTTTTAAGCTGCTTACCTTTATCTTCAAACAACACTGTTTTGTAGTCTGAAACGGAATAGAATTTGCCGCCTACGGTGTGGTAACGTGTTTTTATGTTGTCGGGAATACGGTATTGAAGGTCTAAAACGACCTTACGGGCGTTTGGTTCAGTTTCAGACGACCTATCGAACTTTGGGGCGGTAAATTCCGGTTCGGAGCGGGTAGAACTCTGTTCTTTTTTTCTCGCTTCCTGAGTAGGCTCATCTTTTAAGGGTGCTTCCCATCCTTGTTCCGTTTTGTAAAACGTTACACGTTGTCCATCATGTGTAATACCTTCATAGGATTTAAGCGTACCTTCTTTATCCAAGTCTTGTTGAATTTCTTCGGGGGTTTTGCGTAGATACATGATGTCGGTTGTAGCATCATGCAACTCGTAATGTTTAAAGTCAGACTCACGGTAAACCGGCTCATTGACTGTTTGGGTTCGACCATCGTATTCAATACTGTTGGTTGTATTAGAAGAGGTCGTCTGAATGTTGTCTTTGTTTTCAGGATTCATGGGTTTCTCCAAGTTTTCAGGTTCAGTACGGCTATTGTTGGCTTTCTCAGCCCTTTCACTCCATGCTTCCAATTCGTCAGCGATTGCCTGTTCTTGGCTGTTGTCGGGGTTTAAGACGAGATTGACACCTTCTGCAAAGGATTGGCGAACGGCTTCGAGTCCAGCCAGCTTGTGTAGGTCGTTGAAGTCGCTCGGTAAAGGGGGACGCCCTTTTTCATCAACGCCTTTGCCTTTCTGATATTGCTGTATCAGTGTCATGGAAAACTCTGGTTGGATTGCCGTGGCGCGGTCGCCTAACAAGGCGGCTGCCTGCCGTGCTTTTTTGATACCGGTTTGCGAAGCATCGTTATCGACCGCAATCACAACAGGGACGTTTTGAGGCAGTTTTTGTGCCAAACGTTCAGCAACAGCAACCATGTTGCCTGCATCAAAAGCAATGATGACGGGCCTGCCCGTGGCTTCGTAGATGCTTGCCGCCGTAGCATAACCTTCCGCCATGACGACACCGACTTTTTCCACATCATCGGCCTTGCCGATAAAGGCATAAGCCCCCTGAACCTGACCGCCTGCCAAGAAGCGTTTGCCGCCGTCTTGGTTGATGGATTGCAGATTGACGATTTCATTTTCATACAGGACGGGGATAATCAGATTGTCGTTGTCCTTATATTCGTTTTGACGCAAACCGGCGATGGCATCCGGATTGGTAATACCTTTGGCGGCAAGATAGGGATGGCTCAACGAAGCGGGGCGGCTACTATTCCAAATCTTTTGTGCCGTGCCTTTCACCCTCTGTTGCGTCTGCTGCCGCTCCTGTTCCGCCGCCTGCCGCCTTGCCTCCGATTCCGCCTTGCGCCGCGCCTGCTCTTCCGCGCTTGGCGGCGTGTAGGGCTTGGCAGGCTGCCAGCCGTTCTGACGCGCCAGCTTCCACACCGTTCCGATAGTGAAGCTGCCCGGTTTAAGGCTTTTCCACGTTGATTTGGCGGCACGGTTGTCATAGTTGTCAGCGCGTTGCGACCATTCGTCCCAAAGGTCATAACCGTTTTCGCCCAGCTCATCTTTAACGGCCGCGCCAACCTGCCACCAAGTATCGCGATCTTGTGAGTCGATATAACTCAAGGCACTGCGGATGTCGTCAATGTCGCTCATATTTCCATTTCCTTATAGAAAAAATAAAAAATAAGGCGGTCTGCATTTCACAGACCGCTTTTTTATGCTGTTTGAACAGAATCCCCAATAAACTGCCTGATGAACGGCAATGAGTCCTCTCCCCAATTTTTTAAAAGGGCGGGCATCAATGCCGCGATATAGTCCGGCGGGCTGTCCGGAGGCAAAATCGAAGCAAGAATGGCACTGGCGATTTCTTCGGCGTTGGAAGCATCCGACCAGTGGAAACTTTCCATTTCCTCCGGTGTTACAAAGGTTGCTTTCGGAGCTGAGACGGGAGCTTGTTTATCAAGATGGATGTTCAAAACCGGAATCTCCGGTAATGCCCAGTTCGCCCGTTTGGCGAATACCGGATCGGTGTAGTACACGATTTTCTTGGCGTAGATCGGACGGCTGTTGCCCAAACTGATGATACAGTCACTTTTCGGCATCATTTTCATCTCGTCAGGATTCATTACGGCACGGCGTTGGTCGGAAATGCTAGTGCTATGGCTGTTGCCCTTGCCGGAGGAGTGTGAAATAGATTTTGCCTTGAATGTTTCGTAGCCCACCAGCTTGCTGTATTCCTCCGCGTCGGTCTGTTCGCGTGGCGGATAAACGATTTGACAACCAAAATTGGTAAAAAAGGTGCGCGTAGCGTCGCGGCCATACAGGTCAGTTACTTGGGACGGGGTTTGGATAATCAACAAAAGCCTTAACCCGTAACCGGCAATGTATGAAACACCGTGCTGAATGGCGGGAATTACGCCCAAAGCGGTAAATTCGTCCATCAACAAGCAACATTGATACTTCAGCATATCGGGATTGTTGGAAGGCAAACCCTGCTCAACATTTACTTTAATCAGTTGGCTGAAAAACAGGTTCGTCAACCGTGAGAATACGGCAGTTTCGGTCGGCACGATACCGATATAGATAGTCATACGTTTTTTGCGTACTTCATCCAAATAGAAATCGTCGCCACTGGTTGCCTCTTCGACCACGGGATCGATAAAGATGCCTAACGGAGCAATCAACGTCGATAAAATATCCGCCCCAGTTTTGGCGTTACCGTTGGCAAAACCCATCAGTAAACTACGACAATTTCTACTCAACTGTGTATGCGGCTGTTGCTCACGCAAGACTATTTCGTCTTTAATCCATTCCACCAAGGTGCGGCCTCCGGATGGAGTCGTCAAACGGAACAGGTTGGCCAGCGTGGTTTTGTTTTCAGGCAGGGACAGATCACGTTCGTGTTCCGTCTCAATCATGTACAGCAGTAGTCCGGCAAACAGGTTTTGTGTAGATTCTTGGAAAAAAGTTGTACTGTCTTTGTTGTCATCCTTAGGAGGTTTCGGATACAAGATAGAAGCGATGTTTTTCACATCTTTGTAGGTGTAGACGGGATTACGGCGGATGTAGGTAAAGGGATTCCAGCGGTGCGAAACCAAAGGCGCGTTCGGATTGCGTTCGTGTTCCGGCATACGCCCGCCCGGATTGAACAAAAATACGTCCTGCCCATGTGCAGCACGGTAGCCACCAGTAATCAGGAAGTTTTCCAATTTCGGATCGAAAACCACCAAACTGTCGCGGTAATGCAGGCAGTTCGGTATCACAATACCCACACCTTTGCCGGAACGGGTAGGTGCGGCCAAATACAGAAACTCGTTGCCCGACCAACGCAGGTAGCTGTTGCCGTATTTGCCAATTAACAAATCTGGTGCTTCATCGGGTTTAAATTTCTTTCTCAAAAGCCCATGTGTTTCAATTTCCGAACGGTTGGCAAAACGCGCCGAACCGTGTAGTTCGCGTTTAGGTTTCATCAACATACCGACACACACGATCAAAAAAACCACCGTCGGTATCAATAGGGCAAGACCGGCAGACACCTGAAACGCTGTCAGATAATCAGGAGGGAGGCGGTCATAATATTTCCAATAACGGTAAAGCATTCCGATCGACGGTTCTGTCTTCAGATTCATCCAACCTGAAAATACGACACTGCCCAAATATAGACCGCCTGCCAATGCAGCAGGGACGGTTACGGCAAGAACGGCAATCAGGTTCAGCAGTTTCTTTTTCATATTCGAACCTCAAACAAATAGCCCGCTCATGGCGGGCAAGGTTTTCAGACGACCTTACAAATAGTCGGGCAGTCCGGTCGGTGCGGCGGCCGACGGCTGGCGGGTATGGATGATTTGCATCTCGGCAACGATGATTTCATGCGCCGTCCGTTCAATTTGCTGCCGGTCTTTATAAATACGGGACTGGAATTTGCCGATGACAAAAATACAGTCCCCTTTTTTCATGTACTTGCAAACCGTTTCCGCCTGTTTGTCGTACAGCACGGCGGTAAACCATTCAATACGCTCACGCTGCTCGTCCGTTTCCCTGTCGCGCCATTTTTCAGAATAGGCGATGGACACGGTCGTCGTCGGTTTGCCGTTGGGCAGATAGCGCAATTCGGGGTCTTTGCCCAAATTGCCCATGACTTCGATTTTGTTGAGGTATGGCATTACGAAAACCTTTCATTTTCAAACATTTCCAATGTCCTTTCATAAAAATGAAAAGGTCGTCTGAAAACCGTTGTCAGACGACCTTTGACGTTTGCTCTTCTTTCTTTGCTTTTTCCTCTTCCAAAAAACCTTTCAACTCTTTTTCCGCCCATTCCGACAGTTCTTTGGATAGGGGTTCGTCCAAATATTCCGCCGCTTGGATACAGCCGAGGATGCGGTTCATATATTCGATTCTTGCCATTTCGCATTTTAGTTCAAGATAGGCTTTCATAAATTCCATCAAAACTAGGCATAAAAATAAAAAACCTATCGTGCAAGAAATTATTGCGGCTGCCGTCAGCATAAATATAAATCCTTCTGTTGGTTAGGAATGCCCGCGCATGGCGTAGTATTTTTCGACCGGATCAAAATACAGTTCGTTCATATGTGTTTTTTCAAAATAGGCAACGACATCGATGCTGGATTTAACTGAATTGAGGATATAGTCGTAATCCATCGTTCTGCCGGTCGCCGACTCTTTCGCCAGTTGCGCGATACGGTAGTGGACGCTCCGTGCGTCGTTGGCATGGGCTGACATCAGGCCGCCCGGGTGTCCGGTGTTCAGGAGTGAGATGTAATCCCAGGCCTCATCGCCACGCAACTCGGTCAAGAATACGCGGTCGGGTTTTAAACGCATACAGGCAGCAATCAGCATTTTTGCCGTGATATGGCCTTTGTAAAACAGATGTGCATGATTGGGATGCTTGGGCAAGTCCAGCTCGTGCGTATCTTCCAGTGTAATGATGCGAGTTTCGGACGGTACCAAATCAGATAGTGCTTTGGTAAATGTCGTCTTGCCCGAACCCGTGCCGCCAACCATGCAGATGTTGAGTTTGTGTTTGATGGCCAAAGCGAAAAAGGCATTCATATTGCGGTTTGCCTTGTGTTCCAACATTTCATACTGCCAAGGTTGGAGCTGTACATCATGTGGCAGCTTCATCTTGTCGGAAATATCCCGAAAATATTTGCTGTCTATCTCCATTTCGCCAAGATTGAGGTCGTCTGAAACGCCGTAGGCGGACACGTCATGAAAACGGGTAACACGATCGGTCTGTATGTAGTCGTCCAGTGAAAAGCGTGTCTGCGACGGCTTGCGGAAGGCATAGACAATGGTCTTGTCTTCACAGGACGGCGGTATCATGATATGGCCGCGTTCGCCGTCGGGGAGCGTAACGGAATGAATGGGCTGCTCCATGCTGATATGTTTGCTGTTATAGGTACATAACGCAGTAGCAAGCTGAGTCAGGATCGGCAATGTTAAACGGTCGTCTTCTATCCGTTCGAAACCGGCTGATGTTTCCAAAAAGACTTCGCGTTCGCGGTTAATCAGTACTTCGGTTACACCTTCGCGGTTGAGATAGTCGTCCAAGCCCGTTTTGGCCATCAAGTTGCGGACAACCGCATCAGAATGGATTGATGCCTGCCCGTTAAAATGTTTCGGATTTTGTGTCATTTGGGATTAGGCTTTCATAAAAAACCTGCTCCCGAAGGAGCAGGTTGTTTGAATCAGTATCCGTAGGGATTGACCAATTCATACACGTTACTGAAATCGACATCACGAGCGACCATGATGTTAATCAACGTTCCCTGATTAATCGTGCCGGTTGGCGGAATGTTAATACTGTTTTTCAGTGCTTCAGTTGCCAACTGTTGCGCGGCTTCCTGCGTATTTTCATATGAGATATGATTGTTGTTGCCATTGGTACGGTTTTGGCGGTTACTGAAGGCATCGCCGGCGTCGCCTATCATGCTGATCATGAGAGCACCGCCGAAGCGCCGCCAAAAATGATATTTCACATAAGCAGCATGGCCGCTCTCGCCTAATGCTCCAGCCCCGGGACTGGCCAACGGTACTTTCACGCCCGACGGCGTTTCCAACTCGTTCCACAGCACGAAGACCTGCGCCTGACCTTGCAAAAGGGCGGATGTCTGTTCGCCGATGACTTTGCTGCCACGTTCAACCAATAGGGTTTTCCCGTTGGCGGAATATACATCTTTTGCCACGATACAGCGGGCAAAGCCCGGCTGGGTCGTTACGATTTTGGTATCCAGTCCGCAGCGGATGTTTGTGCCTTTGGCCAGCAGGTAGGTTAAATCTCCGCGCTGTTGCGCTTTAACTGATGCCGTCGTTGTGGCATTCAGGCGTGAGCCGAAACCATTGCCACTGTTACCTGATAACGTGCTATTACCTTCCGCATCACTAAATAAGCCCGAGCCGCTTGCATTCATCAGTTGACCGCCTTCTGAAGAAGGACTGCCCAAAGAGACGGGACGAGTATTTTCTGACATATCGCCTTCTAGGTTGGCCATCACATTGCCACTCATTTTCCGGTCTTGAGGCGTTTGTTTGGGTTGGCCGTCAGCAGGCAATGTTTCGAGCTCGGGTTGTTCACCTGGTAGTTCGGCAGGTTGACCGCCTGCCGGTTGAGCTTGAGAGGCTGCTTCAGTCTTCGCTTCTGAGGCCACACCTTCGGGAGCGGCTTCGGAAGCTGCCTGTTGTTCCGACAGGGCAAGTTCAGCTTTATCTCGATCGAAGTTTTTACCTTTTGTTGTTTCAGGAGCAGATGCCGCCTGTGGTTGCGACGCTTCGGCCTCTTCGCTGCCGCCGGTCATGCCAATTAAGCCCGATACGACTACACCGGCTGCAAGAATACCTACACCTGTGAATAACACTTTACGCATATTGTTGGGCGCCGTGGAATTGAGGTTCAGCGGCATACCGGGTTCGATTTTTTCGTTCTTGACGGATTGGGACAGGGCTTCGGGTTTTGTGTAGTCGCCGTTTTCTACCGTATTCGGTTGACCCTGTTCCTGATTTTTACGTTTGAATTTGTCTAAGATTTTCATCTGCCATCCTTCTCTATGCGTACTGAGTCTCGGCTGCCTGCCCCAGTACGGTTGAAAGAGCCTCTTTCGTTAAAACTGCGGTTTTCCAAACCCAAAACCGATTTACCCAAGCGCAATACAAAATGTTTGGCCGTTTCATGGATAACCACGGTATCGCCGTCCACATGGCTGTTGAGCAGCATTTCCGAACCGTCGTCCATCACCTTGTAAATCAGCGGCAGCTCACGGCCGTTATCGAAGCTGAAATAAGTAAAGCGGCCGTTGTCGTAGGCCGCTGTCGGTGCAAGTGCTTTATCGCCTTTACCCCAATAGTTGTAATTGTGCCGCGCGTTGGGGCGGTGTCCTGCCGCTTTGAGTTTTTCTAAAGCCTTTGCCTGTTTCTGCGCTTCGGCTCGGGCTTTGTAGGCCGCCGTGTCGGGATAGACGAACCGCAATATATAGGTTGGTTTTTGCACATATTTGCCGTTTTTCTTGCCGGTCAGCGACAGGTCGAAGGCATACGTCCGTTTTTTGTTGGTCGTAATCAACATATTCGTGGCAGGTGCGGAAGCAACCGGTTTCATGTAGAGGTTGTTGCCCCGTGCTGCCAAGTTCCACGCTGCGGCATCACCCATACCTAAGCCGCTGGTCGGATCGCCGGTCAACAGCTCTCCATCTTCAAGTTGGATTAAAACTGCCTCACCAATGCGTGCATGGATATGGATAACGTCATCGGGATTGTACATAACGGTTTGGATGCGGCCGTCTTTAGCAGACCCTTTTGGGATGGATACCGCGCCGGATACCGCAGGCAAGAACCCCATCAGCAACAATGCTGTCAGTTTCATATTTAAATTCATCGTTAACCCTTTCTGTTATGGCGCGGTTTCCGGATCGACGCGATAACTTTTGACAATAAAGCCCAGCGGATTGATACGTCGGGCTTCTTCACTCATAGGCTGGTTCGCGTATTCATAGCCGATAGTGGCAATCATGTTCTGCACGGGAATTTCCTGATTTAAATCCCCCGATACCGGCACCATACGTTTTTCAAAACGGACTTGTGCTGTGTTACCGATAAAGGTCACGGCTTTCACTTTTGCGACAACTTTATATTGGTTTTTCAGAACCTTATGTGGAGCCTGCGGATTGTCATTGTAGATTTTGGCATAAGCAGCCTGTGTTTCCGGAGAACTCATCAACATAACTGCATCGTAGCTATCTTGTATCGTTACCCAGTCATAGCTTTCACGGAGTTGGACGTAACGTGTCAACCAGTGTTTGTCCATTACTTCGCCATAGGACTGCTCCTGATTTTTCATCATAGTGATGATTTCTGTTACACCGGTGTTGTTATCCACTTTGACTACATATGGTCGTGTCTCTTTCAATGGTGTAAGACCGGCCACCGCACCGACCGCCAGCCCGGTAATCAAGAGACACACACCGCTGATGCGCCATGCGATTTTGGCGTTTTTGTGGACACGCACAATTTCTGCACTTTCAAAACCCTTGGCGGCATTGATAAATTCAGTAGCCATCTTGTTATTGACAGCTTGTTTTGATTTTTCAGACATCGTTTACCCTCTTGTTTGCAAAGTTGTGTTGATTGGAAACGGGGAGCCATGCGGTTGAGGCGGGTTCTTTCCTGAACAAGCGCAAAGCATGACGGCAGAAAGTGATAGTAGAAGGATGGTTTTCATAGAAATTTCCTTTGATTCAAATTTATCAGCTATAAAAAAACACCCCGTTTGGGGTGTTCTTTTATTATGCTGATTTTAAAAAACATCTACACGATAAGTTGCTTTTGTAGTATTCAGCTTCTCGCCTTTTGATAGATTAATAGAGTAAGGGTCTGAAGTGTCAATCCCTATTCTCTCATTTGGCGGAATGGTAAATTCAGAACGTACATAACCTCCGTGATTTCCCTTTTGATCGTAAATAGGGACTTTGATAGATATACGAAGATTTTTCTTCGTTTTGTTGTAGGCCTGACCTTTAAAGTGTACCGAAGTGAGATCACTCACAGTTTCCTGTGTCAACCTCAAATTTCTTACTTCATATTGAGATGTTACCTTATCAGGCATGGCGATTGTATTGGGTGTCGTCCCGGAAGAATCAGTTCCCGAATTTATTCCTGCCAAAGTAGTGTTAACTGCCTGAAGACCGTTCGTCAGTTCAGCGCAGGCGGCCAAACTAAGGCTAAAAGCTACTAGAGTGGCAAGTTTGCCGATTTGGAGATACTGCATGTTCAAACCCTTAATTATCAAAACGAACCGGAATAGGTCGGTCAAATAGTTTAAAAATTAGTCCTAGTATCGATAATCCGATACACAATCCGGCAATTCTAGCCAAATAGCTATCCTGTAAATTGCCGAACATGCCAATAAACACTAATGTTCCCAAAGAGAGCAGCAACATCCACAAAAGCATTTTAGTAACAACAGTCATGGTATTTTCCTTTTAGGATATTTTTCATTTTGGTTTGACACTATTTCCTCCCGGTAGTTTCACACCTTTTGCCCATCTAGCCACAGACATAACAGTTCGGCTGAACCCATTTACTGATGCCCCACCGGTTAGAGCTGATGCGATTGAAGGTATGCTCCACGCAACTAAAATGAAAATCGTGGTCGATAGGAAAAAGAGAGGAATCAATCCTACTACCTGAGCAACAGAGGCGATCTCTCCAACGACCGCATTTTGCAAATGTTTCTGGAAGAAATCGTTCTGTAATGAACCTAAAATGACAAAAAATACCACTGTTACAGAATAATTAAGAATTTGCCCGATCCAGTTCATGCCCCACTGGCGTGTTGCCGGAAACAACATGGAACCAATAAACAAAGGACCAATAAGGATAACCATGGCCAAAGATAATTTGGCAATCAGGTAATAAGCAAAAGTAATGATAAAGAACAAATAGGCCAATAGTACTGCAACCGAACCTCCTATATATAGCATCAGTTTGTCTGATACTTGGAGGACATCGAGTTCAGAGGCATAAGCAAAAATATTCTCCATCATCGTTAAGATGTTGTTACTTTGAGTATCCAACGCGCTGGCTGTATAAGTGGAAGTTCCCAGTAATCCGCTTAAATTTTCGGGTAACATCCACAGAATGTTTGCGAGTTTTTGATACTGACTGGAATTGAAAGCAAAAGCAATAATAAGCAACCAGCCGACCATGCGCTTGCCCAAATCCATAACATTTTCGTCAAAACCACGATTGTAGGCATCTAAAGCCACCAATAAGATATAGATACCGAAACCTATCTGAAATGCGGGAGCAATGCCACTAATCAAATTACCCGACTTAGTAAACAAATCGGTGCCCATACCGTTTAACAGATTATTCGCAATATCAGAAAAAGCAGATGTTGTTTGAGCCATAATATAATCTTTATCAGATTGCACCCGAGGACATCGGGTGCTAGTTAATCACGAAGATATTAATTGCAAGCCGAATAGTTACCATCACGGATATGTTTCGCCATGCAAGACTCTCGCGCAGCATAACGGCGTTGTTCGATTACCTGTTGTTGTTTAAACAGTCGGTCAAACATATCCAACTTGGTCTGATTGTTGGCAATTTTTGCCTGTTCAGCCGCGATGCGGTTTTGCAAATCGGCGGCCGCTTTAATGTCTTGAGTGGTATTAATCTGATTCATCAGATTTTCGATATTTCCCAGTTGTTTTTTGGTTTCTGCAAATACTTTGGAAAGCATTTCCTGATTTTGCACCAACAACTTATCAGCACCATCCGCTTTGTAGGCCTTGCTATTTATCATCGACTTATAGTCGATGTTTTTCGCACCATCATAAACAGCACTCCACTCTGAAGGGATTTGGTCTTTAACCGTATCCTTCAAAAGGTTGCCTATATTTCGTGAGCCGGTCATCGCTTTAAATTGTTTGACCTGTTGTTCATATTGTTGCTTCAACTGCGTAAGTTGTTTTGCCATTTCTGCCATTTGCTGGACGAAATTTTGAGTACGTTGAGCAGCAGCTCCACCATCAAACACCGGAATTCCGGAAGCATTTGCCATAAATGGCACTGAAGCCAAACTTGCAGCCAGCAATACCGAACAGACTGTTTTTTTAAAATGGATTTTCATTTTGAACTCCTATTAAAAAACCGCCTAAAGGCGGAAACAAAAAAGGTCGTCTGATATTTCAGACGACCTTCGTGATAAAGATGAACATCATGCGACATGGGCTTTCTTCCGTTCGCGGCGTTCCTGTACTGCCTCAACAAACGATCGATACCAAACATCCGGATTTTCACTGCCAACATCCTTCATCACCCGATACAACAACTCCACGTTGTCAGATGATCCGGACAGAAATGCCATTTCATCTTGAAAGCCGTACAAATCCAGCATGGCAAAAGCCGACTGCTTGGACTGTTTGACTAAGAATGTACGGCTTTCCAACGAGAGTTTGGATAACTCCTCAAACTCTTTTTCTGTCAGGCCGCAGCGTTCATAGCTGTTTTCATACTCAGCATCAGGGTTTGGCAGGAAGATTTTAGTCGGCGTTTGTTGAACAATGGCGGGGAATATCGGACAGGAAATAGCATCTTCCGGCGATTGCGACACCAAAATCAGCCAGCCGCCGCGTTTGCGGTCGGTTTTCAGAATTTTGAGCATGATGTCCTGCAATGCCTCAAAACGTGCCGCATACCAAAATTCTTCAATGATGGAGGCAAGGATGCCATCCTCTTTGGCGACTTTGTCCATCATGATGTTTCTCAGATGGAACATATACGCTAAAACCGGAGCGGTTGGCGGATAGTCATCCTTCAGAATATCAGTCAGGTCAAAGCCGACACGGTAGAACTGTTCGGCATCAAACAGGTTCGTCGGGTTGTCCAAGCACCATGCGAACCGTCCGCCTTCACTTTCGCACCATTTGGACAGGCGCATACGTAGTGAGTTGGGATCAGGAACGACGGGAATACTTTGTAACAGATGGCTGAAACGACGATGTTCGTAGTTCATGTTGAACATCGTATCGACAGCGGCCTGAATCTCTTTTTCTTCCGTTGCCGTCAGTTTGCCGTTTTCGTCTGCGCCGCACATACCAACCAAGCTGTACAAGAATTCACGGTTTGACGGCGTATCGGGCAGTTGGAAAGGGTTTAACCCGGTCGGAACTCCCGCTTCCAACGCAAAATACGAGCCGCCAATGGCACGGATAAATATTTCCATGCCCCTGTCTAAGTCCATCACGAACATATAAGGGTTGAAGCGTTCGGTAAACGCCATCATGGCTGTTTGCAGCGTAGTTTTACCCGTACCGGTTGCACCCAGCATCAACGTGTGTCCGGCGATTTTTTCTCCGAGGCTGTCCTCCTTCAGGTTTGAAAAATGGAAGTTGAAGTCATAAATCGTTTTGGACGTGGTTTGCAGCGGCATAATTGCCGAACCGTCGCCAATCGGATTACCCTGTTTTTTACCGTGCGAGTAGTTGTGTATGCCGAAGGTTGTCGCAAAGTTTGTTGTCGTTTTCGGGAAAGAGCGGGGCTTTTCCTTGCTGCCCGGCACTTGGCTGAAAAACGTCGCAGGAGCCGAAAGTCCCGCCTTGGTAAAGCGGTAGCCGCCCGCATTCAGGAATGTGGAATAGGCGCGTGCACCGTTTGCCGCCGCCTCTTCCGCCGTCTTACCGTACACAACCAACGCCGCATGATAGTCGCCGAACATCAGTTCGCCCGATACAAGCAAGCCCTGACCCTCTTCCAGCTCCTTCTGTTGCGCAGTCGCTTTGTCATTGACCGATGTCAGGTTGTTGAGCTGCTTCCTGATTTCACCCTGCATATCATACGGATTGATGAATACGAGGCTTTGCGTGAATGTGAATTCACACGGCAGGCGAAGGATTGATGTCAAAATCTTAGGCTTGCTGACACCGAAGTCCTTCAGATCGAACATCTGCGCGAACTTGCGCGTTCCGTTTTGTGAACGGATTTCGCACAAATCCGATCCGAAATGCAGATTAGCACCAGGAATGGTCTGATAGGCATCACCAACCGATAGCGGAATCTCTTCCCTTGTTCCATTAATCAGACTACCGAAAAACGAGTACACCTCCGAGAAGGCAACACCGTTTTCATTCTGATAGGCAGTCAGAAGATACGGATCATAGGGTTCCAGTGAACGCATCAGAATCTGAATCTGTTCCTCAGCTTCCTTGATTCCGGCTTCCAAATAGTCGGTCTTAATCAAAACCGTGAGATGGAAAACGTTCTCAAAATAATCGGCGTCTTGAAAGCGTTTCAGATACTTATCGGCAAACTGCTGACAGAAGGCCGTCTGAAACTTGTATTCACGGTCAAAGACAATTTTTTGGCGTTGCAGCGTTCCCCACACCGCCAAACGGTTGCCCAAGGTTTTGCCCATACCGGCGAGCAGGTTGCGTAACGATACAAACTGCGTGAACAGGTGCTTGTCGTCCACACCATCAAACGGCAGGCCTTCCATGCGGATGACGAAGGCGAGATGTCCCGTTTTGTAATTAACGACGTTGTTTGTGACGTGTTGGCAGATTTTTGGTAGAAAATCCGACTGTGCCGGTTGCGCTTTTAGAGCGTTGCTCAAAAAATCGCTGATAATCACTTTGTTGTCTCCCGAATTTTGTGGCGAGAATGGTATTGGTGCCGTTGAACAGCTTGGTATTACGGCGGCGCAGGAAGTATTTTGTTTCCAAGCGGTAGATGTTTAAGGCTTGGTCGTCATTGGCACAAATTGTCCGTAAAAAGGCCAAAAACGGCACGGGCAAGAGTAGAAACAATAAAGCCCGCCAGCCGAGGAAAAACAGCATCGGCAAAGTAATTGCCATGCCGATAAAAACACTAATCGCGACAGCCTCAAGGGGAATGCCAAACATCATTGCCCGACGGTTCAGCCCATTAAAGGTATGTTGTTCAGTGTGGATATTTTCTTTTTCCATCTGTGTTCCTCAGAATGAAACAGAACCACCTTTGGTAAATAAATACGCAGTAAAAGCAATGGATGCACCAGCTCCGACGGTGTACAAACAGATTCTGAAAAAATCCATCCATGTTTTATGCCCTGCTTTTGCTTCCAAAAAGTGCCAAAGCATGACAATACCTGCGATAGTGCCCACAAGAAGATAAATGCCTTGGCGAACTTTTACTGCAATATCGTTTACATCATTAAACCCATCTGCCAACGCAAATTGTGCCATTGTCAATAAAGCTACCGCAGCGATGGTTTGCGGATTGCTGACTGCTTTTTTAATGTTGTACATCATCGTTTTTTTCCTTTTTAAGAAAACAAAAAAAGCCGCTTAAAGCGGCAATAAAAAAGCCCGAAGGCAGTTAAAACTCTTTGAATACATCCCATTCCGCGTATCGCTTGGCGGGTGCTTGGGCTGCTACTTTAACTATGTTTTCAGACGAGCTGTCGGAGCGGGCAACAGCAGGTATAGGTTTCAACTTGAAAGGTTGAACAGGACTTGATGCCAGAACTGTACGGCTGCCGCTCAAGCGCGCGTAACGCGCTTTGACATTTCTGACGTAGAGTTGTGTTTCCCGATAAGGCGGTATGCCACCATATTTTCGTACTGCCCCTTCGCCGGCGTTGTAGCCGGCAAGCACCAAGTCAAGATTGCAGCCGTGAATACTGGATTTGTCAGGGAAGTGGTTACATAAAAAACGCAGGTAACGTGTACCTGCGATGATGTTTTGTTCCGGATCGTAGAGATGTTTTGGATTCACCCCCATTCTTGCAGCCGTCGGCGGTATAACCTGTAACAAACCTCTGGCGTTTTTATTAGATATTGCGAAACGATTACCTGAGCTTTCCCGTCCCATAACCGCCCATACAATGTTTTTGTCTAATCGTTGCAAAGCGGCATGTTTTTCAACCAAAGCCTCATATTGTGGGTACGGGGCGGCGGCAATCGCTGATGTTTGGTAAAAAGCAAAGAGTGATGTTGTCAGTATCAATATTTTCTTCATGTTTTTTTCACATCCCATTTCTCGGCAGGGGACACCTGCCAATCATTTACATAACGGATACGGCCGCCTTGAACAGAGTGATACCGTTTTCCATAAACAAAAACTTTCAAACGACCGTCAGACATGGTTTTCAACACATTGCAGTACATCAAGTAATCAATCCGAGACCGACTATTCAATGAATGCGAACATTTTAGAAAATGCGAACCGTTCCAACCATCCGGTTGTTCCTTATGAATTCTTCTACCCATTACTTATCCTTTATTTTTTCTGAAAAATAAAAAAAAACGAAAAGCGAAGCAAATTGATTAAAAATGCTTGGATTTTCGTTCTTTGGAGTGTGTCTGGTTTGTGCCGGGAGAAGGCAAAATCAGACTGTATCAGACTGAAGGTGCTGGCTTCAACTCTGTTTAGAAACAATTAGTTATATTTTATTTTTTGGACTTTTAATCCGTTGGTCGAGCGTTCGAATCGCTCACGACC
>ERZ773027.841-NODE-841-length-18000-cov-3.977041_pt1 | contig 18000 bp, 22 predicted proteins | sample MGYA00511032_ERZ773027 | MGnify/ENA primary metagenome ERZ773027 (study PRJEB29015, sample SAMEA2738138) | human oral metagenome | biome: human oral; feature: human-associated habitat; material: saliva | place: China | collected 2190 ... | reverse complement strand
AGTTGTTTATATCAAATTCTTGTAAAGAACTTTAGTATAGTGGTTATTGCAAATAGTAACTTAACGCCTAACTTCAATCCTCTGTATGTAATTCTGGCAGTCTTTGTTGCACCCATATTTGAAGAATTTTTCTGTCGTGGGTATGTATACGATTCAAAGTTTGGTAAGCTTAGACCATTTTTAGGTGTAACTTTGTCAACTTTTGTATTTATGATGATGCATATGACCATTTATCATCTTGTGGTGTGTTTTTTCTTAGGTATTTATTTAGGTTTTTTGAGATATAGGCATAATAATTTAAGACTTACTATTTTGATTCACATGTCTATAAATATCATGTCGCTATTTGTAATGTATAATTATGAGTATTTTAGATATTTGTATGATAATTATTTTTATTTTTCATTATGGATATTATTTGTTTTTATTATTGTTTTTCATATTAATTGTTGGTCTAGGTTTTTTAATAAAAAATAAGAGAGGGTTTTACCCTCTCTTTTAGTTTAATTTGTTAATTTAGGAATATGTCAGCACAATAAAGATTCCTATTGTTATCTTGATATATACCTATGTTGTGACTTACAAATTCACTATTTAGCATATTCGCTTTATGACCAGCACTTTCGTACCAAATTTTAGCTGAGTATTTACCTATTTCGTCTATAGATAAACCTTCGTAGTTTTCGTAAGGTATCATTAAAATATTTTCTCCACATCTTGTATAATTAGTTATAACATCGTTTATAGCTGTGCTAAAATATGTACCATCAGGTCTTGTGTGGTCAAACTTTATAGATGTTTCTTTTGCTCTTAAGTTTGCAATGTTTAAAAGTGTTGGATTTGAATTTAGTGGTGTTACAGAGTTTTCAGTTCTATACTGATTTAAATATTTGTTAAAACTATCTCTTATGGCATTTATACGATTTTCTGATAGATTTTTGTTCCATTCGTATTCAAATTCCCATCTACTTGAAAATTCAAACTCACCGTTTCTGTCTAACATAGCTTTCTGAGGATTTACCACCCATTTAACGAATCTCCAAGTACCCTTTTCAGTCTTTATTACCTTCTTTTCAGGGTCAGGCATTGTCACCCAGTCACCTTCTTTAACTATCATGTTTTTATCGAACTGATTAGTTACTTCTTCAGGTACTGGTATGCCACCAAATTCGTTGTTAAAAGCCTTTATAGTAACCTTTATATCTTTTCTTGCAGGTTGAGGTGTTGGTATTTCGTTTTTCACAAATTCCCAAGTGTATTCATATACTATTTCAGAACTTGATTCTGATTTTGTATATGACTTATAAACCCATTTACCACCATCTACATCAATCCTGTATGCTGATGGTTCATGTGATGGTAGAGTCTTTGAAGTATCAAAACCTGTGATGTTTATAGGTAATACAGCCTTTATGTCGTTTATATCCTTTGTAGACATACCATTAGTATTTTTAATTCTATAAACTAGATTTTTCTTAATTGCAGGTGTTGGAACCGGTTTCTTATCGTCTTTCTTTGGATCAGTCTTCTTATCCTCTACCTTCTTATCTTTGTTAGGATCAACCTTTTTATCATCTTTCTTATCTTCTACCTTCTTGTCATCTGTTTTAGGTTCAGGTATGTTCTTATTGTTGACATCTCTATATGGTAGGACTGACTTTAATATATCGTCTGTCACGATCCCACCTAACCTGTAGAAGTATGGAACATCTTTCAAGTGTGCCTTCATATCTTCGTTTTTGTAGCTTACAAGGGCTATTGACATGTTAGGTACAGCCTTTATTAAGTTAGCTGCTGCTAGAGCGTCAGGGTAGTTTCTACCTGATACTAGCAATGCTGTGTTTATTCCCTTTAGCTGTCCATTTATAGCTATATTTGTCTTGTATCTATTTTGACCAGCAAGCCTCATACCGCCAGACTGCTTAACAGTTTCACCAAATGTGTATGCTACTGTTCTATCTTCTGTGTATGGTTTTGCACCATTAACTAACTTTAAACCATAACCCTTCTGCTTTAGAAGTGGTGCAGCTGCTAATGCATCAGGATAGTTTCTTCCATCTGCAACACCTACTGTGTCATAACCAAAATGTTTAAGAGTCATTTCGTTAGTTTCATATCTATCGTAACCATCAAAGACAGTAACGTTAGGTGTTAACTTTCTTAAGTTATCCATAACTCTTTGGTGTACCCTACCACCTACAACGTAGATTTTATCAAAACCTGACGTTTTGTAGTAGTTGTACACATCTGTGTAGTCATCTACTAAGATGAACTTACCGTCCACCTTATTTAGAACATTCATTGCTGATAGTGCATCAGGGAATGAGTAGCCGTTAGTTACTACTAGTGTTTTTCCTGATAAGTAGTTAGCCGCCATCTGTGATGTTGCTACTCTGTCTTTACCTATTACGTTTGTTACGTTGTTACCATTTATGGTATTTGATCCAGCAAGTGCTGGTGTAACGCTAGTGGCTAGCATGGCTAGTCCAAGTATCATTGATTTTAATTTTGTATTTTTCATAATTAATTATCCTTTCTTTATTTTTAAAAATGTCTAATTGAAACTTTGCAAGCTATAGCTTGCCAAATAAATAAGGTGAATAATAATATCAAATTAATATAGCATTTATCTTTTTTAAAAAAGATTTTCTATATTGTCATATGATCGAATAAATTCTATGGTTTTCTCGTTTGTTTTATACCTATCTTTTCCTGAAATTCTAATAACATCTTGGAAGTGATTTATTATGTCATGTAGGAGGTTATCATTTATTGTATTCGGACCGCCGATTATGATAGCGTTTTTTGAATACTTATTTTTAACCTCTTTAGGAAGCTTAAGATGATTATTTATAAGTATAACATTATAATCATATTTGTTTGCAATATTATATGCCGATAGTGTATCAGATGAACTATTTATATTCGCTATTATGATATTTGATTTAGGACTAATTCTATTTGCATTTACTTTCATGATAGGTATGGTTAAAATTCCAGTCAAACTGACTATACTAAAACCATAAGCAACTTTTTTAAAATTTAACACATTTACTCACCTCTTTTCTGTGTGCAATTCTTACTCTTATATTTTATCATTTATATTTTCTTTTTACAAGGTATTTATGTTTGCGATTATTCTCTTTTTTTATCTCATTTTTCGTTTTAAAATTTTTTATTTTTTTAGAAAAATATCATTTTTATCGGGTTTTAGTTTTATAGAATTTTAACCTAAAAAAGACATCATAGGATGTCTTGTTAGGTATAAATATCTGATGTCAAAATTTCTAATTTTGGCGACAGTATTTAGTCTATTCTATTCATAAAACTTTTATAAAAATGAGGGCAGGTGCAGGTGTCTTGACACCAAACCCGAAGGATAGCCATTGCTATCCGAAGTAAGGCTCGAACGAAGTGAGAGTGACCCCTTTAGGGGTCAGTGTCGTCGGCTCTGCCGACCACATCACGTTAAGTGATGTGTCAACACCCCTTATGCCCTTTTGCTTAGAGGAGACCACTTAAACCTTAAGGTGTGAAAAGGGCTCCTCGTTTTGTGTAGTAGCAACGTTTAGGACCTAGTTTTTCTTCTCCTCTTGGTGTCAAAATTTTTGATATTTTCCAAGAGGTGTACGAGGTGCCTAATTTAGAGTTGCTATAGTTACAGAGTTTTCATTCACGAGGTTTCCTCGTGTTAAAAAATAATTTGACGCAGCTCCTCTTGGACACAAAATCTGTGATTTTATGGCTAAGGTGAGCGGAGTTTGTATCAGAGTTGGTTATCAACTCTGTCTATATTTTATTTTAGTTAGGTCGTAAATGACATCTGTGATGTCGTTATTTATATATGACCGGCTCTGATGTCTTTTCTTTGTTTTCTACACTAGTCTATCCCTTCTCTTTTTTGACGCAGGACCTAGGTTTATAACTTAGTTTTTTATGATGTCAGGGTCGTGAGTTTGTTCCTAATTTTGTTCCTGACTTCTTATTGGTAGCTTATGGAGTCTAGGGTCCTGTCTACCCTATTTTTGGCTAAAAAATCCTCAAAAAAGTTTTTTATTTTTTTATTTTAAGACAGGGTCGGCTGGTATGGAAGTCTTAAAATGTTTTTGTTGAAGTCTTTGTAACTATAGTTTTTTCTTTGATTTTCTTAATGAAAGATGATCTTTTTATTTTCTCTTTTATAATGTCATCTTTCTTTTTTAAGCCTTTGCGTTCATTTATGACTGAATATACAGACTAAAGTACTGATGTCTTTATTGTTTTTATTCCTCTCCCATCTTTTCTGACTCAGGTCTTTAGTCTGTATTATATTTGTATTTTTCTTCTTTTGGTGGTCACTTTGTGGTTATTTTCTGGTCATTTTATGGTTTCATTACAGACCTTAATATGACCTTTTATTGGTCTTTTTGTGGTTTTTGTTTATTTAATTTTGTGTTTGTTTGTCCCTTAATTGGTTATTTTCTGGTCACTTATTGGTTACTTTGTGGTTTTAATGGTGACCTTTAATTGGTTACTCTATGGTCTCTTTTTGGTCTTTACTCATATATTTTTTACCAAATTTTGGCTTTGTCTTTTTCTTTATTGGTCATTTATTGGTTATTTTGTGGTCTCTTTATGGTCATTTTATGGTTTTATATAAAACCTCAATATGACCTTTTTATGGTCTCGTTTATTTATTTTTTTCTAAGACTTTATATCCATTCGTGATTAAGTGTGCAGGCTAAAATAATGAAGTTTTTATCGTCTTATTTTCACTCTTATCTTTCCTAACTCATGTTTTTAGCCTGTATATCATTAAGGTTTTTTCCTTTCTTTTTTAAGTCTTTGTATCTATTTTTTTTAGAGTCAGGGATAAATACTGATGTCTTATATGGTCTGCCTATCAAGGGGCTAACCACAAGGAAGCCTTCTATAAAGTAGTCGGTTAGGTTTTAGGCTGGGAGTGGGAAGCCTAGGGATAGGCTTGAGATTTTTCTTTATAAAGTTTTCGAATATGTTTTGACTCAGGTTTTATCCTATCTTAAGAGGTTTTCTCGTTTTTTTTCAAATATAGTGCAAATACTTGTGTTTGAGATTTTAGGTGCAGACTCCCCGAGTCGGAACCTAAAAAGTTTTCTTGTTTATTCTGACTCAAGTTTTGCACTAGGGATTTAGGTATCCTTTCTGTTTTTAAAAATCTATTCACGCATTTAGACTTTCGTCTGTAAGTCGTAGTTTGACTTGTTTATAGTCTTTCGTATAAATAAAAGTCAAGGATCTATTTGCGTATTTGGTGTAAATAAAAAAAAAAATATTGACTATATCTTTATTTATATGTTATAATGAAATTGGTTAGAATATTTATCTAACTCATACTTTTCGTTTTTTCCTTTCTTCGTGCCGTTGAGGAAAAAAGTTTTGGTTGTCCAGTTTTTTCGGCACAGATCGTAAATCATAGCGATCACCCCCTTTCGATTTGAGTAGTACCCGGTTTGGGTACTACTTTTTTTTTATTTTTTATTCGAAAGTGTTTACAACTCGTGCTTTTTGTGTTATAATTTATTTAGTTGCTGGACTAGAGGAAACATTTTGTTCCTACTTTTTTCTAGCAACAACCTTCATAAATTTTGACACGACTTTAGTATTATAAATGTTTAATTCTGTTAAAAAATAAATATATGAGTACTTAACTATTAGGGTTCTCCCCATAAGGATTTTCCTTTGATTGTTCACCTTATTAACTACTTTAAAATATAGACTAAAAAATGTACTTGCCCTATCCTAATAGTTATAAAACAAGCAAGTGAGATTTTAAATCAATTATTGCTAAAGTCAAGAAAAGGCACGCCCCGTCATGGTGTGCTTTTTTTTTTTTTTAATTTTTTTTTCTTTTGAGTTTATAGGTTTATCTCGTCTTTTCACCTTTTTTCGTCAAGTTTATCTATTGACATTTTTTCTTTTTTATAGCATAATAAAGGTGTCTAGTCTTCTTACAATTTATTGCATCTCTTTTTTAGTGAGGTCCCTTCTTAGATATGGGGATCTCACTTTTTGTTTGCAATTATCTTGTAAGGTTTTATGTTTTTTATTTTAATTTCTTACTTTTGAGTATCCTTCCTGTTTTCAAAAGTCTTTTTACGCATTTAGATTTTCGTCTGTAAATCGTAGCTTAACTTGTTTATAGTCTTTCGTATAAACAAGTTAAGGGTTTATTTGCGTATTGAGGTTAAAAAATAAAAAGCGTCCGGTTTGGACGCTCTAATTTTTAATAACCGTTTAACAAAAAGTTTACATCACAGGACATTACTTCTGCTATTTGCTTTAAGAAATTTCTGTTTATATGGGTTTCTCCAGCTTCTAGCTCTTCTATGTATGTAGGGTCTATTTCCATATATTCAGCGACTTCGTCTACCTCAAAGCCGTTATCAATTCTTATAGCTTGTATCCTTCTTCCAATTTCTATTGCTGTCATTTTACAATCTCCATTTCTTTCTCTTTTTATTCTTTTATTTTTATATCTGAATACGATCCGTCCCAAAATCCAAAGATTTCAGATAGGTTATATCCATATCCATATAGAAGTTTTTCGTTTGGGTCTTCAATTTGTATAATAGAAGTTAATCTATTAAGATTTAAGGTAATGTCTTTTTCTAGACTTATATCAAGTCCTGATGTAGAACCGTGAACAATATTAGCAAAACCACAAACAGTATTACTGTCAATAGTGAATGTTTGACCCTTTAGTATTTTAAATAGTTCGTCTAATGTTGCGAATATTAGAAAAGTTAAAAATTGACAAGAGTTTTGTTCGTTTAGTATTTCATCTACTGTGCTTTTTAAGAACTTACTTTTTGATTGTTTATCTTTATTTAGTATGTCGTTAAGTTCATAACCTTGTGTCTTCACAATCCAGTCCAAACATTCAGGAACCTTTGGTTCTTTTTCTTTATGGATATAGTATGGTAGGTAGCTAAAATCTTCGCTATCTATTTTTGTACCAAGGTAGTCTAAATATATACCCAGAATAGACCCTTCATCATTACCATTTTGGTATGGCATTATATTTAAATAGATTGGTTCATCTTTGTTTATCCTAACATCATAAGTTAAATTATCATAAAATATATTATTTACAACTTCATCTAAGATGTCTATCACACTACCCATTTCTAGATCATATAATTTCATTGTTAATTGTGTGTATTCGATGTCATCTAAATATGAATTTAGAAGACTGTCCTGTAATTCATCATCTATCATAGCATTATGTATAGCGTCTTCCTCTATTTGATTTATTATTTCGTCTACTGACTCAGGCATCTGATCTTTATCATAAGCTTTGATTAATTCTATAGCATACTTTTGTATGTTATCAAGATAAAGTGTTTCTACAAAATAGTTTTTTGAATTTTCTTTTAACATATATGAAAATTGAGCTATCCAAAATTGGATAACTTCTGAAACAAAAATATCTTTGATGAAGTCTCCTTCATCTAACCTATTTTCTAGTATTTTTGTTATTTTTTCATATATTTCACTAGATTTATTTTCAAGATCTTTTGACACATCGTAGTTGATTTTGATATAGTCTCCATCTGAATTAAAAAAACTTCTATGTACTTTTTCTAATTCCAACTTTTTTATGTAATTTTTGTTCAAATCTCTTATTAGGTTTTCTATGTTTGTCATAATTTTTTTACTCCTTTTTTAATATACTTGTGTTTTTTAACTCTTATAAAAAATAGGTGCAAATTTTGCACCGTATTCTAAGGGTTATAAAAAGGTTCTATAATGGTTTTAAATAAGACCATGAAGTGACCAATAAATGACCTTTTTTTGGATATGGTCTATTGTCCATATTTGGGTCTTGTGCGAAACCATAAAGTGACCAAATAAAGGATATTTTGTGGTCTTGTTCTCTTTGTCTATATCAATAAAAAAAAAAGACAGGGATTCCTAAGAACCCCCGCCTTTTAATGAAAATTCACAAAACAGTAAAATTGGACCGTGTTAAGTGTCCAAAAATACCTAGACAAACCATAGGTTTGTTAATATGGTATTTTTCTATTTAGATAAAAAAAATCAGGAACCTGACTCAGGTCCTGACCTTTTCTTTTAATTCTTTGGAGGCATCTTATTTTTCTTTTCTTCTAAAACTAAATCGGTGAGTCTTTGACTCACTAAGCTCAAATCTGCGCTCAGTACATTTTAACCTATTCTTCTACCGAATACCTTTGTACCTGTAGTGTTTAGAATTTCTATTTTATCTGGTAGGTAGTTGATAAATACTCTCTGTATTGGCTTTTTAGTTTCTCTTTCTTTAGTCCTACCACCCCTCTTTGTTTCTTGTTTCATAGTTTTTTCATCTCCTTTTTTTTTTTAATTTGTCATCATATTATTTTCATTTTTCTAACAAACACTCGATGTTACAAACATCAAACAAGTCCACCAGTTTAAAAAAAAAAATCAGGAACCCGTGTGGGCTCCTGATCCTTTATTTTTTCGGAGGTTTATAATGGTATCAAAAATTCTTTATTTTCTAAAACTAAATAGGTGAGTCTTAGACTCACTAGGATATTATTTTTCTATATTATATGTTAAATCAATTTCTTTATTGTCTGTATATACAATCTCGTAAATTGATTCTATAGATCTTAGTCTTTTTATGGACTCTTTTAAACCATCTCTCGTATCTTTATAAAAAGTTGTTATTTTCTCTTTTATACTTATAATTTTAAAACTTCTTATCGTATCTATAAAGATTGTAAGATTCTCTTTGTTAAATTCTATATTTGATAACTTTTCATCTAGGTATTTGAACAATACCACTGATAATTTAACTGAAACAAAACCTAATACTATGTATATTGTAATTGTCTGAATGGCCAAAAAATAGTAAAACATTTTTTTAACTCCTCTCTTTTTAATCTAGAAAAAAATAGGAACTCATTTTGAGCTCCTATCAAGTTTTTTTTTATTTTATAACTTTGATTTTCTTTCTTTTTGTTTCAGGTAAGCCTTTTGCTAGCCTTTTTGCTCTCTTTTTGGACATCTGCCTTTGTGGTCTCTTAAGTGCAAGTCTTGTGTAATGTATGATTGACGCTATCGTCATAAATATCATAAACTTAACCATTATTGGATATATCAAGACCAATATACTTAAAACCATAACCGCAAGATCTCCTATGAAGTTTGTAACTATTGTTAACATATTATTTACTCCTTATTAAAAGTCATATCCTATTGTATCAAGTATAACCTTTGATACTTCGTTTCTTATTTCTTTTACTTCATTTTCTGTGTATTCTTCTTTGTTAAGTGACTCACAAGCTTCCCATCTCATGTGGTTTATTTCACTTTCGAAACCGAATCCATTTACGAAATCACTTATTCTCTTAACTTCCTCATTTATTATGTTTCTAACTTCTCTCTTTGTGTAAATTCTAGTCATCTTCCATTACCTCCTAAATAATTTTAAATTTTCTAAATAGTTGTCGGCGGCCTTTAGGTCGCTCTTATCAGAAAGTTAGTGACTACAAGGTTTGATGGGTTTGATTTTAACCCTTTATTGAACAAAAATAGGTCAACATTTAAGTTGACCTATGATGTAGTTTAAGATTCTCTCTTAAGTATAATCTTTTCTAGATGGTTTATATCCTTGTTTACCCTTAGATAGAGTCTTATAGAACCTCTTTCTAGTGGGCTTAGGTCGAATTTTGGCAAACATACTAGGTCTATATCCTTTCTGTCTGGTCTCGTTGAACACTTAACCTGCTGGTATCTTGTCTTCATGCCAGCCACTTCTCCGTATTCTAGTATTTCTTCAGTTTCCTTGTTAAATAGTATTCCAATCATTTTTTTTATCTCCTTTTTTTTTCTTATTTTTTTTGGTTTTAAACTATACCAACTAATTAAAGCTAGACCCCCGATGAGGACCATAATTGTGTATGTTAGTAATATTTGTATAAATAATTTTTCCATAAAATTTTGTCCCTTCTTATTTTGTTATTCAGAAATAACTAGGTGGGTTTTAACCCGTTTTATGTTATTATCTGATAGTCTATATCCTTAATTAATTCTAGATCAATTGTATCTTCTGTAATCTTATTGAACTTATAGGCTTTCTTAAATCTTAGTTTTATATTTTCAGATTTATACATATCTTCAACTATGTCCTTAATTGATGGTGTTTTCACACCTTCGTCAGAGACAGCATCTATTATAGCTGAACATAGTTTAAGTTCATAAGTGAACCTCTTTATTTTATTCATTCCATAGTCTGTGATTCTTATATAGTTTTCCATTTTTTATTCCTTTCTCATCCACTTGTAGCAAAGCATATCGTCTCTTTTTAACTCTACAAATGAATATTCAGTTAGTAGATTTCTTGCGTCAAAGCCTCTTTCGACAACCACGGCATAACCGTTTGGTGTTTTGTGAACCGTTGGTTCTGATTCTGTTAAAACTTCAAGTTCGGACACAAAATTACTCAGTAGAGTTTTATCTTCTGAGTCAAAGTCAAACATCCATTTTTTCTGGGCAGCACATTTTGACTTGGCTGCTAGTGATGCAAGCTTTGACTGTAATTTAGTTAGTTCGACATTGTCATCAAATAGTTCGTGCATAAGTTCACGTTTAACCTTTTCTTCATCTCTTGCGTTAACTGATACATACATTCTAGAAAGTTCTCCTGTGAGACCTTTATTTACGAAGTCATTAAAGTCCGTTTCTAATTTTTCTAACGAATCTTTAGTAACAAAAGACTTCTTCCTTTGAGTGTAATCAGGAAGATCCTTATTGTCCTTATTTCTTGATACAAATAGTACCACTCTTAATAAATTTTCCATATCTAATACCTCTTTTCTTTTATAATTTAGTTCTTTTCTATATAATCCATTATTTCTGGATAGTTTGCAAATTCATTTCTTTTATATAATTCGTAAAGGAATTTTGCAAATTCTTCGTTTGATTCATTGCTCAATAAAGGGTTATTTATATTAAACATAAGAATTGAATGAAATAGTGAATAAACGTCTGGATTTATAAGACCAAGTTTGTTTTCACTTCTTTTCATATTGTTTATTTCATCTCTTATAGCTATATAAATATCCTTTTTAGTCATCGACTCTGTATTTAAACTCTTGTATATTCTTTCTATTTTAGAAGTTTCAGGTCTATACCCAAGTCTAGCGTCAAATATCTGAGGATTTTTAGCTATTATCTTTCTTATGTAACCTCTAGCCCATAATTTTAAAACTTCTAGTTTGAAGTTTTCTATATCATTTAGGTCTAGGTTTGCTAACTTGATAGTTTCAATATCAGATGCTATATCGTAAGATATCTTTTCGATTTTTGATTCTTCATTTAGGCCTATGTAGTAAATTTTATCTAGGTTAAATGGGCTTATGTATTTTTCTATCAACAGTTCCAATTTCATATTTTTACCTCCAATCAATATAATTTTAACCTTTCTATATAAAAATAGGCGAACTTGTGGTTCGCCCTTTTACTTTTTATTTAGTTGCAGAATCTATAAGATTAATCATAGACTCTATAGCTGTAGGAACAAAAGCGTTATCCTTTATTTGAGTGTGTATTTTTTCCTCTTTAAATATTTTACTTATCGTTTTGAATTTTACCCTGTTGTTCTTTTCATCTAGTGACAAAAACGTTCTTTCGTCCCTAAATTTATAACAGATAGTTTTGTTTATGTCCTCTTCTGATACCTTTTTGTATTTGTATAATGTAAGTATCATGTCTGACAATAGGTCTGTAACTTTCTTATCCAAACCTTTTGGACCGTCTAGCAACATTTCTCCTTCAGTTATTAGGGCAAAACTCTTAGTTCTAAATTCTGAATATGTATCCTTGATCTTTTTTAAGTGTTCCTCGGGCATTTTGGTTCCTTTTTCATTTATTTCTAAAAACAGGTCTATTTTATCTTGTATAGCGACCTTCTTAGCGATATCCCTTGGCATAACTCTTGTATTTTTCACATCGTGTTTGAATAAAAATCTTTGATCTTTTTCGATTAAGTCTTTGAAATAAACTTCGTTACCATCTATAATTATGGAAAATTTATTGTCTATGAAATCAAAGATTGTTGTAAGTCTTTGTTTACCATCTAGAACTTCCATCATATGAATTTTATAATCATCTTTAAAATATTCTACGATTGTAGGTTCTATAGTAGCCTTGCCGTTAAATAGGGCAAGTATATAGTCTCTCTTTTGATTTAGTGTCCAGACTAGACCTCTTTGGTAAAAAGGGTCTAAATCAAGGACTTTTCCGTCTGGGTGCAATTGTCCTTCGGGTAGGTCGTAAACCTCTTTTATGTGGTTAAGAGGGACATTTACAGTTGCGATTTCTAACCTACTGTCATAGGCTTTTTTTGTGTTTATTATTGATTTATTAAGTTTCATTTTATAAAAAATCCCTTTTATAATATTTATTCTAATTTATCTCAACAGGTCCAGCCCACCCACCACTGCTGAGATTGCTAGTTAATACAACTAGTCCCTTCTTTATCTAGTTTTCTAGATAACAATAAAAACGTTTCGGTTTCAGAGAACATAATCTCTTTACCTTATTTGGACTACAGTAGCATATGTTATATGCCCTGTTTACTACAAGTAATGTAGTAATTGATTGCCAAATGTGTTTATAAGCGATTTTGTTAATTTCATTTTATACACCTTTCCTTTTCAACGAACTATGAGTTGGTTATTTATTTCATAAAGGCGTTCAATTACCTTGTCTGTTTCTCTATTGGGACTGAGTCTAAGAAATGATCTCTTGTCCATAAAAATAGGGATGTTTTGTTTATGGAGATTATCTACATCTTTTAACTTAAAGTTTAAAAGATCTATATTTGGTTCTCTTATAAACTCATTTCTTTTTTTGATTTTGCACAAATCTAAAGCTTTTTTATACTTTCCCCATAAAAACCAGTAGGGTATAGTATCTATACTAAAGTTTTGGTTAAATGCAATAATTTTCACCTGTTTAAATGGTGTTTTCTGAAGTTCAAAAAATTTAAACATATGATTATAACTCTCGTGTTTATATAGCTCTCCCTCAAAAAGAAGTATATCACCAATCATAGGGTCTAATTTTGTAAATGCCTTATCAGCGGGCATAGCAACTCTATTTGCTATCAATTCTCCATTTTTTCTAAGGTTTGATAGTATCATTATCGTCTTGTCTTCTATGTAATCATATCTGGCTAGTTCTGCTGTATATGTATATCTTTTTGAACTTAATAATCTTTTTATTTTAATCTTTACTTTATTAAGCATTTGACCACCTACTCTCTTGAGTATATTTTATCATAAAAAGCATTGTTTTTCAAGGTAGTTGGGCATAAAATAACGTGAACTACTCAGTTATTAAATAACCGAGTATCCTATATTTATAATATAAGAGCTTTATGTGTCATCAGGCTAAGCCTAACTACCACAAGGGATGTTCTCTCCACTACCGCTACCCAAATAAGGTTACACGGATACTTTTTAAAATATAATTCTTTGAGGATTAGATAAACCACTAAGAGGTATATTTATATCAAGTTTATTCCTTTGCGCATATAATCTAAGTATATTATAAGCACCAACTGAATCTGCATTAAATATCTGGTTTTGATCCTTATATAAACCTCTTTTAATACGCTTACCATTCTCAGAAGAATAAGTTTTATTAACTTTTTTTGATAAAGGCGAACACTTGCTTGTATAGTATTCTTTTTGTTTAACCATTCTTATACCAGCTAATTTTAACTTGTATTCTAACATAGCATATATTTTAGCATAAGGAAAAGAGTGTAACCCTTGATTATTAATACCTATATCACAATTATCCCTAATACCTTTTATATCGCCAATGACAACTGTATTAATCTTATTATCAAGACAATAGTTTGTTATATATCTACTTGTTTGGTGAATAAAATTATTAACTCTGTTCTTCTTATTTTTATACATAGAAAGAATTTTCTTACTAGGTTTTGGATACTTTATGTCAAGGTTATATTGTTGTCTAGAGTTTATTTCTTGATAATAAGCTATTTTCTTATTATATAAATGGGTTATCTTTAAAAGTCCAGAGATAATAAAGGATTTTCCACTATTATCATAACAAGTAAATGAATTTTTAATACCCAAATCTATAGATAAATACTTAGTATTATCAGGTTTAATATCAATATCAGGAACTTTATATGTTATGATTAATTTAATTTTATTATTAGCTAATATTTTAATATAAATCTCTTTTACATCTAAACCATCTAAGTTTTTAATGTTCAAAAATATAAAACGATTATATATATCAAGTTCTTTTAACTTAAGTCTTAGACCACTAGATATAGTTAATCTTAAAGTTCCATTCTTTAACCTAAACCCATTTTGAGAAAATGTTATACTAATAGGCTCTCTTTTGAACTTAGGTGGTTTAGGGTTTTCAATACTATTATTCTTTTTTAACTCAAAGAAACTTTTCCAACCCTCATCTAATGAAGATAAAACGTTTTGTGCTGTTTGAGAAGGTAACATCTTATAAAAGAAATTATCTTTTAAATAAGATCTTTGTTTCTTCCAATCTGGAAATTTGTCAAAACCAAGTTCCTTATAATTCATTTTTTCATAGTTAGATACATTCCATAACTTATAAGCAAAATAAGACATTTTATCCAGTATAGTATATGTAATGCTATCTACTTTTATTGTTTCAGATAATGATAAATACATAATATCACCACCTAATACTTAGAACCTTGGTTCTCTATATAACGTCTAATATTTTCTTTGCTAACTGATCCTATTGTCTCAACATAATAAGAATGATTCCACAATTGTCCTTTCCATAATGCACCCCTTAAATGTGGATATTTTTCAAATAGTTTTCTCCCAGTTATACCCTTTAAATATTTAACTATCTGGGTAATTGACAACTTAGGTGGAGCTGATACAAAGTAATGGACATGGTCCTTATCAGCCTCAACAAGATGAACAGTAAAACCTTTTTCATCTGCTATTTGAAATGATAATTCTCTTATAAATTGTTCAATTTCATCAGTTATAATCTTTCTTCTGTATTTAACTGTCCACACCATATGGTAATTAATATTACAGACAGATGTTCTGTAGTGTACGAGATTATTCTTCATACACATAGTATATCATAAAGGTTTATCTTTGTCAATAAAAAACTGCTGTATCACCCATATTGAATAAGGGTGGGTTAGCAGTTATGAAATCCTAAATTTATTAGTCTTAGGTTATTGGTTTTTATTTATTTTTTAAGTACTTCTTCAATCTCCTCTTGAATAGCGTCATTTATGTCTTCCCATATATGATCTCCGAATTCAAGAGAACGGTCTACTATCTTTTTCACCACAGACTCTGAAGATTCATCATTTAGCACCCATTTTATTAGACCCGATATTACGATGATATCTAGTGGTTCGTAGAGGTCGCCACCCATGGTTGTGTGGTGTATAGTCTCTATGTAGTACCTAAGTTCTTGTAGGTATGCTAGTTCTTCTATTGATGCATAAACCTGAGCCTTATTTAATCCTTCAGTTAGGATATTTTTAACCTCTTTATCTATCTCTTCTACGATTTCATCTGCTAAAACTAGGGCACCCTTGTAAATATCAAATATAGAGTCGAGGTGCTTTTGAAGGTCTTCTGATTTTATAATCTTTACCTTCTTAGCGATCTTGTCTTTGATATCAGAGTCTGACACGACAACGATATTGTCTAGATAAAGTTTCATTATTTCTAAGTCTTTATTTAAGATTGACTCTGATAATTCTTTTGTGTCTTCATATTCGATAAAGACTACTTTATTTAAATCAAGGTCTGGATGTTTTTCTACATAGCTAAATATAGTTTTTACAAATTCTTCTAAAGAAATTGTCTTTACTGACTTTTCAAATAAAGAGTCTACTTCGTAATTCGCCTTTCCTTTTTCTACGAATATAATATTCTTCATTACCTTCTTTTCTTCTGTTGTTTTTATGTCGTTCATTGTTTTATCTCCTTTTTGTGTGGTGTTTTATTTCATGTTTCTATTGTATGTTTTTTATTTCTTCTTTGGTTTTACGCCTGCGCCTGTGTTGAAAATGTTCAAATATATGTAGTCGTAATGATATTTCCACTTTTTTAATAATTTTTCTGAATCTCTTTGAGCTTTTAAGTTCTTTTTATGCACTCTGTTAGACTTTATGAGGTGGTCTATAATCGCTACTTGACCACTAACATTTAGATTAAACCATTCATCATAACTACAAAACTCTCTTAAGTTTTCTGATATTCATGCGTAATCTTTAGATTTTATTTCTAGACATACTTGAGTTATTTCAAAATCTGTAATGTTTATGCATTTTGATATAGTAAGTCTTGCTGAGTCATCTTCTGTATAGTCAAATATAAATTTTATACCACTTTTTATGATTTCTTCTAACATTTTAAGTGATTCTTCATCTTGAACTGCTAGTTCTTCTATATCTGATTTTAGGTCTTCTATGTTGTTATAGAACTTCCATCTACCAGCACCTTCAAAAAAGAAACTATATGGACTAAACCCTTCATAATTTAGGTCTAAATCTAAATTGTAATCCTTGGAAGTTTTCTTATCTAGATCATCTAGAATTTTGTTTATTGCCATGCCTCCAAATTCAGGTATATAGGTGTAGTATTCTAGATCACCTAGATATTTATTTACTAAGTATATAAATTTAGCCACATCGTCTCTTTTTCTTGTTAATATTGTGATGTAGCCTCTTGTGAATGTCATGTTTGCCATTTTATCTGCTCCTTTTTTTTATACACTTTTCTTAATTATAGTTTCTGAGACTTTTTTAGATCTGTCTAGTTCTACAAAGTATTCCTTCATAGGAGTCCATTCGTCTCTATCATCATCTTCATCAATCTTAAATAAAGTAAAATAGATGCTATGGACCTTCTTTGTCTTCCAATGTCTATTTATAGATTCTTTTATCCAAAATATAATATCTTCTTCTTTTGGGTTTTCATCCCAAGATTCTATACAGTGATCGTATCCAGGCTCTATCCCTAAACCATTTAAAGCTATTAGGTTTTCTTCTAATAAATATTTTTTCATAATTTTTATCTTCTCTTATTTAACATTTGATCCATATCAAATTGATTTAATGCAATTTTGGTTACGGCTGCTAGTGATATCATTCCTCCTAATGATAATTCATCTAGGTTAGATATGTCTATAATTTTTTCTTTCGGGTTTCTCTCAAATAAAATCTGATCTGGTCTACAGCAATATAGATTTGATAATTTTTGGATTATATCCGAATTTATATCGATTTCTCCATTTTCTATTTTAACAACCTCATCTTCATCTATGGACAGATATTCTGCAACCTTAGTTTGACTAAGGTTAGCTTCTTCTCTCATAGATTTAATATTTTTTCCGATTTGATTTAAGTCCATAATTTTATATCCTTTCTTTTATACTATCTTTTTTTAATTCATTTCACTTGCAAACTGCGAACTAAACACCGCATATGGTATTTCATTTGTTTCTAATAGCTCTATCGCAAGGGCTGATTCAGCCTTTGTATAGGCGAAAATATTGAGTATGGTTCTATTATTTATAGCAGGAACTATTACAAACTTAATTGACCTCGATATTAAAGATTTTTCGATTTTTTCTATATCAACATCCTTAAGTGTTGCCTGTATAGTCCAAAGCTTTACTGGTTTGAATTTATCCATAATTGTTTTACCTATATATACCCCAACATAGTTTGTTATAAATGTTATAGGTATAACGACTTCTAATCCGTGCTTTGAAATTAACTTTATTATGATGGCAGACACTGTCCAAGATACAGCATTTGCCAGACCTGCTGTATGTTTTCCACCATTAATTGTTAGTATTGATTTAATCGTTGATGTTATTACATTGATTGTTTGTGCGATAACAAATACAATTATTGATACCATAATTTCACTCCTTTCTTTTTTTTTTTTATTTATATAA
>ERZ773027.836-NODE-836-length-18069-cov-13.459198_pt1 | contig 18069 bp, 14 predicted proteins | sample MGYA00511032_ERZ773027 | MGnify/ENA primary metagenome ERZ773027 (study PRJEB29015, sample SAMEA2738138) | human oral metagenome | biome: human oral; feature: human-associated habitat; material: saliva | place: China | collected 2190 ... | reverse complement strand
TACAGCCCTACTCAACTGTGCGGAGGTGGAACGACGAAATCGAATTCTAACGAATTACCGATTTCTGTCCCACTCTCTTGTCTTCATTTGCTTATAAACTTGACCAAACACTTTCCAAGATATTGGTTTGCTCGCGACCTGGTCCGACTGAGAAGGTCGAAATGCGGACTCCAACCAGTTCGCTGACACGGCGAACATAATTGCGGGCATTTTCTGGCAGGTCTTCTAGGCTGCGGACACCAGTGATGTCTTCGGACCAACCTGGCAATTCTTCATAAATTGGCTTGCAGCGCTTGAGCTGCTCCAAACTTGCTGGGTAATGGTCGATTCTTTGACCGTCCAAATCGTAAGCCACACAGATTTTGACTGTATCCAGACCACTCAAAACGTCAATGGAGTTGAGGGAAAGGTTGGTAATGCCTGATACGCGGCGGCTGTGGCGCATAACAACGGAGTCAAACCAGCCCACCCGACGCGGACGACCAGTCGTTGTACCGTATTCATGACCCACTTCGCGGATGCGGTCACCCACTTCATCAAAAAGCTCTGTTGGGAATGGTCCATCACCAACACGGCTCGTATAGGCTTTGCAGACACCAACAACCTTGTCAATCTTGCTCGGACCAACACCTGAACCGATCGTCACCCCACCAGCAACTGGGTTAGACGAAGTTACAAATGGATAGGTACCTTGGTCAATATCCAGCATGACACCTTGAGCTCCTTCAAAGAGGACACGTTTGCCTTGATCCAGAGCGTCATTGAGGATGACAGATGTGTCAGTCACATACTGCTTGATTTGCTGACCATATTCATAATATTCTTCAAAAATATCGTCAACGCTCATCGCCTGGCTATCGTACAATTTCTCAAAGAGGCGGTTTTTCTCAGCTAAATTCCGCTCCAGGCGCTCTCTGAAAATGTCTTTATCCAAGAGGTCTGCGATACGGATACCAACACGCGCAGCCTTATCCATGTAGGCAGGTCCGATCCCCTTGATCGTCGTACCAATTTTATTGTCGCCTTTAGCTTCCTCTTGCAGGCGATCCAGCTCGATATGATAAGGCAAGATGACATGGGCACGGTCTGAAATGCGTAAATTATCTGTGGTAACACCTTCTTGGTGCAGATAAGCCAACTCCTTGACCAGAGATTTAGGATTGACCACCATCCCATTTCCGATCACTGAGATCTTTTCTGGGAAGAAAATTCCTGACGGAATCAAGTGCAATTTATATTTTTTCCCGTCAATCACAATCGTATGTCCAGCATTGTCACCGCCTTGGTAGCGGGCAATCACTTCAGCATTGGCCGAAAGGAAATCCGTAATTTTCCCTTTTCCTTCATCTCCCCATTGGGTCCCTACAACAACAACTGATGTCATAATTTCGTCTGAGCTGCGAGAGCTCTTCCTTTCTTAATCTACAAGGCAGGAGTTTCACCTGCAAACGTATCTTACACCTTATTATAAGAAAATTTTGAATTTTTTTCAAGATCAGGTGTCTTTTAAATTTGGATTTTCACTTTTGAAAGCGAATAATTCTTTTTAAAATTTTTCATTTTCCCGAAATATATCCAACAAATGGCGATAAAAGTTCGGGAATTCATTAAAAACGTAGTGAATAGTTGTTTTCTGGCCTTTTTTATAATAGACTGAAAGTACTATACTAAGGACGGAAAAACATGATGACTATTGATCGTTTACTCGAAAAGCTAGACCCTGCCAGCCCGATCTTACAGGCGACTTTTGGACTGGAAAGAGAATCCCTGCGCGTGACAGAGGCAGGGACACTGGCATCAACTCCCCATCCCAGCTCTTTGGGCTCTCGGAGTTTTCATCCCTATATCCAGACGGATTTTAGCGAGCAACAGCTCGAATTGATTACACCTATTGCCTCTTCAACTCAGGAGGCTCGTCGCCTGCTGGGTGCCATCACCGATGTAGCTGGACGCTCCATTCCCAAAGATGAACTCATGTGGCCCTTGTCCATGCCTCCCCAGCTCCGAGAAGACGAGATTGAAATTGCTCATCTCGAAAATGCCTACGAACTCCATTATCGGCAAGGTTTAGCAGAAAAGTACGGCAAACGCCTCCAGACCATTTCCGGCATTCATTACAATATCGAGTTAGGAAAAGATTTGATGACGTCTCTCTTTGAGGCTAGCAACTTTTCTTCCTTCAAGGATTTCAAAAATGCCCTCTATCTCAAATTAGCTCGTAATTTCCTCCGTTTCCGCTGGTTCTTGACCTATCTGTATGGTGCAGCTCCACTGGCAGAAGCTGGCTTTTACGATAAAACAGTTGAGGCTCCTGTCCGCTCACTACGCAATAGCCATCACGGCTACGTCAATGACGAGCATATCCATGTATCATTTCGCTCGCTGGAAAGCTATGTCTCGAACATCGAGGCCTATGTCGGGTCTGGCGACCTAAGTGCAGAAAAGGAATTTTACTCGCCTGTGCGCTTTCGCGGTCAAAAACGAAATCGAGATTATCTGGAACAAGGCATTACTTACTTAGAACTGCGCTGTTTCGACCTTAATCCTTTCGACGTTTTGGGCATCAGTCAAAGAACCTTGGACACAGTCCACCTCTTTCTCTTGGCTCTATTGTGGCTGGATGATGTGACAGATAGCGATACACAGCTAAAAGCGGCTCATGCTCTCAACGATGCCGTTGCTCTGGCTCACCCCTTGACGCCTCTACCTGCAGAGGCTGACAGCTCTGCTATTCTCCAAGCTATGGAAAATGTGATTCAGCATTTCAATCTCCCTGACGCCTACCGTCAATTACTAGCGCAAGTCAAAGCTACGCTGGCTGACCCTAAACTGACTCTGGCGGGGAAATTACTGCCTCATATTGAGAAGGACTCCATCTCAGCTTTTGGACTTGCAAAAGCACGGGAATATCGAGATTACGCCTGGACTGCACCCTACGCCCTCAAGGGCTACGAAAAGATGGAGCTGTCCACTCAAATGCTTATGTTTGACGCTCTCCAGAAAGGCCTCCATCTCGAAATCCTAGATGAAAATGACCAATTTCTCAAGCTTTGGCATGGTCAGCATGTGGAGTATGTCAAAAACGGCAACATGACCTCTAAGGATAACTATGTCATCCCTCTGGCCATGGCCAATAAAACAGTCACCAAAAAGATTTTGGCTGCAGCTGACTTTCCCGTTCCAGCTGGAGCAGAATTTTCTTCTCTTGAAGAGGGTCTGGCCTATTACCCTTTGATGAAGGACCGACAAATTGTCGTCAAACCCAAGTCAACTAACTTCGGACTGGGCATCTCTATTTTCCAAGAACCAGCTAGTCTGGAAGCTTATCGCAAGGCTTTGGAGATTGCTTTTTCAGAAGATGCCGCCGTCTTGGTGGAGGAATTTATCGCTGGAACGGAATACCGCTTCTTTGTCTTAGACGATCAGTGCCAAGCTGTCCTCTTGCGCGTGGCGGCCAATGTTGTCGGAGACGGTCAACACACCGTGAGAGAATTGGTTGCCATCAAAAATGACAATCCCCTGCGGGGTCGAGATCATCGTTCACCGCTTGAAATCATTGAACTGGGCGACATTGAACTCCTTATGCTGGACCAGCAAGGCTATGGACCAGATGATATCCTGCCTGCTGGAGTCAAGGTTGACTTGCGGCGCAATTCCAACATTTCTACTGGCGGCGACTCGATTGATGTGACTGAAAGTATGCACCCATCTTATAAGGAACTCGCTGCGAACATGGCACGAGCTATGGGAGCTTGGGCCTGTGGCGTTGATCTAATCATCCCTGACAGCTCTGCTATTTCCACCAAGGAAAATCCTAACTGTACCTGCATCGAGCTCAACTTCAACCCCTCTATGTATATGCACACCTATTGTGCTGAGGGGCCGGGGCAAAGTATTACCCCTAAAATACTGGCCAAACTTTTCCCAGAAATGGATTGATAAAACAAGAATCGCAGGGTATTCCTTGCGATTTTTGCTTGCCCACTTGTGATAAAAAAGAACTCTTACGCTTACTTTTAGGAAAGGAAACAAAGCTCTTTCTTGATGAGGCAAGCATTCTCAATAAATCTAAAAACATATCTGAATATATAAAATCATTGCACTCTTTATCCTTCAAAAATCAGCTTTTATGTTAAAATAGAAATATCACATTGAGAAGAAAGAGAAAAGTCCATGTCGAGAAGAAGGAATAATTCTAACCAACAGCCGGAATGGTTTAGCTGGATTTGGATACTTGCAATTATATTTGGTTCTGGAGTGGTAGCCAGCTATCTGATCCCCATTGCTATTTTGGGAGGTATTAGCTACGGAATCTATCGCTACCAAAAGCAGAAAAGAGTTCGTATTGAAGCTAAACAAGCCAGCATCGGACGCATTGAAGATTTAAAAACAGAGATTGGTCAGGCTGACCGCCGTATTAAAGAATTAGAAAGCTACCAAGAATACGGCAAGAAAGAAGATTACCATGATTTAGCTCTGCAAATTCTTCCCCAACTCACCTATATCAAAAACGTTGCTAAGGAATTGCGAGATGAAATTCCTGCCTCTGTCTACCAGCGCATTCAGACTAAAATTACTACTGTAACCGAGGAAATTGATAAACAACTGCAAAAAATTGAACGAGAGAAAAGACAAAAAGAAGCGCAACCTAAGAAAACTAGTCTAGAAGAGCTAGCCCCAGAATTAGTCGCTACAGTTCGCAATATTCAGATTGACCATGAGGCCATTCTTCAAAAAATCTCTCAATCCGAAAGCAACAATAAGGAAGAATTGACTGCCATCCATCAGTCCCAGATGGAGCACTACGAAGATATTTTAGAAGGCTACCTCAAAATCAAAGCGTCTCCCAAAGATTTTTACAATGCTGAGGAGCGGCTAGCCAAGGCCAAAGCAGCTATCGAGCAGTTTGACTTGGACCTAGACGAGGCGCTGCGCCAATTAAATGAAGCTGATTTGAGGGATTTTGACATTAGCCTACGCATCTTAGACAAGGAAAAGCAAACAGACACCGGCTTTTAAGCCAGATAAACCAAAGGAGAAACTATGAGCCAAGAATTTAATTTTGACATTGATAAAATTGCCAACAATGCTATCAGCAAAAGCGACAAAACAACAGAAATCATCGAAGCCAATACGACTCAAGAAAATGGCCAGCTAACTTTTCTGGAAAAGCTGACTCCTGAGCAACAGAGTGCGATTACGGCTAAAGCACCTCAGCTGGTGGATAACTTCGTATCAGACCAAAATACCTTGCTGGACTTTGGCCAATCTGCTGTCGAAGAAGTCAACGGTACTGTCAATCGTATCTTAGCCGAGCAGAAAAAATTACAAATTCCTCAGGTAGATGAGCTCTTAAAAAATACCAACAAAGAACTCAATGGCTTTGTCGCAAAATACAAGGATGCTCAAGTAGCGGAACTGGACAAGAAGCCTAATTTCCTAGAAAAACTTTTCAAACAGAGCAAAAACACCCTTCAAGAATTCTATTTTGACTCACAAAATATTGAGCAGAAAATGGACGGTATGGCTGCAACCGTCGTCAAGCAAGAGGATGTTCTGGCTCGCAATATTGTTTCTGCTGAAATGCTGATCGAAGATAATACCAAATCGATTGAAAACCTAGTTGGAGTCATTTCCTTTATCGAAGCTGCTCAGCAGGAATCCGGCAAACGAGCGCTCAAGCTGCAGGCTGAAGTTGCTCAGCTAGATATGACAACCGTTGACTATCAAGTCAAATCGCAAGAATTAGCCCGAATGACAGAGGTGGTCAATACCCTAGAGCAGCAACACACTGAATATGTCAGCCGTCTCTATGTGGCTTGGGCAACCACTCCTCAGATGCGCAATCTGGTCAAGGTTTCCTCTGATATGCGCCAAAAGCTTGGAATGCTCCGTCGCAATACCATTCCAACTATGAAACTGTCTATCGCCCAGTTAGGCATTCTCCAGCAATCTATGAAGTCTGGTCAGGTAGCTGACGCCATCTCTAATGCGAATAACGCTGCCCTGCAAATGCTCGCTGAGACCAGCAAGGAAGTCATCCCTCAGCTGGAACGGATTTCCCAAAGCCCTACTATCGCTGTTGAGTCTGTCACTAAGCTAGCAGAAAGCCTCGTTGCACAAAACCAAGGCATTATCGAAGCCATTGATAAAGGACGGGAAAAACGCGCTCTGCTAGAAGCGGCTGTCATCCAGTCTGCAGAGACCATCAACAACTCTGTCAAACTGCGTGATCAAAAGATTATCCAAGCCCTACTGGACCAAGGCAAGGAAGCCCAGAAAGAATTAACTTCAGAATAAGCAAAAGAGCTATCCAGACTCTTTCAAGTCGTAGACAAACATCAAAACTGATGTTTGTCTTTTTCTATTTTCAAAAATCTTTGTCCAAGAAGACAAAAATGCACTCAGCTCTTAGGAAAAATTGAGTGCATTTTTTGGAAAAGTATAATTCTTTACAGACTTTTGACTGCAGCAATGGCTGCATCATAATCTGGCTCGGTATTGATGTTGTCGACATATTCAGCGTAGGTCACAGTGTTGTTTTCGTCCAAGACAAGAACTGCACGGGCCAACAGATGCCATTCATTGATGAGGACGGCATAGTCGCGACCGAAAGAATGGTCAAAGTAGTCAGATAGCATGACAGCATTTTCGATGCCTTCAGCAGCACACCATTTGCCTTGGGCGAAAGGTAGGTCAACTGAAACCGTGATAACAACGGTATTGTCCAAGTCAGAGAGTTCTTGATTGAAACGACGGGTCTGAGTTGAGCAAACGCCAGTATCGATAGACGGTACGATGCTGAGGACTTTCTTTTTGCCAGCAAAGTCAGCCAGAGTTTTCTTTGAAAGGTCAGTAGCTGTCAGGCTAAAATCGTGGGCCGTATCACCGACTTGAAGTTGCTGACCTGTAAAGGTTACAGGATTTCCGAGAAAAGTTGTCATAGGGAGTCTCCATTCATGTTTGATAGCTCCATTGTACTGCGAATAGTGATTTTTTTCGAATAATTTGACCGAAAATTTGAGAGCGACTCCATGCGAAGCTTGTTTTTCAGAAATAAAGAGGTTAGGATTTTATCTTCCCAACCTCTTATCATTATTTAGACAGACCTTCTGCGATCTTTTCTAAGTTGTATTTCATCATGCTGTAATAGCTATCTCCTTCTTCTCCTTTTTCTGCAACAGAGTCAGTAAAGATTTTAGCGTAGATCGGAATGTTGGTGTCTTTAGAAACGGTCTTCATCGGACGGTCGTCTACACTTGATTCCACAAAGAGTGATGGCACTTTGGTCTTACGAAGTTTTTCAACCAAGCTTTTAATTTGGTCTGGAGTTCCTTCTTCTTCGGTGTTGATTTCCCAGATATAGGCTGATGGCACATTATAGGCCTTAGAGAAGTACTTGAAGCAACCTTCGCTGGTTACAATCATTTTCTTTTCTTCAGGAATGTTGTTGAATTTCTCTTTAGCTTCCTTGTCCAAAGCGCTTAGCTTTTCCACATAAGCCTTAAGATTTTTCTCGTAAGTTTCTTTGTTAGCTGGATCCTTTTCGCTCAAGCGCTTGGCAATATTTTGCGCATAGATGATCCCGTTTTCCAAGTTAAGCCAAGCATGCGGGTCTTCCTTGCCCTTTTCATTTTGGCCTTCCAAGTAAATCACGTCCACGCCTTCGCTGACAGCATAATAGTCCTTGTTTTCTTTCTTCTTAGCATTCTCTACCAATTTTGTGAACCAAGCATTGCCACCAGTTTCCAGGTTGATTCCATTGTAGAAAATCAGATCCGCTTGGGAAGTCTTTTTGACATCTTCAGGTAGAGGCTCGTATTCGTGCGGGTCTTGCCCGACAGGCACGATGCTATGCAGATCTATTTTATCGCCAGCTATATTTTTGGTAATGTCAGCGATAATGGAATTGGTCGCAACAACCTTGAGTTTGGACGATCCGCCAGACGAGTTCTTTTGACTAGAGCAGGCAAAAAGAGTGCAGACTGCTAATAAAAGCAGTGATAAAAAACCTAATTTTTTCATGGGATTCCTCCATTAAATTTATTTTAGTTTAGGTCGATTTTTTAGTTTTAAATACCGCTGCTTAGGAGCGATAAAGAACGAGATAAGAAAGATAAGAGCTGAAGTCAGAACAATACTGGAACCTGCCGCGACATTAAAGCTATAGCCGATAAAGAGACCCAGTACAGAAGCTAGAGCACCTAATCCAGAGGACAGCAGAATCATGGTTTTCAGACTATTTGCATAGAGATAGGCTGTCGCAGCTGGTGTAATCAGCATGGCCACAATCAGAATCGTTCCGACACTTTGCATGGCTGTGACAGATACCAGAGTCAATAGAATCATCAGTAAATAGTGGTAAAAATTCACCTTCATTCCCATAGCTTGGGCTAAGAGCGGGTCAAAGGAGGTCAACAAAAGCTGCTTGAAGAAAATAGCAATGACCAGCAACACCAAGATGCCCACACCAATACTAATCCACATATCAAGGTCTTGCACCGCCAAGATATTCCCAAAGAGGATATGGAAAAGATCGGTAGAACTCTTGGCAACACTAATCAAAATGACCCCCAGAGCCAAGAAGGAAGAAAAAGTAATCCCGATAGCCGTGTCACTCTTGATAATGGAATTGCCCTTGATGTAGGTGATAATAATAGAAGCTAGTAAGCCAAAGGTAATGGCACCGATAAAGAAATTAATCCCCAAAATGTAAGACAGGGCCACACCGGGCAGCACCGCGTGAGAGATGGCATCCCCCATGAGTGACATGCCCCGCAGAATGATAAAACATCCAACGGCACCGGCCACCACTCCAATCACAATGGCTGTAATCAAAGCATTTTGCAGGAAATGAAAGTCATGTAAGCCTTGAATAAATTCCTGAATCATCCTAGGCACCTCCATTCATAAAGAGCTGAGAGCCGTAGGTCTTCTGCATATTTTCTTTGGTGAAGGTACTCTCGGTTGATCCGAAAGCGACGACTTTTTTGTTAAGTAGCAAGACCTGATCAAAATAAGCGACCACCTTGCTCAAGTCATGGTGGACAATCAAAATCGTCTTTCCGGCTTTTCTTAGCTGGCGGAGGGTCGCCATGATAATCTCTTCACTGACCGAGTCAATCCCAACAAAAGGCTCATCTAGGAAAATATAGTCCGCCTCCTGAACCAAGCAACGGGCAATCAAGACCCGTTGAAATTGCCCACCAGACAACTGGCTAATCTGCCGCTCAGCAAAATCTTCTAAACCAACGATTTTCAAAGCCCGAGCAACCTTTTCCCAGTCAGACGCTTTGAGGCGTTGAAAGAGCTTGATCTTAGGATACAAGCCCAGAGACACACACTCCTTGACCTTGATAGGAAAATTATAGTCAATGTGAATTTTCTGCTCTACATAAGCAATCTTGCTTAATTCTTGCTTCATGGGTTTTCTATCCAGAAAGGTCTGCCCCTCACTATCAACAATTCCTAACATACCTTTTATGAGAGTTGACTTTCCAGCCCCGTTTGGTCCGATAATCCCTGTGATAGTCGGTCCTTTTATTGTTAAAGAAGTTGCTTCTAAGGCCAGCTGTCCTTGATAACTGACACTTAAATTTTTCATTTCAATCATTGTTATACCTCTTTCATTTTAATATACATTAAAATGAAAATTAAGTCAAGTTAATTTTTAAAAAATCCTTAAAATCAATATAGGAAATATTTGAAAAAAGGAGCTAATTTTGATAAGGTTATATCAAAAGCATGAAAGTGAGAACAAGATGACACGTTTACAAGATGATTTTTATGATGCCATTAATGGTGAATGGGCCAAAACAGCGGTTATCCCAGATGACAAGCCTGTAACCGGCGGCTTCACAGATTTGTCAGATGAGATTGAAAAGCTGATGCTCTCCACTACCGATCAATGGCTGCGGGGTGAGGAAGTTCCTGATGATGGTATTTTGCAAAACTTTATCAAGTACCATCGTTTAGCTGCTGACTATGACAAGCGGGAAGAACTCGGTGTCAAGCCTGTTTTGCCTTTGATTGCGGAATACCAAGCACTCAACTCCTTTGCAGAATTTACCACAAAGATTGCCGAGTTTGAACTGGCTGGTAAGCCCAATTTCTTTCCTTTTGGTGTGGCGCCTGACTTTATGGACGCCCGTATCAATGTCCTCTGGGCAGATGCACCAGGTACTATTCTCCCAGACACAACCTACTATGCCGATGGGCATCCTCAAAAGGACAAGCTCTTGAAAAAATGGCGTGAGTCTTCCGAAGCTTTGCTGCAAAAATTCGAATTTTCAGCAGAAGAAATCCAAGATTTGCTGGATAAGGTTTTAGAACTGGATGCTCGAATCGCCAAAGTCGTACTATCACGGGAGGAAAGTTCAGAATATGCCAAGCTCTACCACCCTTACAAGTGGGAAGACTTTAAGGCCTTAGCACCGAATCTACCTTTAGATGCCATCTTCACCCAACTCATCGGGCAAATTCCTGACAAGATTATCGTACCAGAGGAGCGTTTCTGGCAGGCTGCCGACCAATTCTACTGCGAAGAGACTTGGCCCCTGCTCAAGGCCGTGCTTATCTTTAACGCTATCGCATCAGCTGAAGCCTACTTGACTGACGAAATCCGTATCCTAGCAGGTGCTTATCGTCGCGCCCTATCTGGAACACCTCAAGCTCAAGACAAGAAAAAAGCTGCCTTTTACCTAGCTCAAGCGCCTTTCAATCAAGCCATCGGGCTCTGGTATGCTGGACAAAAATTCTCCCCTGAAGCCAAGGCCGATGTCGAGCAAAAAGTAGCCAACATGATCCAAGTCTACAAGGAGCGACTCGCAAGCAATGACTGGCTGACACCAGAAACTCGGGACAAGTCCATTGTAAAACTCAATGTCATCAAGCCTTATATCGGCTACCCAGAGGAGCTGCCTGAGCGCTATGCATACAAAATTGTGGACGAAAATCTCAGCCTCTTCGAAAATGCCCAAAAACTGCGACAAGTGGAAATTAAGTATGGTTGGAGCAAGTGGAACCAGCCAGTGGATTACAAAGAATGGGGAATGCCAGCTCATATGGTCAATGCCTACTACAATCCTCAGAAAAACCTGATTGTCTTTCCAGCGGCTATCCTGCAGGCACCTTTCTATGACCTGCACCAATCTTCTTCAGCCAATTATGGCGGTATCGGAGCGGTTATTGCCCATGAAATCTCTCATGCCTTTGATACCAACGGCGCTTCCTTTGATGAAAACGGTAGCCTCAACAACTGGTGGACAGAGCATGACTACCAAGCCTTTACTGAGCGGACTCAGAAAGTCATTGACCAGTTCGAGGGTCTAGATTCCTACGGTGCCAAGGTCAATGGCAAGCTGACCGTTTCAGAAAACGTAGCGGACTTGGGCGGTATTGCAGCGGCTCTCGAAGCAGCCAAGAAAGAAGTTGACTTCTCTGCAGAGGAATTCTTCACCAACTTTGCCCGCATCTGGCGAATGAAGGGACGCGAAGAGTATATGAAACTCTTGGCAAGCGTTGATGTCCATGCTCCAGCCAAGCTTCGGACCAATGTACAGCTGCCTAACTTCGACGACTTCTTTACAACCTTTGATGTCCAAGAAGGAGACGGCATGTGGCGGAGTCCAGAAGAGCGCGTGATGATTTGGTAAAGGATTTCAATAATATTTAATTAAACAAAAAACCTGCTCAGGAAGGGCATCAGAGCCTTCTCGAACAGGTTTATATAGTTCTTTGATTTCTTTCATATAGCCGGCCGTGATGATACCAGCGGGCAGAGCGACAATGGCGATTCCTAAAAAGGAGGAAATCATAGTAATAATTTTTCCAGTCGTTGCAACTGCATAAATATCACCATAACCAACTGTCGTCAGGGAAATGGTTGCCCAATAAAGGGCGTCAAAAAAATTAGGAAATGTACTGGGTTCGACATTAAAAATGATAAGGGCAGAGATAAAGATATAGCCAAGAGCCAAAAGACCCACGATAATCAAACTATCCTTCTGCTTTTTTAAGACATTGGTCAATATTTGAATATTTTTAGAATAGCGAATAAACTTAAAGACCCGCAAGATACGAAGCATGCGCAAAATCTTAAAGAGTCGCAAACTATTATTTAACAAAAAGAGGGAAGGCAATATGCAGAGCAAATCAGCCAGCGCCAGAAAGGTGAAAGGATAAAGTAGAAAAGAAAGTTTGCCTTTTTCCAATTTATAATCAGCCGTTAGAAGCCGAAGAATGTAGTCAATAATAAAAATAACTGTTGACACAAAATCCAACCACATGAAGATTCCTGTGTGACTCTTTGTGGTCAGGGGGGATCAGGCTGACAATAATAGTCAGGAACATAAAGACATCATAGGCTTTTTCAATTGCATTTTCCTTTTGATGGGGCTCAATAATCTGAAATAAAGTCTTTCTTGTCATCCTCAACCTCACTTTTTTAAACTTGCTTTCATTCTATTTGTTTTTAAAAATAAGTCAAGGTCAATCCGCAAAGATTTTCTTCATTCTCCTTCGTCGGTTGCTTTCAAAATCCCTTGAAAATGGTATAATAGATAGAAACGTGTCTAGAACACAGAAAAGATCGTTGGAGAGTAAATGATTATGGCAACTTACAATCACAAAGAAATCGAGCCCAAGTGGCAGAAATACTGGGCTGAGCACCATACATTCAAGACAGGTACGGACAAAGACAAGCCTAACTTTTATGCGCTGGATATGTTTCCTTATCCATCAGGAGCTGGTCTGCACGTAGGACACCCTGAAGGCTACACAGCGACGGATATCCTCAGCCGCTACAAGCGCGCGCAAGGCTACAATGTCCTTCACCCAATGGGTTGGGATGCCTTTGGTCTGCCAGCCGAGCAGTACGCTATGGATACAGGCAATGACCCGGCTGACTTTACAGCAGAAAACATTGCCAACTTCAAACGCCAAATAAATGCGCTTGGTTTTTCTTACGACTGGGATCGGGAAGTTAACACGACTGACCCTAACTACTACAAGTGGACCCAGTGGATTTTCACCAAGCTTTATGAAAAAGGCCTGGCTTATGAAGCTGAAGTCCCAGTAAACTGGGTGGAAGAGCTAGGAACGGCTATCGCCAATGAGGAAGTCCTGCCAGACGGCACATCTGAGCGCGGTGGCTATCCAGTCGTCCGCAAGCCTATGCGCCAATGGATGCTGAAAATCACAGCCTATGCAGAGCGTTTGCTTAATGACTTGGAGGAGCTGGACTGGCCTGAGTCTATCAAGGACATGCAGCGCAACTGGATCGGCAAGTCAACCGGTGCTAATGTAACCTTCAAGATTAAGGATACAGATAAAGACTTCACCGTCTTTACGACTCGTCCGGACACCCTTTTTGGCGCGACCTATGCTGTTTTAGCTCCGGAGCATGCACTTGTCGACTCCATCACAAGTGCCGAACAAGCCCAAGCAGTAGCAGATTACAAACACGCAGCCAGCCTCAAATCCGACCTGGCTCGGACTGATTTGGCTAAGGATAAGACCGGTGTCTGGACAGGAGCCTATGCCATCAATCCTGTCAACGGCAAAGAAATCCCCATCTGGATTGCCGACTATGTGCTTGCAAGCTACGGAACAGGGGCTATCATGGCCGTTCCTGCGCATGATGAGCGCGACTGGGAGTTTGCTAAGCAGTTTGATTTAAAGATTATTCCGGTTCTAGAGGGTGGCAATGTTGCTGAAGCTGCTTACACAGAAGACGGTCCGCATATTAACTCTGGCTTCCTAGATGGCTTGGACAAGGCTGCCGCTATTGACAAGATGGTTGCTTGGTTGGAAGCAGAAGGTGTCGGAAATGAAAAAGTCACCTATCGCCTGCGTGACTGGCTCTTTAGCCGTCAACGCTACTGGGGTGAGCCAATTCCAATCATTCATTGGGAAGATGGCACCTCAACGGCTGTCCCTGAAAGTAAATTACCACTTGTCTTGCCTGTAACCAAGGATATCCGTCCTTCTGGTACTGGCGAAAGCCCTCTGGCCAATCTGGCTGACTGGCTGGAAGTGACTCGCGAAGACGGTGTCAAAGGACGCCGTGAAACCAACACCATGCCGCAATGGGCAGGTTCTAGCTGGTATTACCTGCGTTACATTGACCCGCACAATAATGAGAAATTAGCAGACGAAGACCTGCTCAAGGCTTGGCTTCCTGTTGATATTTACATCGGTGGTGCAGAACATGCCGTACTCCACCTCCTCTACGCTCGCTTCTGGCACAAATTCCTTTATGATCTTGGAGTGGTTCCGACCAAAGAACCTTTCCAAAAACTCTTTAACCAAGGAATGATCTTGGGAACGAGCTACCGTGATCACCGTGGGGCTCTTGTGGCTACTGACAAGGTTGAAAAACGCGATGGTTCTTTCTTCAACATCGAAACTGGAGAAGAACTAGAGCAGGCGCCTGCTAAGATGTCTAAGTCTCTGAAGAATGTGGTCAACCCAGACGATGTGGTGGAACAATACGGCGCCGATACCCTTCGTGTTTATGAAATGTTCATGGGACCATTAGATGCATCCATCGCTTGGAGCGAGGAAGGTCTGGAAGGCAGCCGCAAGTTCCTAGATCGTGTCTATCGTTTGATCACAAGTAAAGAAATCGTTGCGGAAAATAGCGGAGCACTCGACAAGGTCTACCACGAAACAGTCAAGTCTGTCACAGAGCAGATTGAAGAGCTCAAGTTTAATACAGCCATTGCCCAACTCATGATCTTTGTCAACGCAGCTAACAAGGAAGAAAAGCTCTATGTCGAATATGCCAAAGGCTTTATCCAATTGCTGGCACCTTTTGCACCGCACTTGGCTGAAGAACTCTGGCAGGCAGTTGCCCAAACAGACGAGAGCATCTCCTATGTAGCTTGGCCAACTTATGACGAAAGCAAGCTGGTTGAAGCAGAAGTCGAAATCGTTGTCCAAATCAAGGGTAAAGTTCGTGCTAAGTTAGTTGTAGCCAAAGACCTAAGCCGTGAGGAACTGCAAGAAATCGCTCTGGCAGATGAGAAAATCAAATCCGAAATCGCCGGCAAAGAAATCGTAAAAGTCATTAGCGTGCCGAATAAATTGGTTAATATCGTAGTAAAATAAGCAGTTTGGGGTAGCCTTATGGTGATTATAAAATAGGAGGCTGGGACAAAAGTCCTAGCCTCTCAATTGTCTTTGGATTGTTGAGCAAGACGCAGTGGTTGAGTGGGCTCTACTACGCTGATTTCATCAGCTTTTACAGCCCTACTCAACTGTGCGGAGGTGGGATGACGAAATCGAATTCTAACGAATTACCGATTTCTATCCCACTCTCTTTTTTGATAGGAATTTTCCCTTAAATCGTTGGACTTTTCTCATTTTTCGACTTTCACTTGCCTTCCTTTTTCTTTTTATTTATAATCATTATAAATAAAAAGAAAAGAGAAAAGTTTCAGAATGGAAGAACATAAGATTGACAAAAATTTTAGCGGACGCCTAAATATTTTGCGGGCTGGAGTTTTGGGGGCCAACGACGGCATTATTTCTATCGCAGGGGTGGTCATCGGGGTGGCCAGTGCGACGGAAGATGTTTGGATTATCTTTCTATCTGGTCTGGCTGCTGTCTTTGCTGGTGCCTTTTCTATGGCAGGCGGGGAGTATGTATCCGTCTCCACTCAGAAGGACACTGAGGAGGCTGCAGTGGCTAGAGAGCGAGAACTCTTGGAAAAGAATCCCGATATTGCCAGACAGTCCCTCCACGCCTCCTACGTCCAAAATGGTGAGTGCGAGACTTCTGCCCAACTCTTGACCAATCGCGCCTTCTTACAAGATCCGCTCAAGGCCTTGGTGGAGGAAAAGTATGGCATTGAGGTCGAAGAGTTCACTAATCCTTGGCATGCTGCTATATCCAGCTTTCTAGCCTTTGCCATAGGTGCAATTTTCCCCATGTTGACCATCGTTTTGCTTCCGGCTATCTATCGGATTCCAGCGACCGTCCTTGTTGTAGCTCTTTCTCTCTTGGGAACTGGCTATACCAGTGCAAAATTGGGACAGGCACCCATTAAAAATGCCATGATCCGTAACCTCACTATCGGACTTTTGACCATGACTGTTACCTATCTTATAGGCCAGTTCTTCTCAATTTAAAAGAAGAACTATTCAGGCAAACATAATAAAAAGATTGAAAAGAAATTATTTTCTCTTCAATCTTTTTTGTTTTAAACTTAGATTAGTTTTGGCCAAGAGCAGCTGCCATTGTTGCTGCAACTTCTGATTCGAAGTCGTTAGCTGCTTTTTCAATACCTTCACCAACTTCAAAGCGAACAAACTCAACTACTGAAGCATTCACTGATTCAAGGTAAGCTTCAACTGTCTTGCTGTCATCCATGATGTACACTTGGGCAAGAAGTGTGTAAGCTTGGTCAACTTTGGTGTTGTCAAGCAAGAAGCGATCCATTTTACCTGGGATGATTTTGTCCCAGATCTTTTCAGGTTTGCCTTCTGCAGCCAATTCAGCTTTGATATCAGCTTCAGCTTGTGCAATCACTTCGTCAGTCAATTGAGCTTTAGAACCATATTTCAAGTGTGGAAGTGCTGGCTTGTCAACCATAGCGCGGCTTTCATTGTCTTGATCGATAGCGTGGTTCAATTGTGCCAATTCATCTTTAACAAATTGCTCATCCAATTCTTTGTATGAAAGAACAGTTGGTTTCATAGCAGCGATGTGCATAGAAATTTGTTTCGCAAGAGCGTCATCGCCACCGTCAATCACTGAAACAACACCGATACGGCCACCGTTGTGTTGGTAAGCACCGAAGTGTTGAGCATCAGTCTTTTCAACCAAAGCAAAACGACGGAATGAGATTTTTTCTCCGATAGTTGCAGTTGCAGATACATATGCAGCTTCAAGGGTTTCACCTGAAGGCATTGTCAATGCAAACGCTTCTTCGTTGTTAGCTGGCTTACCTTCTGCGATAACTTTTGCAGTAGCATTTACCAATTCAACGAATTGAGCATTTTTCGCAACAAAGTCAGTTTCAGCGTTGACTTCAACGATAGCTGCAACGTTACCATCCACGTAAACGCCTGTCAAACCTTCAGCGGCAACACGATCAGCCTTCTTAGCTGCTTTTGCCATACCTTTTTCGCGAAGCAATTCAATCGCTTTTTCGATGTCTCCATCTGTTTCAACCAATGCTTTCTTAGCGTCCATGACACCAGCACCAGATTTTTCGCGCAATTCTTTTACAAGCTTAGCTGTAATTTCTGCCATTTTTCTTCTCCTATGTTTACTATTTTTAAATAAAGGGGCCGGGCTGAGCCCCGCCCCTTTAGGTTAATTGACTTATGAAAATTATGCGTTGTCGCCTTCTACAACTTCAACGATTTCTTCGATTGAGTCTGCTTGAGTTTCAGTTGCAGCAAATTCTGCTTCAACAGTCGCTACAGCGTCCTCACCTTGACGACCTTCGATAACAGCGTCAGCCATTTTCGCAGTGATCAATTTAACGGCACGGATAGCGTCGTCGTTAGCAGGGATAATCACATCGATATCGTCTGGATCAGTATTTGTGTCAACCATCGCAACTACTGGAATACCAAGTTTCTTAGCTTCCTTAACAGCGATTTGCTCTTTATGAGGGTCAACAATGTACATTACATCTGGGATGCGAGGCATATCTTCGATACCACCCAAGAATTTTTCAAGACGAGCACGTTGTTTGTTCAAAAGTGCTACTTCTTTCTTAGGAAGAACTTCGAAGATTCCTTCTTCTTCCATACGTTTGATTTCTTTCAAACGAGCAACACGTTTTTGGATAGTTGTCCAGTTTGTAAGAGTTCCACCCAACCAACGGTGGTTGATGTAGTATTGACCAGCACGTTCTGCTTCTTCTTTTACAGCTTCAGCAGCTTGCTTTTTAGTACCAACAAACAAGATAACTGCATCGTTTGCAGCTGCATCACGCATGAAGTCATAAGCTTGATCTGCGTATTTTACAGTTTGTTGAAGGTCGATAACGTGGATACCGTTACGCTCAGTGAAGATGTACTTAGCCATCTTAGGGTTCCAGCGACGAGTTT
>ERZ773027.831-NODE-831-length-18162-cov-5.790136_pt1 | contig 18162 bp, 19 predicted proteins | sample MGYA00511032_ERZ773027 | MGnify/ENA primary metagenome ERZ773027 (study PRJEB29015, sample SAMEA2738138) | human oral metagenome | biome: human oral; feature: human-associated habitat; material: saliva | place: China | collected 2190 ... | reverse complement strand
GGCTCCGACGCCGCGATCGAGTCCGCCGACGTCGCCTTCACCGGCCACGACCTCGGCCTCATCCCGCAGGCTCTGCGCCACGCCCGCCGCGGCGGCAGGATCATCAACCAGAACATCGTGCTGTCCTTGGCGATCATCACTGTGCTGCTGCCGCTGGCGATCACCGGCGTGCTCGGCCTGGCAGCGGTCGTCCTCGTGCACGAGGTCGCCGAAGTCGTCGTCATCGCCAACGGACTGCGGGCTGCGCGTGCCCGCAAGCAATAGGTGTTCCGTCCAACGCCATAACTCAGACATGCGCTAGCGCATGTCGACGACGCCGGTGCCCAGCTCGATCTTGGAGGTGCGTGCCCCCATGGCTGCTAGAAGCGGGAAGGGGCTGGCTTGCTGACGCGCAAAGTGGTGTACGCGCACATAAGCCCCATCAATACCAAGCTGCTCGGCGCCCTGGGCTAGGTCAATGGCCTGTTTCTTCATAGCTGAGCCTTTCTGTTGGCCTCAGTATAGTTGAATATTAAACTAAAATAATGTGTGGGTCGACACGGCTGGAATTTCGGATTATGAAAATGGGCGCCAGGAGTCAAAGCCATCAGGTATATATGGGGTAGTTCTAAGGAGTAGACATGTCACTTGCCCCAGCTGATATTGAGTTTCGCCCGGTTTCGCACTCGCTGATAGCGCTGCGACTGATCAACGTAGTCATTTTTATGCTGCTGCTGTTAGGTGGCAGCGCTGTGGCCGCGCTAGCAATTTCCCCGCTGCTTTGGGCGGTGTTTGGGCTGTTTGCGCTGATCACCTGCTGGCTACTGTGGCTAGTGCCGCGCCAGGTTAAAAACATGGGTTACGCTCTAACCGACACAGAGCTGATCTACAAGCGCGGCGCCATGTGGCGCACAGTTACCGTGGTGCCCTATGGTCGTATGCAGTATGTGGATCTAAGCCAGGGCCCACTGATGCGCATGTTTGGTATTTCTGACCTGCGCCTACACACCGCGAGCGCCTCAACTATTTCCAATATTCAGGGTCTACCCACTGGTGAAGCTGAGGCGCTACGTGAACACCTTAGCCGCCTTGGTAGCTCCCAGATGGCAGGGCTGTGATGAGTGAATTTCTGCCTGCAAACGGCTTTGATGCCTCTTCGCGTGAGCTGTTTAATCAGCGCATGCAAGCCGGCGCCCCTAAACCCATAGTGCTAGGTCAGCCCCAACGTTTGCACTGGCTGACCCCAATCCTTAAAACCTGGCAGCTAGTGCTGGCGCTGATTGCTTTCCTGGCTTACCAGAACTTGCAGGAAATACGTGAGTTATCTAAGCAAGCCGAAAATTACCACCTGCTTGATGACGTGGGCTTAGTGGTGCTGGTTGTGCTTGCGGGCGTGGTTGCGTTTTTGGTAATCATGGGCCTGTATGCGTATGTGTCTTGGCGGTGCATGAGCTACACCCTGGATGCTAAATCCATTACCTTGCATCAAGGCATTATTTTCAAAAATAAGCGCAGCGTATATCTAGAGCGCATTCAGTCGGTAGATATCAATCGCACCCTGGTGGCTCGCCTGCTGGGTTTGGGTACAGTGCGTATTGAAAGTGCTGGTGGCAGTGGCTCTAACCTGGATCTGTCTTATCTGAAGAACTCTGAGTTGGCTGGGATTCGCGCCCAGCTGTTGGAAGCGGCTTTTGCTGCTAAGGCTCCCCATGAGGGGGCAGCTATGGGCCAGGCTCAGATGGCTCCTGGCGCGCCGGTTCCAGGCGTGCAGCCAGCGCCGCAGCCGGGCGGTCAAATGCCGACGGCGAACGGTGTGCCTGCGGAGGCGGTGCAGGCTGCCGGGGCTCAGGTGCCGCCGCAGCCGGGCGGTCAAATGCCGGGCCAGTACGTTCAAGGTGGTCACTACACTCAAGCCAGCCAGTATGCCACCGGCCAGTATGGCGCCGGCCAGTACGCTGCGGGCGCGCAGCTGGAAGAACAAACCCTGTATTCGGTCAGCTCCACTAGGCTAATTGGCTCCTACCTGCTCAACCCAGCCCTAGTGCTGAGTTTGGTGGGTGTAATTGCCATCATTATTGCCGGAGTGTTTGCGTTAAGCGGGGTAAGTGACGCCGGCGCCATTATGGGGGCTGGTTTTGGTTTATTTGCTGCAGCCAGCGCTATGGCCTCTAGTCTGTGGGGTCGCTTTAACCACGACTTCAACTTCTCCCTAGCGGTTTCCCGCGTGGGCCTGCGTCTACACGGAGGCCTAACCCAAACCTATTCGCGTACCTTGCCGCCTAACCGCATTCACGCCGTCGAGCTAACCCAGCCGTTAATGTGGCGCTTAAAGGGCTGGTGGCGTGTGGAGGTACTCACCGCCGGCGTCAGCGGTGCAAGTGAGGGCACTGATTCCACCGGTGAAAACAAAGCCAACTTCACCGCCGACTCGCTACTGCCAGTAGGTGACTGGGGCCAAGCTCTCTACGCCCTATGGCTGGTTATTCCAGAGCTAGCCAGCGCCAACCCGCAAGCCCTGCTAAACAACATGGCCTACGGCGTCGGCACTGCCAACCCCAGCGGCGACCACCTATGGTGCGCCCCGGGCCGCACCCGCTGGCTCGACCCACTGCTATACAAGCGCAACGCGGTGGCCGTAACCGACACCGCTGTGCTTATCCGCGCCGGGCGCTTCAAGCGACGCCTGATTGTGCTCACCCACGAGCGCAGCCAATCCCTGGCGCTAAGCCAAGGCCCCTTCGAGCGTCTAGTGGATGTAGCCAACATTAAGTTCGATATGGTGCCCGGCCCGATCAAGCCGGTGATCCGCCACCTAGACACTGGCCAGGCGCGCCAGTTGTGGGCGCACCAGGCACATCGGGCCCGCATGCGCCGCGCCGCCGAAGAAAACTGGCTGGGACGCGTCAGCACCACCCACCCCGGCCAGTAGCCAACCAGGGGCAGCGCCCCGGGCCCAGCCGTGAACTGTCACGCTGGGGTCGGGGCCTTTGCGCAACAGCCCCATATAATTGCCAGCGTGAATCAACAGCGTGCCTCACGGCTTGGCATAGGAATTATCAGCGCCGGCAAAGTGGGCTCGCCCCTAGCTAGCGCCCTACGTGCGGTAGGCCACGAAATCGTGGGTATCCACGCCGTCTCCGCCGCCTCACGCGAACGCGCCCAAGTGATGGTGCCCGGCGTGCCCCTGGCCAGCGTGGACGACATTGTAGCCAGCGCAGAGCTAGTTATTTTGGCAGTTCCCGACGACGCCCTAGCAGGCCTGGTCAGCGGCGTCGCCTCCCGCCAAGGCTGGCGCATGGGACAAATCGTGCTACACACCTCAGGCAGTTACGGTCTAGAAGTACTGGCCCCTGCCGCCCAAGCCGGGGCCATCACCGCCGCCCTACACCCGGTAATGACATTCTCGGGCACATCCCTAGACCTGCCGCGACTAATTGGCTGCCCCATGGCGGTGGCCGCCGCCCCCGCATTCCTACCAATCGTGCAGGCGCTCGCGGTGGAACTAGGCGGCGAACCCTTCAGCGTGATTGACAGTGACCGGCCCGTCTACCACGCCGCCCTGGCCCACAGTGCCAACCACCTAGTCACCCTGGTCACCCAGGCAATGCGTACCCTGAACACCATTGGTATTGAAGATGCTGCCGCCGTGCTGCGCCCATTACTAAACGCTGCCCTGGAGCGGGCCTTAAACGAAGGAGAAGGCGCCCTAACCGGACCTATCTCACGCGGCGACGTCGGCACTGTAAGTAGCCACCTAAACGCTTTAGACAGCCTGGAGCAGGCCAAAGAGCCTGACGGGCGCGACCGGGATATCCCTGCCAGCTACCGTGCCCTGGCCCGGGCAACCACCCAACGCTGTGAGATTAATAGCCAAATCACCCCTGAAGTGGCCCAGCAGCTATACCAGGTGATCGACCCGGACTAATTTGGTAGCCATGTTGCTAAGCCTGGCCCATACCCGTGAAGAACTAGCCGCCGCTATTGCCGCAAATGAGCCCAACCGCGCCGTGGTAATGACCATGGGCGCCTTGCATGAAGGCCACCTGGACCTGCTGCGCCGCGCCGGTGCGCTGGTAGGGGCCGGCGGCACTGTAGTGGTGACCATTTTCGTCAACCCCCTGCAGTTCGCACCCGGCGAGGACCTGGACGCCTACCCGCGTGACCTAGAAGGCGACGTCGAAAAACTACGCACAGTAGCCGAAAATGAGCTACAGCTAAGCCAACTAGTGGTTTTCGCCCCCACCCCGGAAGTGATTTACCCCTCGGGCACGCCCCAGGTAACCATCAACCCCGGCCCTATCGCCACCGTGCTTGAAGGCGCCACCCGCCCCACCCACTTTGGCGGGGTATGCCAGGTGGTCCTCAACCTGATGCACCTAACCCGCCCCACCTGGGCACTATTTGGCCGCAAAGACGCCCAGCAGCTAGCTATTGTGCGCGCCATGGTACGTGACCTGTCGGTGCCGCTAAGCATTGAGCCAGTTGATATCCGCCGTGAAAGCGACGGCCTGGCCATGAGCTCACGTAATGCTTATCTCACCCCCACTCAGCGCCAGCAGGCCCTGGCCCTATCTCAGGCTCTAAAGGCCGGTATTGCCGCAGCTGAAAACGGGGGCGACGGCGCAGCGGTGCGACAGGCTGCCCTGGCTTATTTGGCTAATGCTGACGGGGTTGAAGTTGATTACGTGGCCGTGGTTGGAGCTGACTCCTTCGTGGATCTAGCCGGCGCTGGCCTGGGGCTAGACCCGCAAAAATACCAGCCGGTAGCGGGGGAGCCGGCCCTGCTAGCGCTAGCCGCTAAGGTAGGCTCTACGCGATTAATTGATAACACTTTGATTACTTTGCGCTAGGCTTACTTGACCATGAAGACTCGCACCATGATGACCGGTAAAATCCACCGGGCTACCGTCACCCAAGCTGACCTTAACTATGTTGGCTCTATCACTGTTGATGCGGCGCTGCTGGAAGCAGCCGATATTTTGCCCGGTGAACGGGTAGATATTTGCGACTGCACCAACGGCAACCGCCTGTCCACCTACGTGATCCCCGGTGAACGCGGGGCCGGCGGTATCAAAATCAACGGCGCCGCAGCCCACCTAGTAAACCCCGGCGACGTCGTGATTCTGATCGCCTACGGGCAGATGGATGACGTCACCGCCAGCATGTACACCCCCCATGTGGTGTTCGTGGATGAAGCCAACAAGATCATTGAAACCGGCAACGAACCCGGCCAGGTTCCTGACAACTTCTCCGGTTTGCAATCTAGCGGCGTGAGCTTCGCCGACTATCGCTCTCAGGGTTAGAGGCGGCCGGGGCGGGCGGCTAAACTAGCGCTCGTGAGCGAAACTAACAGCGCAAGCGAAACCAAGAGCGCAGCCGAAACCCCCGTACACGAACAATTCGCCGTGCGCGCCGCCAAGCGCGAGCGCCTGCGCGAAGAAGGCTGGGACCCCTACCCGGTGTCTGTCCCGGTAACCACCACTATCGCCGCCGTGCGTGAGCGCTTCGGGGCACTCGAAGCCGGCCAGATGGCTGACGAAAACGACCCACAAGCCACTGTGGGCGTGGCCGGACGCGTAATCTTCCTGCGCAACACCGGTCGCCTGTGCTTCGTCACCCTCCAAGATGGTGCCGGGGTAACCCTGCAGGCCATGCTGTCAGCTAAGGCCATGCCCAGCCAGGGCCACTCCTCACTGGCAGCCTTCAAGGCCGACGTCGACCTAGGTGACCACCTATTCGTACACGGCCAGGTAGGTTCCTCCCGTCGCGGTGAGCTGAGCGTATTTGCCGCCCCGCAGCTACGTGAAGGTGTAGAGGTAGCTCAGGCCAGCGACGACGACGTGCTCGTCCCGGCCTGGCGCATCGCCTCCAAGGCCCTGCGTCCCCTACCCAAGACCTGGACCAACGAAGAAGGCCAAACCGTAACCCTGTCCGAAGAGCAGCGCGTGCGTCGTCGTGAACTAGACCTAATCATGCGCCCTGCCGCCCGTGACATGGTGCGTATCCGCGCCGCCGTCAACCGCTCAATCCGCGAAAACTTCTACAAGCGCGACTACATTGAGCTAGAAACCCCGATCCTGCAGGTAATTCACGGTGGGGCAGCGGCGCGTCCGTTCGTAACCCACATGAACGCCTTCGACATGGATCTCTACCTGCGTATCGCCACCGAGATCTACCTAAAGCGTGCCGTAGTTGGTGGCGTAGACCGCGTGTTCGAAATGAACCGCAACTTCCGCAACGAGGGCGTGGACTCCTCCCACAGCCCCGAATTCACCTCGCTGGAAGCCTACGAAGCCTACTCTGACTACAACGGCATGGCTGAGCTAACCCGCAACCTAGTGCAGCAAGCCGCCCGCGACGCCTTTGGTTTCAGCGAAGGCGAGGAGATCGTCACCCTGGCCGACGGCACTGAATACGACCTGTCGGGCGAGTGGGACAAGATCGACCTATACGGCTCCGTCTCTGAAGCCCTAGGTGAAGAAATCACCGTCAACACCCCCCGCGCAGAGCTAATCAAGCTGGCCGAAAAAGTGGGCCTGGAAGTTGACGACTATGCCGTAAACGGCAAGATCGTTGAAGACATCTTCGAAGAACTAGTGGGCAACAAGCTATGGCGCCCCACCTTCGTCTACGACTTCCCCGAGGACACCTCACCGCTAACCCGCTACCACCGCTCCCGCCCGGGCCTAACCGAAAAGTGGGACCTGTACATTCGCGGTTTCGAGGCGGGCACCGCCTACTCTGAGCTGGCAGACCCGGTAGTGCAGCGTCAGCGTTTCGAAGCCCAGGCCCTAGCCGCCGCCAACGGCGACCCCGAAGCCATGGTGCTAGACGAAGACTTCCTGGTAGCCATGGAACAGGGCTTCCCGCCCTGCGGTGGTATGGGTATGGGTATTGACCGTCTGCTCATGGCCCTAACCGGCCAGGGCATTCGTGAAACCATTACCTTCCCGCTGGTAAAGCGCGTCTGAGTGTGAGCGTGCCACTGCGGATCGCCTTCCTAGGGCCCTTCGGTACCTTCACCGAACAGGCCGTACGCCAGGTAGCCAGCCCCGACGCGGTGCTACTGCCCATGACCAGCGCCCCCCAGGCGCTCGCGGCAGTGCGCAACGGGCAGGCAGATCGGGCTGTGGTGCCCATTGAGAACTCCATTGAGGGCGGCGTCAACGCCACCCTGGACGCGCTAGCCCACGGCCAGCCACTGGTGATTGTGGGGGAGATGCACGTCAGCGTGGTGTTCCAGCTGGCCGTGCGTCCGGGTACTACCCCTGAGCAGGTACGTCGCATCGGCACCCACCCCCACGCCTGGGCCCAGTGTCGAGGCTGGGTGGAGTCCACCTTCCCTGGCGCTGTGCATGTGCCCGCCACCTCCACCGCTGCCGCCGCCCAGCTGCTTAGCCAGGGCGAGGCTGGTTTTGATGCGGCCCTGTGCAACGCGGTGTCGGTGAGCAGCTACGGCTTGCAGGCGCTGTATCAGGATGTGGCCGACAACCCCGGCGCGGTGACCCGCTTTGTGCTGGTTTCACGCCCCGGATCACTGCCGGCGCCCACCGGGGCCGACAAAACCACCATTCAGGTGGCCTTGCCGGTCAACGAGTCCGGTGCGCTGCTAACCATGCTGGAGCAGTTCGCGGTGCGCGGAGTGGACCTGTCGCGTATTGAGTCGCGCCCCAGCGGCGATGGCCTGGGTAACTATGAGTTCTCCATTGACATCGTGGGGCACGTATCTGAAGAGCGCGTGCAGGCGGCTTTGGTGGGTTTGCATCGCCACTCGCCGTGGGTGCGTTTTATGGGTTCGTATCCGCGCATCGACGGCGTCGCTAACGTCCCAGCTGTGGGTACTTCCGACGACGCCTTCCGCAGCGCCCGCAACTGGGTTGAGGGTTTGCTGGCGGGCCGGGCCGACATTGGCCGGCGCGAAGTTTAAGCGGCACAAGACTTAAGCTGCGCGAGGCTTAGGCAAAGCCAAATTTAAGCGAAGCCAAATTAACGCGGCACAATAAAACTGTGGCGGTGGTTGAGTCCACCGCCACAGTGCTTTATGCCCCCGGCGTTCTGGTCAAAACCGGATGGGGGCCGTAAACTTATGGACGGTGTCCGCATGGGCGGACGCTTCCGTTCCCAGCTAGCGATTTGTTGGCCACGTGGGTCTGCCACGGCGGGAACCGACGGACCGCGCCACGCGGTTCCGGACGCAGCGATTAAAGCTCAGCGTTAAAGCTGACTGCTGCGGGCCGGCCTAGAGCTTCGTGGCAACGTGCGCCGCAAAGCCTAGTTAGTTTTCATCTAGCAAGTGGCTGAGGGATCAGCGTCCGGCGTCGTCAAGACGTAACAATTACCAGCGCGGATAGCAAAATTTGTCAGATTCAAGCACTTAAGATGGAGAATCAGTAGTGCCTACTATTCAGCAGCTCGTCCGCAAGGGCCGCAGCTCGAAGCGCTCGTCTTCCAAGACCCCCGCGCTGAAGGCCAGCCCGCAGCGACGCGGTGTATGCACCCGTGTGTACACCACCACCCCGAAGAAGCCGAACTCCGCTCTGCGTAAGGTCGCCCGTGTGCGCCTGTCCTCTGGTATTGAGGTCACCGCGTACATCCCCGGTGTTGGCCACAACCTGCAGGAGCACTCCATCGTGCTAGTGCGCGGTGGTCGTGTTAAGGACCTTCCCGGTGTGCGTTACCACATCGTCCGTGGCGCCCTCGACACCCAGGGTGTTAAGGGCCGTGCCCAGGCTCGTTCCAAGTACGGTGCCAAGAAGGAGAAGAAGTAATGCCTCGTAAGGGTCCCGCACCTAAGCGCCCCATCGTTGTTGACCCCGTATACGGCTCCCCGGTTGTAACCCAGCTGGTTAACCGCGTACTCCTGGACGGCAAGAAGTCCACCGCCGAGCGCATCGTTTACGGTGCTCTTGAGGGTGTTCGCTCCAAGACCGATCAGGACCCGGTAAGCGTTCTCAAGCGCGCCCTGGACAACATCCGTCCTACCCTTGAGGTTCGCTCCCGTCGTGTCGGTGGTGCTACCTACCAGGTTCCGGTTGAGGTTCGCCCCGGCCGCGCCACCACCCTGGCTCTGCGCTGGTTGGTTGACTACTCCCGCCAGCGTCGCGAAAACACCATGACCGAGCGTCTCATGAACGAGATTCTGGACGCCTCCAACGGTCTAGGCGCCGCTGTTAAGCGTCGCGAAGACGTCCACAAGATGGCCGAGTCCAACAAGGCCTTCGCTCACTACCGCTGGTAGTACAGCTATACCGACGGCGGTGGCCAGCCTGGTGAAGCTGGTGTTGGTTGCCGCTGCGGTAGTTACTTTTTAAACACAACCGAAGGACACCACCTGTGGCACTCGAAGTGTTGACCGACCTTAAGAAGGTCCGCAACATCGGCATCATGGCTCACATCGATGCCGGCAAGACCACCGTTACTGAGCGCATCCTGTTCTACACCGGTATTAACTACAAGATCGGTGAGACTCACGATGGCGCCTCGACGATGGACTGGATGGAGCAGGAGCAGGAGCGCGGTATTACCATTACCTCCGCTGCTACCACCTGTTTCTGGAAGAAGAACCAGATCAACATCATTGACACCCCCGGACACGTGGACTTCACGGTTGAGGTTGAGCGCTCTTTGCGTGTGCTCGACGGCGCCGTGGCTGTCTTCGACGGTAAGGAAGGTGTCGAGCCCCAGTCTGAGACCGTGTGGCGTCAGGCTGACAAGTACAACGTGCCCCGCATCTGCTTCATCAACAAGATGGACAAGCTGGGTGCTAACTTCGACTACTCCGTTAAGACCATTCGTGAGCGTCTACACGCCACCCCGCTGGTGATTAACTTCCCCATCGGCGCTGAGAACGAGTTCTCTGGTGTAGTTGACGTGATCGAGATGCGCGCTGTGCGCTTCCCGGAGAAGGACGCCGACGGTAAGGAAACCCGTGGCTCCGTCGTCGAATACGAAGAGATCCCCGAAGACCTACGCGACCAGGCCGAAATCCTGCGCACCGAGCTAGTTGAGGCTGTTGCCGAGACCAGCGAAGAGCTAATGGAGAAGTACCTCGAAGGTGAAGAACTCACCATTGAGGAAATCAAGGCCGGTATCCGTAAGCTGACCATCGCCGGTGAAGCTTTCCCGGTTCTGGCCGGTAGCGCCTTCAAGAACAAGGGTGTGCAGTGCGTACTGGACGCCGTCATCGACTACCTGCCCAGCCCGCTGGACGTGCCCGACGTAAGCGGTCACGCGGTAGGCGACGAGGAGACCGAGCTGACCCGTCCCGCCGACGAGAACGCCCCCTTCTCCGCCCTGGCATTCAAGGTTGCCGCCCACCCGTTCTACGGCAAGCTAACCTACGTACGTGTTTACTCCGGCAAGGTAAGCCAGGGTGACCAGGTACTAAACGCCACCAAGGGTAAGAAGGAGCGCATCGGTAAGCTCTTCCAGATGCACTCCAACAAGGAGAACCCGGTCGAGACCGCTCACGCCGGTCACATCTACGCTTTCATCGGCCTCAAGGACGTCACCACCGGTGACACCCTGTGCGCCCAGAGCGACCCGATCGTGCTTGAGTCCATGACCTTCCCGGACCCGGTTATCCACGTGGCCATCGAGCCCAAGACCAAGGGTGACCAGGAGAAGCTGTCGACCGCTATTCAGAAGCTGTCCGACGAAGACCCCACCTTCACCGTGCGCCTGGACGAGGAAACCGGCCAGACCGTTATCGGTGGTATGGGTGAGCTACACCTGGACATTCTGGTTGACCGTATGCGTCGTGAGTTCAAGGTTGAGGCTAACGTGGGTGCTCCCCAGGTTGCCTACCGTGAGACCATCCGCAAGAAGGTCGAGAAGGTCGAATACACTCACAAGAAGCAGACTGGTGGTTCCGGTCAGTTCGCTAAGGTTCAGGTCACCTTCGAGCCGCTCGACCCGAGCGAAGTTGAAGAAGGCGAACACTACCTGTTCGAGAACGCCGTTACCGGTGGTCGCGTGCCGCGTGAGTACATCCCCAGCGTCGACGCCGGTATCCAGGACGCCATGCTCAATGGTGTACTGGCTGGCTACCCGATGGTGGACGTCAAGGCTACCCTGATCGATGGTGCCTACCACGAGGTTGACTCCTCCGAAATGGCATTCAAGATCGCCGGTACCATGGTGTTCCGTGAGGGCGCCAAGAAGGCCTCCCCGGTTCTGCTAGAGCCGATCATGGCCGTCGAGGTCCGTACTCCTGAGGAGTACATGGGTGACGTTATCGGTGACCTTAACTCTCGCCGTGGCACCATCCAGTCCATGGAAGACGCCGTGGGTGTCAAGGTTATCCGCGCCCAGGTGCCGCTAAGCGAAATGTTCGGTTACGTTGGTGACCTGCGTTCCAAGACTCAGGGACGCGCCGTGTACACCATGACCTTCGACTCCTACGCCGAGGTTCCCCGCAACGTGGCCGACGAGATCATCGCCAAGGTTCGCGGTAACTGATTGTTCCTAGGGAAAGGGGCGACCACGGCAGGCAGTTAGCTACAGGCTGATCCGCTGTCCGACGTCGTCGCCCCCGCCCCCACCGCCCGGTAGGCCCCCCAACAGGCCAAGTGATAACTAGAAAACCCTCTAGATCATGTCAACTAGCGCCGGGCACCCTATTCCGATAGATTCAACTCATAATTTCCTGTAGGTCTAAGCGCCCACAAGCCGGTATCATTGGCATGTCGCGTATGCGTAGATCTACCCGAGTCCAGGAGGACACAAGTGGCAAAGGCCAAGTTCGAACGTAAGAAGCCGCACGTTAACATCGGTACCATCGGTCACGTTGACCACGGTAAGACCACTCTGACCGCCGCCATCTCCAAGGTGCTGCACGACAAGTACCCGGACCTAAACGAGGAGTCCCCCTTCGACTCCATCGACAAGGCTCCCGAGGAGAAGCAGCGCGGTATTACCATTAACATCGCGCACATCGAGTACCAGACCGAGAAGCGTCACTACGCTCACGTGGACGCCCCCGGTCACGCTGACTACATCAAGAACATGATCACCGGTGCTGCTCAGATGGACGGCGCCATCCTGGTTGTGGCCGCCACCGACGGTCCGATGGCCCAGACCCGTGAGCACGTTCTGCTAGCCCGTCAGGTGGGTGTGCCCGCCCTGATGGTTGCTCTGAACAAGTCCGACATGGTGGACGACGAAGAGCTTCTCGACCTGGTCGAGATGGAGGTTCGCGAGCTGCTGAGCAGCCAGGACTACGACGGCGAGAACGCCCCCGTGATCCGCGTCTCCGCTCTGAAGGCTCTGGAGGGTGACCCCGAGTGGACCAAGTCCGTTGAAAAGCTGATGGACGCCGTTGACGAGTTCATCCCCACCCCCGTCCGTGACATGGACAAGCCGTTCCTGATGCCCATCGAGGACGTCTTCACCATTACCGGTCGTGGCACCGTGGTTACCGGTCGTGTTGAGCGCGGTAAGCTCCCCATCAACTCTGAGGTTGAGATCCTGGGTATCCGCGACGCTCAGAAGACCACCGTTACCGGTATCGAGATGTTCCACAAGGCCATGGACGAGGCTTGGGCCGGTGAGAACTGTGGTCTGCTGCTGCGTGGTATCAAGCGCGAGGACGTCGAGCGTGGCCAGGTTGTCTGCAAGCCCGGCTCCATCACTCCTCACACCGAGTTCGAGGCTCACGTCTACATCCTGACCAAGGACGAGGGTGGCCGTCACAACCCGTTCTACAGCGACTACCGTCCGCAGTTCTACTTCCGTACCACTGACGTGACCGGTGTTATCACCCTTCCCGGTGACGAGCCCAAGGGCACTAAGATGGTTATGCCCGGTGACACCACCGATATGACCGTTCAGCTGATCCAGCCCATCGCCATGGAAGAGGGCCTCGGCTTCGCTATCCGTGAGGGTGGCCGCACCGTTGGTTCCGGCCGTGTTACCAAGATCATCAAGTGAACTGATTGATCTTTAACTGATATCCCCGGTGCCCCTTGGTGGGTGCCGGGGATATTTGTTTTGCCGGCAGTGGCAGCAGTGGCAGCGGCAGTGCCGGCAGTGGCACAAATACAGGCAAAATCATCCCTTCCCTATAAAAATTACATGGGGTTTTATAGGCAACGGACGAAATGTCAGTATTTGTGAACAGGCATGGGGATGGCAGGGTAAGCCTGGCTGGGGGTAAGCCTGACTGGGGTTGGCCGGGGTGCTGGTGGGCTTGGAGTAGAGGGCTGGGGTAAGCCTGGCCGGTGACTTGGTGACTTGGTGACTTGGTGGGCCTGGCCTGGCAGTTAGTTGGCGTGGCCGGGAGCTGGTGGGCCTGGGCTGGCTGGAGTGAGACTGGCTGGCGAGGGGAGCTGGCGGTGCTAAGAAGGCTTGGTGGCGCTGGCTAGGCCACTGTTCGGGGGAGTTGATGTCCAGATGAGGCCGACGGCGCTAAGAGGGTCCTGCGCCGTCGTCGTCATTTTGTTTTTCAGATACCGCTTGGCTAACAGATGCCCCTACCAACTAACTACGGCGCCGTTGGGGTGCGTTGGTGATGTTTAGTCCCAGCCCACCTGGGGCTGCACCAGAGGCGGGGGAGTGGGCGGCGTCGTCGATGTGGTAGGAGTTGGCGATGAAGTAGGGTTGGTGATGTGTCCGGGATACGGATGACCCCCAGCTGGCGAAGACCAGGAGACACCTAACTGGCTGCCGAGCTACTTTGCCTGGCTACAGATACTGACATTTCGTCCGTTGCCTATAAAACCCCATGGAAAAATCATAGGGAAGGGATGATTTTGTCTGTGTTTGCAGACTGATTTTGCCTATGGATGATGCATGGATAGTGCAGAGTGCTGGGCTTCACAAATATAAAGTGATGCAGTGCCTTAACCGCTGCGGCCTAACGCTGGTAAGTTAGAGGGGTTGCTCGGGGCTTGCCCTGCGCAGCCGCTGTATCTCGGTTGGTCGCCTTCCGAGCAATGCAGTGTTTGTCTGACGGACGCAACGCAAGTTGTGAATTCCGTGTGTCCAGACTGGTTCGCAATCCTTTTAATTACTTAATAGGGGCTTGGTGAGTCGCGGCATGCGACACGCCCGAGCGCGTGGACCGGTCGTCAAGAAGAAAGAGGTTAGGCGCCATGGCGGGACAGAAGATCCGCATCCGGCTAAAGTCCTACGACCACGAGGTCATCGACTCCTCGGCGCGTAAGATCGTCGACGTCGTAACTCGCGCTGGTGCGACGGTCGTAGGTCCAGTGCCGCTGCCGACCGAGAAGAACGTATTCTGCGTTATCCGGTCTCCGCACAAGTACAAGGACAGTCGTGAGCACTTTGAAATGCGTACTCACAAGCGACTGATCGACATTATCGACCCGACTCCCAAGGCTGTTGACTCGCTGATGCGTCTCGACCTGCCTGCAGATGTCAACATCGAAATCAAGCTCTGAGGATTGCCACACCATGACTACGCAGAACAAGAGCCGTAAGGCTCTGCTGGGCACCAAGCTCGGCATGACGCAGATCTGGGATGAGAACGGCGTCCTCCGCCCCGTCACCGTTGTGCGTGTCGACACTAACGTCGTCACCCAGCTGCGCACCGTTGAAAACGACGGCTATGAAGCCGTACAGCTTGCTTTTGGTGAGCTAAAAGAAAACAAGGTCACCAAGCCCATGGCTGGTCACTTTGCCAAGGCTGGCGTGTCCCCGCGCCGCCACGTTGCTGAAATTCGTACCTCCGTTGAGGGCCTAGAGCTAGGTCAGGAACTGACCGCTGAGGTCTTCGCCGACGGCGAGCTGGTGGACGTCACCGGCACCACCAAGGGTAAGGGTTTCGCTGGTGTTATGAAGCGTCACGGCTTCAAGGGTGTTTCCGCCTCCCACGGTGCACACCGCAACCACCGTAAGCCCGGTTCGGTAGGCGCTTGCGCTACTCCCGGTCGCATCTTCAAGGGTCTGCGCATGGCCGGTCGTATGGGCCACGCGCGCCGTACCGTTCAGAACCTAAAGGTCCGCGGCGTGGACGCTCAGAAGGGCTACATCCTCGTCAACGGCGCCATCCCCGGCCCCAAGGGTGCCGTGGTACTGGTTCGCTCCGCTGTGAAGGGAGCCTGAAAGCATGTCTGACGTAATCAACGTTGACATCGTTGACTCCAAGGGTGAAAAGACCGGCACCGCCGCTCTGCCCGCCGAGATCTTCGATGTAGAAACCAACATCGCCCTGATGCACCAGGTTGTGACTGCTCAGTTGGCTGCTGCCCGCCAGGGCACCCACGCCACCAAGACTCGCGGCATGGTCCGCGGTGGTGGTCGCAAGCCTTACCGCCAGAAGGGTACCGGTCGCGCTCGTCAGGGTTCGACCCGTGCACCGCAGTTCGCCGGTGGTGGCACCGTCCACGGCCCGCAGCCGCGCGACTACAGCCAGCGCACCCCCAAGAAGATGAAGGCTGCCGCTCTGCGTGGCGCCCTGTCTGACCGCGTGCGTAACGGCCGCCTGCACGTAATTACTGAGTTCGTCACCGAGAGCAAGCCTTCTACCAAGGCCGCTCTGAGCGCTCTACGCAACATCAGCACTCGCAAGAGCCTGATCGTTCTGGACCGCGCCGACGAACTGAGCGCCCTGAGCTTGCGTAACGCCCCCGAGGCACACATTCTCTGGGCCGACCAGCTGAACACCTACGACGTTCTCGTTAACGACGACGTCGTCTTCACCACCGCTGGCCTGGACGCTTTCCTGGGCAAGGGTGAGGAGGAGTCCAAGTGAGCCTCGAATCCAGCAAGAACCCGCGCGACGTCATCGTCGCCCCCGTGGTCTCTGAGAAGTCCTACGCCTGCATGGACCGCGGTCAGTACACCTTCCTGGTGGCGCCTTCGGCCAACAAGACCGAAATCAAGAACGCCATTGAGTCCATCTTCGATGTGAAGGTGGCTTCGGTGAACACCGCTAACCGCAAGGGCAAGAGCCGCCGCACCCGTTTCGGGATCGGCAAGCGCAAGGACACCAAGCGCGCGATCGTCACGCTGCGCGAGGGGACCATTGACATCTTTGGCGAAGTAGCTAACTGAGGCTACGAGAGGTAAAGGATCGAAATGGCAATCCGTAAGTACAAGCCGACGACGCCCGGCCGTCGTGGCTCCTCCGTGGCAGACTTCGTTGAGGTCACCCGTAGCGAGCCCGAGAAGTCCCTGGTTCGTCCCCTATCCAAGACTGGTGGCCGTAACAACAACGGCCGCGTGACCACCCGTCACAAGGGTGGCGGTCACAAGCGCGCCTACCGTGTGATCGACTTCCGTCGTCACGACAAGGACGGCGTACCCGCCAAGGTCGCTCACATTGAGTACGACCCCAACCGCACTGCCCGCATCGCCCTACTGCACTACGCAGACGGCGAGAAGCGCTACATCATTGCTCCCAACAAGCTGTCCCAGGGTGACCGCGTTGAGTCTGGCCCCGAGGCCGACATCAAGCCCGGTAACAACCTACAGCTGCGTAACATCCCGGTTGGTACCGTGGTGCACGCTGTTGAGCTGCGTCCCGGTGGCGGCGCCAAGCTGGCTCGTAGCGCGGGTACCTCCGCCCAGCTAGTAGCTAAGGAAGGCAAGTACGCTACCCTGCGTCTACCTTCCGGTGAAATCCGCATGGTTGAGGTTGCTTGCCGCGCCACCGTTGGTGAAGTCGGCAACGCCGAACAGTCCAACATCAACTGGGGTAAGGCCGGCCGTATGCGTTGGAAGGGCGTCCGCCCGACCGTACGTGGTGTGGTTATGAACCCGGTTGACCACCCGCACGGTGGTGGTGAGGGTCGTACCTCTGGTGGTCGTCACCCCGTTTCGCCTTGGGGTAAGCCCGAAGGCCGTACCCGTCGTCCCAACAAGTCCAGCGACCGCCTCATCGTGCGTCGTCGTCGGACCGGCAAGAAGCGCTGATAGGAGCCTGATATGCCGCGTAGTTTGAAGAAGGGTCCCTTCGTCGACGAGCACCTGCAGAAGAAGGTAGACGCTCAGAACGAAAAGGGCACCCACAACGTCATCAAGACCTGGTCCCGCCGCAGCGTGATCACCCCTGACTTCCTAGGGCACACCTTCGCCGTCCACGACGGTCGCAAGCACGTGCCGGTGTTCGTCACCGAGTCCATGGTTGGTCACAAGCTGGGTGAATTCGCCCCGACCCGCACCTTCCGCGGGCACGTCAAGGACGACCGCAAGTCGCGCCGCTGACGGACCTGAAGAAGAGAGGCAAAAAACATGGAAGCTAAGGCGCAGGCCAAGTACGTGCGCTGCACGCCGATGAAGGCTCGTCGAGTCATCAACGTCGTTCGCGGCAAGAACGCGCTAGAGGCCATCAACGTGCTGCGCTTTGCCCCGCAGGCTGCTGCCGTGCCGGTGCGCAAGGTCGTCGAGTCAGCTATCGCTAACGCCCGCGTTAAGGCGCAGGCCGCCGGCGAGACCTTCCGCGAGGAAGAGCTGCTAATTCTTGAGGCTTACGCTGACGAGGGCCCGACCCTCAAGCGATTCCGTCCCCGCGCCCAGGGGCGCGCTTCGCGAATCCTGAAGCGTACCAGCCACATCACCGTAGTCGTCGGTACCAAGGACGACGCTAAGAAGGAAGGGGCCCGCTAATGGGGCAGAAGGTCAACCCGACCGGGTTCCGCCTGGGCGTCACCACTGACCACCGTTCGCGCTGGTTCTCTGACTCCAAGAAGAGCGGTCAGCGTTACTGCGACTTCGTAGCCGAGGACATTGAGATCCGTCGTCTACTGAACACTGGTCTGGAGCGCGCTGGTATCGCCCGTATTGACATCGAGCGCACCCGTGACCGCGTGCGCATCGACCTACACACCGCCCGTCCGGGTATTGTGATCGGCCGTCGCGGCGCCGAGGCTGAGCGTCTACGCGCCCAGCTAGAGAAGCTCACCGGCAAGCAGGTTCAGCTCAACATCCTCGAGGTCAAGAACCCCGAGATCGAAGCTCAGCTGGTTGCCCAGGGCATCGCCGAGCAGCTGGCCAGCCGTGTCTCGTTCCGTCGCGCCATGCGTAAGGGTATGCAGTCCGCTATCCGCTCTGGCGCCAAGGGCGTGCGTGTGCAGTGCTCTGGCCGTCTAGGCGGCGCCGAGATGAGCCGCAGCGAGTTCTACCGCGAGGGACGCGTGCCGCTGCACACCCTGCGTGCGAACATCGACTACGGCTTCTTCGAGGCCAAGACCACCTTCGGCCGTCTGGGTGTGAAGGTGT
>ERZ773027.829-NODE-829-length-18176-cov-26.144694_pt1 | contig 18176 bp, 29 predicted proteins | sample MGYA00511032_ERZ773027 | MGnify/ENA primary metagenome ERZ773027 (study PRJEB29015, sample SAMEA2738138) | human oral metagenome | biome: human oral; feature: human-associated habitat; material: saliva | place: China | collected 2190 ... | reverse complement strand
CTTTCAATCGTCATCGCATGATAACCCTATCGCTGGGAGATATCGGATCACCTCCGTCCTAACAGTGATTGTTCTTTTTCATCTCTGTTATCACCTCCAAGTCTTTTTCCAAACATCTTGTTTTTTACCACTTTTAGGGTCGTATTCTGTTGTGCACTTACATCTGTTATGTCTAGCATAAACATTTTTAGGTACATTAGGATAGGAATACGTGCCCTCAATACTTTGACACCATTCACAACAACCACTTAACGCATGACGGATGATTTCAGGTTTCAATCCTGCTTTATAATGAAATTCTGCATTTGACTGAATAAAATCATCTACAATACTTTGAGTAAAATTGACAATCGGTTCATCTACCAACCATGCTATCGTATCAAAGCTTTCTTCACTAGATATACGATTTACAAAACCATCTATCTTATCTTTATTTAATAATGGTGTTTGAATTGCAAGACCTATTTTTGCCTTGGTATTCAATTCTTTTTGAACACTAGCTGTATAACTACTCACAATCTCATAATTTCGCCCTAATACGTCCTCTAAGAGCCTTTTAGCGATATTGTAATACATTTTACCGTCTGGTAAAACATCGACTGTTAAGGACGTACTGAGAGCTTGTGAGAGTATTTCTCCAATCTCAATAGCAAATTCATTAGCTGTTTTGTAGGTTGCTTTTTTTGCTTTTAATTTCAAAAATGCTTTTTCTACAATTTCGCTTTCACCATAAGATAATTCAAATTTATCCTTGACTTCTTTTAAAAGTCTTGGGAGAATATCAATTTCATCATTCATCTACTTGCTCCAAAACTTTTGTCCTATCTAGCATTGCTTCAGCTTCACTAGGACTGATACCCGTTGAGATCAATAAAGAAATAGCATTTTCTTTTGAAAGAACACCTTTTTGGTAGTTACTCAAAAGAGATGTAATTTCATAGGTTGAAATAATCCTATTTTTCTGTTTATCTGCTCCATGTTCTACATCAGATGATGTTTGTGGAATATCTACAACAGGTTTAGCAGACATGTCCCCTGCAATACCAGTAAGATCTCGGATGGTTTCTGCATTGATATAACCAGGTAATGCCTGGTTTAATTTAACAACACCATCACCAATCATAGTCATTGTATTGGCATCCGCTTCAAACAAAGGCTCCCATTTGACAGTTGTACTAACGAATTGGCTTCTTGCATAATGAAACTCATCACGTAAGCACGCTGCAACATAAGCTACGTTAAGTAAACCTGCTCCAATCGACCTCTGAGCCTTACGTCCAGCTAATCGCAAATTCTCATGACTAGCCTTGATTGCTTCTACTGATGACGGATTATCTGAGACAAAACCAAGGTCATCCAAGGTCAAGCCCATTTCCCCAGCAAATCCAGCAGCAGCCGTTCTTAACTGTTCTGTAAATGGAGACATACTGGCTGTAGTAAATTGTCCGATACTTGGTTTCTCACCATTGTCACTAGCTGAAATAGTTAACAAGCTCGAAACAGTTGCTTTCCACTTTTCTAACGGTTCTGCATCAGGATCCAGACCGATAATGTATTTCTGTGGCCACGAATAGAATTCAGCAGTAATATCAGCCCGTTCTAGTGTCCGTTTAGCATATTTTTGATAATACATTCCTGCTCTAGTAATTCGTGAACGACCAAAAGGACGAACCGCATCAGGCCTGTGAATAACAGGAACGAGTAAAGGAATACCAGTTTCATTTAGTACCGAATATGGAGTTCCATTTTTAGGGATGAAATGAGTGGCATTTGGTTCAAAATACGCTTCAAGCGTTGGTTGATTATAATCATCACGAGCTAGTACTGCATATCCTTCTATGAGCAAACCTGTAATAGGGTCAATAACTCCAGTCGCATTACTTGCTTCAATAACTTGTAATCTCACCTCATCATCTTCACCTTTAGAAATGTAAATGAAACTGCAAGATCCTATTAATGCTGCCAAAATTGCACTATCAAAGAAAATATCAGGGTTATTGCGATTGAAGATCTCCATAACTTCAAAATCATCATTTGCAAATTCTCTAAAAATCAAACGATCTGCAAGACTATCTACACCTTTAGTTGCCCATCCAAGGACTGACTTATATTTAACTCTGATATGAGCAGGAATTGTGATTCCTAACGGAGATTCATGATGCTGCATCGCATAATGTTTATATCTCAGGTTAACCCTACTCTGATAGAGACTCAACTTTTTTCTGAGATAGTCAATTCCTCTTAATTCCAAACCGTTCTCCTTTCATTGTGATGATTTGGCGCGAAAAAATATGTACAGTGACGGCGTGAAGCCCTCGAGCGCCTAGTGGGAGGGGGATACCCCCCTATCCATAACTAGGACTTTCCTCATACATTCCTTTTTTCTAAAAATCTAGTATTCTGTTAATTTATATTTTTCTTAAAAAAGTAATTTTATGTTTTTTTTATTAAGATTTATATTTTACTTTATTAAGATTTGTATTTTGTCCAATCTCTTGATTGTGGCAAGTTCCTGTTGCCAACAACAGTTGTACTTGCTGTTCTATCATCAGCATAAAGCTTGTCAGACTTCTGTCTATTGCATTGCCAGTGAGCTAACTGTAGATTCTTAATATCTGATGGATGACCATTTCTATTGATTGGAATGATGTGGTCAATGACTGGTGACAAAGGATGTGGATACTTCAAGGACTTGTCTACTGGTAGTCCACAAATCCCACAAGTATTTCTTGTCTTAAGAATAATCTTCTTATTCTTTTCAAAAGCGACTCGGTGAGGACCACTCCGGTCTGGTCTTTCTTGGGGGGTATTCATTTAGGGAGGGGCCTTTCTTTTTAGTGGGTATGGGGTGGAATTCTATGATGTAGGAGGGGGTGTTTTTTTAATCTAGGAGGGGGGTGTTTTTTAATCTCTGGCACCCTCGTATATTTAACATATCTTATATTCTGTTAAATAAAATCAACATCCTTAAACATCACTTGTAGCAAGTGCTTACATCTATTTTATTAAATACTAATTTACATTTTCTCAATGTGTTAAATAAATAGGTATTTAATAGCTAAAATTCATCATCGAATCATCCAATTCATCTTGCTTAATGCCAATGTAGTCAAGTGTGATATCTGGTGATGAATGATTAAACAACTCCATCAAAATCGCTACATTTTGATTTCGTCTGTAATGATGATAGCCAAATGATTTTCTCATCGAGTGTGTTCCAATATTCTTCAGACCAACATGTTCAGCAGCTTGTTTTAAAATTTGATAAGCTGCAACTCTCCCGATATGAGCAATTCTAACTCCATCAGTTCTAACTTTCTTTTTGCTAGGAAAAAGATAATCATACCCTTGAAGGTTATTTTCTCTGATGTAGTGATTTAAAGTCTTTCTTAACTCTGGATTGATGGCAAATCTCTTGACCTTCCCTGTCTTCTTCTCGACGACTTCTATTCTATCACCTGTAACTTGCTTGACCTGCAGAGGTATGATATCGCTGATGCGCATTCCAGAGTACAGACCACACATAATCAGAACGTAGTTTCGCTCATTTTTTGACTTCAAATAATCTTTCATTCGCTCAATGTCATCAAGTTCACGAATAGGTTCTACTTTTCTCACAATATCACCTCCAAACTACAAGAAAAGGCAGGTTGTGCCTGCCTTTATAATTATTTCATAATATAATTTTAGCACATTAAATTGTATATTTACTCCGAACTTACTCCAAATTTACTCCAAGAAAACTCCAAAAAAACTCCAAGAAAACTCCATTTTTTATTCTAAAATTTCAACCTGTTCACCATTTCGATACAATTCAGCAAATGCCATTAAGGCCCTGTCCAAAATATCGTAATAAGAACTTTCTGAAAGTGATAAATCCATTAAGATTGCTTCATCTTTCTTACAATCCCACTGAAGGTATTTTTCAAAAAGAATTCTACGATAGAGGGGATCATGTAAACTACTTACTGCTTGTTCAATCGCATCAAGTTCAAGTTCAGCATCAACTTTTCGGATGGCCAATTTCTCAACTTGGCTAACCCTGACTGAAGATTGAGACCGTGGCATAAATGAGTAGGTTGTTGTTACCTTCTGTCCATCTATGTCATTAGCTACTCTTCTCCATCTGAGATATCCTCTCAGAATTCTTTTGGCATTTTCTTTTGTTTTTGATTCATTTATATCAGGAAAGAAAGGCATCGTTCACCTCTTTTCTATGCCGTGTAATATTTCTAAGCCTATTGAATTTTAAATAACTTTTCCATCAAAGACTAATGTAATAGTCCCTGTACCATCTCTATGTTTAGAGACCAAAGCACGACAATCTGAACCGAGCTCGATTCCTTCAATCGTAATACTGCGTTTTATCTTGTTAACGTTGATGATTGCACCATTCGATGTTTTAATTCTCATTCTCCAATTCCTCAATCAACCAATCAAGGTTCTTTCTAGCTTTCTTCAGGTCTTCGAGACCATTCTTTTTTTGGAATCTTAGTAGATACTTGATTGCGTTTCCCCAATAGAAACCTTCGACTCCTTCTAGTCCAAAAACAAAGTTCTTAACAACTTCAATAGCTTCAAGCCCGAACTTTCCTTTATAATGACTAGGGTTGTTGATTTTATCAACCTCATCAAATTCTTTCAAAACTTGTTCGTAAGATTTTTCTTTCATTCCTTACCCTCCAAAAGTTCTGGATTTTCGTAAATGTTGCCGAGGATTTCAAATGAATAAGTATTATCTTCAACCAATTCTGCTAAGAGTTCTTTCTCATTGTGTATTTCCGACTCAAACATAAATAAAGCGTGTTTGTCGTCCCAAAAAATATTTACGTTTAAAATTCCTTCATCAGTTTCAATACCAAGTATATCCCCCTCAAAGATTTCCTTACCGTTCTTATCTTTCAGTCCTGTTGATTGCATGAGTTCGATTTCGTCCGCTTTTCGTACAAACGTAATATAATCTCCGATAATATCAAGTTCTCCGTTAAACCAATGAATTTCATCAACATCAATCATTTCTTTGTCGTTTTTTATCCACGCTCTAAATTTTGGTATCATTTTTCCACCTCCTCGAGCTCAATTCCTGGGCAGTCGAGTACCCAGTTAAAATCAGAATATTCTAGTTCCTTTCGTGTAAATGTTTTGTTATTTTCCCAATTGTTATAAAAATGGAATCCAATCTCTGTTTCGTTTAAATAGTCATCTGTATTTTTTAACTTAACTCTGTACTTTGATTCTTTCTCAGCCTCGTAGTCAGTCAACCAGGCTTTAGCAAAAAGTTCTTGATTCTTTTTGTCATGAAGCCATCTCTCAACTACTTCACTATTCTTAGCATAGAGATGAATAGTGGTACTATCAAGTGCATAACGCAAACTAAAATCATTTAAAAGTTGGCATTTAAAAATCCAGTCATCCATAAAATTAGGAAGCAACACTTTATTCAACTCTTGCCGAATCTTATCAGCATCTTTTAATTGATTACCAACCAACGCTCCATCAAGTAAGCCTTGATCGTAACCACTGCGATATTTCATCAAACCGTAGTCGTTACCTAATTCTTTTAGAATGGTATTAAGCCATATAGCTTGTGTCGTCGGGTCAAACCCTCTAATTCGACGAACGACATCTTTTAACTTAAACGGCAACGGTTCTGGTTCGTCCAAAGACCGTAAGTCTTTTAAAACCAAATCAACCGAGGTCATCTTTTTCTTGTTTGCTTTAAATTTTTCATATCGTTCAATTATCCCTTGTTTATTCATCTTCTACTTCCTCAACTTCAATCCCCTCACAATCAAAGACCCAGCCGAAGTCGTCATCTTCTAATTGTTTACGGGTGTGCTTGGTTCTGCACCCACCGATTTCGGCTTTTGATTCCAAAAAATATTCTTTGGATAATAAACCTTTATTAAGATAGCAACCATATTCATTAACACCTTTCACTTTCACCAAATAACGCTTCTCTTTCTCGACCTCGTAACCGAAAAGTATAGCTCTTATCAATCTTTTTCTGTTTTCTAAATCCCGAAATCCCTCACTCAAGTCTTTTAATTCTATGTCATTGTTATCTGTTAAATAATAACCCCAGCCAGTTCTTGAAACATGATATAAAGCTTTTGTAACATCACTTTCACAATTAAAATCAAACGTTTCGAGGAATTTTGCTTCTGCTTCAGATACTACGACTTTTTCGGGTTCATCTAACTGACTGATTAACCCCAAAACAATTTTCTTGTCAACATACGGTCTAAAGCTAGTAATACTAGTGTGACTTGGTAAACTTTCAATTTTCTCAAACAATTCTTTATTATCCATTCTTTAACTCCTTGATTTTACTTTTATATTCCTTCACTCGTTTCTTCCAGTATCCACGTTCTTCTGCTCGTGAATGTGCAAGTGATTTAACACATGGTTCAGTTAATTCTGATATGTGTGATTCTGCTTTCTCAATCTCTCGCTCATAACCTTCAATTAGCTGCTTCTTTAAGTCATCATTCATATGAATCACCTAAAATGGCATATCGTCATCTGAAATATCCAAAGGATTTGTAGCTCCGAAACTTGCTGGCATCTGATCTTCGATATTTGACTGGTTTGCAGTGTTATCACGTTTCTCTAATAATTGGAATGTGTCAGATAAGACTTCTGTAACATAGACACGTTGCCCTTGTTGATTATCATAGCTACGAGTTTGAATGCGACCAGTAATTCCAATCAATGCGCCTTTTTTCGCCCAGCTTGCAAGATTTTCAGCCTGCTGGCGCCAAATCATGCAATTAATAAAATCAGCTTCACGATCACCTGCTTGATTCTTAAAATTACGATTGACTGCCAGGTTGAATGTCGTAATTGCAATATTTGATGGTGTATATCTTAATTCAGGGTCTCGTGTTAATCGTCCTACAAGTGTTACATTATTAATCATTCTTACCTCCTATTTGATTGCCATGTAGTAGCAATCCCTTGCGCCATAATCAAATCTAACGCTGTCCTTCTTGATATGTTTTACAAAATGTGGTCTAGTTATTCCAGAATGTGCCCATTGATGGTCCTTCATGTCTTCAATAAGGTCATTAACATTGTTGTATTCTCCTAAGAATAACCTGCGATGTCCGTTATAGACAAAGTAAAGTTTTAACATTAGTATCTTCTATCCTTCATACTGGATGGATATACAAAACATTTTCCTGTTGCTCCTTCAAAAATTCGACTAGAGAGAGCACCATTCCCAAAATCATCAGAATAAAGCTCTTTAATCTCTTCACTGCTCAAATTCGTATTGATAATCGTATTTGTCCGATTATCCAAGATCTTGAACAATATCTGATGAGTCCATTCGTTTCGCTTTGTATCAGCTTTACGACTTTCTTTCCCAAGGTCATCCAAGAAAAGAAAATCAACTTCAGACAATAGCTTGACCATCTTAGCTTCTGAATAACCATTATCAAACTCAAAGCTTTCTCGAATCTTGTCGAATAAGGCTACAACTGAAACAAAGAGTACACTTTTAGGTTCATCATAGTACTTGAATTGTTCATTGATAAAACGAGCAAATCCATAGGTTAGATGGCTCTTACCAACTCCTGAAGGACCGGTAATAATTGCGTTGCCTGTTCTTCCTTTTGCATATTCACGTTCCAAACGCTTCACAAAATTCATAGCCTTTTCATCAATATCAACCTGAATCTCATAGTCATGTAGTGACTTACTGGCAAGTTTACTTGAAACGATACTGTCACGAGCAAAAACCTCGTAAGTATCCGATAGCTTACTCTTTACCTCGGATTCCATATTCAACTGCTTTTCAAAGAGACGAATGTTCTCTTTCTCGCATTCAGGACATTGATTGATTTCCACAACCTTGCCATTGATAGGAATTTTGACAGACCAAAGATGGCATCCATGGGTTTCACAGACATCATCAAGAACTGTTCTAGTTCTAAATTGTTTAAATTGTTTCATCTAAAATCCTAACCTTTCATCAACTGATGATTGAAAAGAGTGAACTTTTCGTGGCATAGGTTGGTTCAGATAATTGTCCATCTTATTACCAAAAAGTGTTTGTGGTTGAAGATACTGTTCATACTCTGTACCTTTCCACTTAGCGACCATGATGTCCACAACCTTTTTAAAATCTTCAAGAACATAGCCTTCTTTAAGCCTTGCTTTGATAAATTTTTGATGACTAGCAGTGTCAACCTTAAAATTCTTCTTAGATTTCAAATTGAGATAAGAAATAACTTCTGTACAAATCGACAATTTATTATTGTTATTCTCAGTCTTAGTATTCTCAGTCTTGATTGTGTGCACTTTTTGCACTTCCTGAAATGCACTTTTTGCACTTCCAGGGTGCACTTTTTGCACTTCCTGAAATGTACTTTCTACACTTCCATTAAGAGCATCAAGATAAATACGGTTTGGTAAGTTCATTCCTTGTCTTACTTCCGTCATTAGACCAGCATCTTTCAACTCCTTTTTGATTTTGATAATCGTATTGTTGCTATTGTAATTTAAGTCAATCATCAACTGTTCATTTGTGTAATACTGGAAGACGTTCCCTTCTTTATCATGCCAGCCATTTTTTAATGATAGTTCTAACCTATCAAACAGAAGCATATAGAGCATTTTAGCATTATTACTCAATGTCTTATATTTCTCATCATAGATAAATGGCTTTGGAAATTTGAAAAACGATAAGAAACCAGTGACTTCACTTTTTTTAATCATGGTTATACCTCCTCCACACTTGAAAATTTTGTGTACTCTTTGTGAAAATACAACTTCACTGTGCCTAAACTGCCATGCCGATTCTTTTCCAGGATCAGCTCGGTTACGTTATTCGCTTCTTGACTGTCTGCCTGTTCCTTCTGATAGTAGGCCTCACGATATAAGAATGCTACGATATCAGCATCTTGCTCAATCGAGCCAGATTCTCGTAAATCTGCTAGGATTGGCCGTTTGTCTTGTCTCTGTTCAACTGCACGACTTAATTGAGATAAAGCAATGACTGGTACTTTTAAATCTTTTGCAAGTATCTTCAATTCCCTTGATATTTCAGAAACTATCTGCTGACGATTTTCTCCTTTTGATCCAGTAATTAACTGCAAGTAGTCAATGATAATAACACCAAGCCCACCCATTTCTTGAGACAATTTTCTAGCTTTTGATCGTATCTCTGAAATCCGAATCCCAGCCGTGTCATCCACGAAAATAGGTACATCATAGAGATTGCTTTGCGCATGTATAAGTCTTTTCCACTCATCGGTACTAAGATTCCCAGTCTTCAGATGATAACCTGGAACCATACCCTCTGATGCCACCATACGCTCAATCAGTTCTTCTGAGCCCATTTCGAGCGAGAAGATGACAGTAGGCTTTCTTTCCTTGGTAGCTACATGCTTGGCGATATTGAGAGCCAATGCAGTCTTACCCATAGCTGGACGAGCTGCAAGAATGATAAGATTTCCTTCGTGAAGGCCCGTTGTAATCTTATCCAGTCCGATAAATCCAGTAGAAATCCCTGTCACAAATCCATCTGTCTGCGAACGAGTCTCAACTATTTGCATATGTGTGTCTAGGATATCGGCCACATTACGAAATCCAGTACCTGCATTTTGATTACTGATATTGAATAAGGATTTTTCAGTTTTAGCAATGATGTCACCAATCGATACATCACCTTGGTAGGCACTAGATAATGATTCAGACAAGTCAGCGATGACTTTCCGAAGAGTTGCCTTCTCTTTTACTAATTTTGCGTAATGCTCCACATTTTTTGAAGTTGGTGTTGAATTTACCAACTCGACAACGTAGTTTATTCCACCGATATTTGAGATGTCGCCTTGATTGGTAAGAGCAGACACCATAGTCGTAGCATCGATTGGCTCACCTTTTTCAAGCAATGACAACATAGTTTTAAATACAATCTTGTTGGCAGGCTTGTAAAAATCGTCAGGAGTTAATTCGTCTGCAAGTGATATCATCGTTTCCGGTGAGATAAAGACAGCACCCAGAACCGACTGCTCTGCAACTAGATCATGAGGTGGTATTCTAAAATCTTCACTCATACACTCTTCCTCCAGTAGCTTTCTAAGTCAATATTCATGACAGCAGCAAGGTTCTTTTGCTCGGTTAAGATTTGTCTACGGTAAGGAGCTAGACCAGCTTGTCGCTCCTCTTCACTTTGTGGTAAGTAGTACCCGTTTGGTTTCGTCTTCTTAGCAACAATTGGATGTCTAAAATTAACTCGAAGGCTTTCAATGACTTCTTCTAACTTACGTTTTGAGAGTCCAGTTTCTAAACGTATTTCACTTGCTTGAATTGGAAGGTCGAACGTAGCGCAATTAAGGATCATATTTAACACACGGATTTCCATTTCGGTCATATTGCGACTTACACTCATATTTTTCTCCTTACTTCAATCCTATTGGTGGATCTACATCATATGTAAATTGCTTATCTGAATTTCTCAGATTCATACGAGCAATATTACTAGCGATTAATTGTTTATTCTCCTTTTGAAACTTAGCATGACTATCCAGTTCATTTACTAGAGCCCAAAGGCATACAAGTGCGATAGTTATTAAATATAGGTATTCTAGCATTTTGTTTTTTCCTTTTCTTCATAGATTGCTAATCGTTTTTCAAGATCTGCAATACGTTGAATTGCATCCTGGTATTTAATTTGCAGTTCAATCAATTGTTGATTGATTTCCAGAGCGACTTTCTTCCAATCGAGATTTACTTCCTCGATAATTCCTGAAAAATATAATTTTATTTTGTTTAATAGGCTCATGTTAAAACTCCTATTTCATAAGTTGACGTTGAAATCTTAATACATCATCCAAGTCATACAAGTATTTGCCACCTTTTGTGTTTTGTTGATAACTGAATTTTCCTTGATCTCGAAAAGTCTCAATTCTTTTTCTTCCCCATCCAGTGGCATCCATAACAACATTAATAGAGACCATGTTGATTTTTTTAGAAAGTCTTCTATCAGCTTCTTTCATCGCTTCAATATTTAGCTGAACGAGTTCTTCAAATAAATCGCTTTTCCATCTTTCTCCTAAATCTTCTATCGCCACTAGCTATTCCTCCTTTTCTGTGATATACTGTAAGTGAATATTTTAGTAAGCTCCTGACTTTCGTTGGGTGCTTTTTTGTGCTACTCAATCCCATAATCTTCAATAACCTGAAGAATGAAACTGTTCGCTCGTGGGCCTTTAGTCGTCCCACTTAGAATATTTGTTACTTCCTGTCGCTTAAAGCCGTAAGCAACCGCTAGAGTTGTTTTTTTGATTCCTTTCTCTTTCAAGAAAGCATTAACCTTTTCACGACCGTTTGCGATATCTGGCATATGTGTTCCTCCTTTTTTACAATTTATGTAAATAAGGTACAACTAAAAATTAAACTTTTTTTGTATTATTGCTTGACAAACTCTATAATAAAGTCTAAAATGAAAGCATAATAAAAACACTAATAAATCTATAAATACCGTTCGCCAAAACATTTTTATAATTTATTTTCTTAGTTGTTTTTTTAGTTGTAACTTACTTACAAAAACTATTCTATACTTTTTTCTAGATTATGTCAATACTTTTTTCTAGATTTTTTAGAATATTTTTTGTGACGTCTTAGAAAGGTTGATATGTCAATGTTTTCGACGCTAGAAAAAATTAAAGAATTAGCAAAAAGTAGAGGAATTTCTTTAGCAAAGTTAGAAGAAAGTCTAGGTTATAGTACCAATTATTTCTATACTTTAAAAACAAAAACTCCAAACTCAGACCGCCTACAAGAAATCGCCGACTACTTCAACGTGTCCACCGACTACCTATTGGGACGCACAGAAAATCCTAACATTGCGAAAGATGGTGATGCTTCTGCACCATTAGACCTCAGAGACATTGCTGCGCAATCTATGTTATTCGATGGTAAGCCACTTTCTGAAGAAGATATAGATTTTATTACAGCGGTCTTGGAGGCACACTTAAAAAATAAATAGAGGTGCATTTATGACTGTAAGAGAGCTTTGCGCCCAGGAGGGTGTGAACCTATGCTACTTTGATGGAACAGGCTGGCATAGTCCAGGATTCTTCAATCCGACATTGAAGCTTCTTGCTATCGATATCAATCTGTCAGAGCAAGACCAAAAACAAGTAGCCCTACACGAACTTGGCCACAAGGAGCATTCACAATACCAGTATAATCTCAATAGAGAGATGTGCGAGCTTCAGGCAGACCGAAATATGATCCATTATCTTCTAGAAGAAGAGTTAAAAACCATGGATGATGTATCTGACTTTAACTATGTCCATTTTATGGAAAAGTACAATTTAAAAACCACTACTGATGAAGTAATGGTCATGGAAGAGTATAAAGCGTTATTAAATTAAAAAAATGTGCAATAACCGATCCACAATAAAAGCTGTTAGGAGGTTTCTTATGGAACAGGAACGTAAAGTTTTAGGTATTTTAGCTATTATTTTCGGAGCGCTCGCTCTACTCGGCTCTTGGATGCCTATCATCAACAATTTTTCTTTTATTCTGGCTATTTTAGCTTTGATTTTTGGACTAATTGGTTTCTTAGTAAACAGAAAACGACCAAAAACACTAGCTATTATTGGAACTGTTTTATCTATTGTTTCGATTGCTATCGTGCTTGGAACTCAAGCTATGTATGCTAAATCACTTGATAAACTTAGCAAAGATATTGAGCAATCGGTGACTTCAACAAGTTCATCAAGCGACTCTTCACAAAAAGAAAAGGACGATAAATTCAACTGGACTAAGGAACAATTCGATGCTCTAGTGACTGGTGATATTACCAATAGAGGTGCAGGTGGTTCTAAATATGACGATATTATTAAAGAACACGGAGAACCAAGCAATATTACGACAAGTACAGTTAATGATTATGAAAGCAAAACAATCTCTTACACTTCGTTTGGTACTAAATACAAGACTGTTGTCTTAACATTTGCAAAACAAGATGACGGAACTTTCTTGTTGACTTCCAAAGTTGGTAATGGTTTGGAATAAAAAGACAACAAAAATCCCCACACTCAAATTTTGGTCGAGGAGAGTGTGAGGATATCCTATATAAGAAACAACCATTCAAAAGGTCGTTTTCTTATACCCATTTTACCAAAAAGTGAGGTGATAATCAATGGAAATCAAGTCCTACAAAAAGAAAAACGGTGATACCGCTTATATGTTCCGAGCCTATATAGGTAAGGTAGATGGTTCTAGTCGTTACATTACACGTAGAGGATTTGAAACCAAAGGAAAAGCCCGTGCTGCACTACTTCAACTTCAAAACGATATTGAAAATGAAGAACAAACAAAAAAAGAGATAACTGTCGAAGAAATCTCAGAAAAGTGGTTAGAAGAATACTCTGAGACCGTACAAGATAGCACCTATATCAAAACCTCTAGAAATTTTAAAAACCATATCTATCCAGCTTTGGGAGATAAAAAGATAGGTAGTATCACTCCCCTCCAAATGCAAGAGCAAGTGAATGAGTGGTCACGTAAGCTTGTCTATGGTCGTAAATTAAAAGGCCTCATGAATAATGTTTTTAAGTATGCGATTAGACATGGTTACATTGATAGCAATCCAATTGAGAGTGTGGTCGCTACTGCTAGAAAAAAATCAAACGAAAAGAGTGATTTCTACAATAAAGATGAATTAAAATCTTTTATGAAGTTAGTTGCTAAGACTAAAGATTTAGAGAAGATAGTCCTTTTCCGTCTCCTAGCCTTCACAGGAGCACGTAGAGGGGAGATTTTAGCACTTGAATGGAAAGACTGGAACAATAACACTCTGAATATAAACAAGGCTATTACAAGAGGTTTTGCGGGCGAAGAAATAGGATCTACTAAAACAGTTAGTAGTAAACGGTTGATTAGTTTAGATCAGACCACACAAAATATCTTAAAAAAGTGGAGAAAACAAAAGCCAGGAACAAGATATATTTTTGAGAATGAGTTTGGCAAACCAATTCCTACCAGTTTACCAAGGAAGTGGTTGCTCGGTATTTTGAAAGATAGTAAGCTACGTCCTATTAAAATCCACGGTTTCAGACATACTCACGCTAGTTTGTGTTTTGATGCTGGAATGACCTTAAAACAAGTCCAACACCGTCTTGGTCATACCGATTTAAAGACGACCATGAATGTATACACTCATATTACAACACAAGCGAAGGACGACATCGGTGAACGCTTTGCAAAATATATAGATTTTTAAGGAGGCTTGCCTCCTTTTTGTGACTCCTTTTGTGACTCCCTTTTTTAAAAAGGAATACTAAGGAATACCAAAGAATAAAATAAAAAACGCTGTAAGTACAACGTTTTAAAAAGGAATGCAAAAGAATGCAAAAGAATAATGGAGCCGGTGGGAGTATATAAAACCTTATTAAATCAATCTGTTTATAGAACTATAACTCCTTTTGCAACTCTTATTCAGAGCAAACAAAAAAACCGCCAGCAAACGCCAGCGGTTTAGTAGGTATAATTAATTTGTTCTTTCTATTTGAATTTTTTTATTTTGTTGTGATTAAGCCATCAGGCTCAACTGTGAACTCAGGCTTGTCAGCAAGTGAACCATCTTCTTTGAGATAGTACCAACCTTTTTCTGATTTTACAAATTGTTTAGATAACATTTCTCCACTTTGTTCAGAGAGATAATACCAAGTTTCGTTGTATTTTACCCAACCAGTGATCATGTAACCATCTTTGTTGAAGTAATACCAACGGTTGTTGATGAAGTGCCAACCAGTGACAGTCGCACCACGTTTGTCAAGATAGAACCAATACTTGCCATCATTGAACCAACGGTTGATTAGACATAGACCTTTATCGTCAAATCTAAACCATTCATTATTGATTTTCTTCCAGCTATTAGTTGGATAAGAGCCATCTGACTCCTCCCACCACCAACCATATTTTCCTTGTCGCCAACCCGCTTCAGTGTTTGTGCCACCTTCAATATCTTTTTTGAATTGACTACGACTAATACCCCACTTAGCTAAATATGGGTATGGATCAACGTGGTCTGAATTATTGTTTGGTTGATGGTAGGTACAGTATTCATGTGACTTGATACCAGCTAAGCTATCTGTATCAAGTGTTTTTGGAATACCTGCTTCATCTGCAAGGTTACGCAATAATTCGACATACAGACGGTAATCTGTCATGAACTCTTCTTTACTTGAGTGGCTTTCAATCAACTCGACTGCTGCATAACTCTCAGCATTCCAGCCACCACCAACGTCCCAACTTCCGTTGTTCACTGGCCCTACTTGCATCACTCGACCATTTCCCACAACGTGAGAGAAGAAACCAAGTTCAGGGTCTTTTCTCCAGTGGTAGTCTGCTTCATTCTGTGCGGTTGAATTTCTATTGCCCGTTGAGTGAGCGTGGACTTGTCTATATGGTTGTACACCAACCTGTGGAAGTCCAGTTCTTAATCTACTTTTATCAATATCCATGATTTTTTCCTTTCATTATGGCAAGCGTTCTGGCCACGGTTCGCTTGTTAAGTAAGAGATTGAACTTACCCGAATATCCCCAATGTCCCTATCTGTTGGTACTGGATCAGTAAACTGGAAGCGTAGCATGTTGCTATCTCCAGCACCCCCTAAATACCATGTCCCGTAAGGTGTGCCTTTATCGTTATAAATACCACCAATTAATGATGACTCTGAACGGAAACCAACAGGAACTCCACCCAAACCTAGAATGAACACATTTCTTTCTCTGTCGGACGGTTGGACTTGATAACCCGCACCGCCTCGGCGCACAATACCGAACCAACCCCACGACAAACCGCCGAATTGATAAGTAACTGTATCGTTTTTTCTGCGTACTTTCAGATATGATGCGCCTAGTTTTGAAACAATATTCAGCGTTCGCCAGCCAGTATCACCAGTCAAGACTTCCCACCCTTGATTGTGGTTTCCAGTTCGTTTTATCCATTTTAAAGCCCCGTTTGTTACTGCTGTATCGACGTAGGTAGTTCCAACTGGAGCAACGACTTTCCCGTTAGGCATGCCAGTCCCGTGAATTTCATACTCATTGACTTGTCCACCTGTATTAGTTGGAGCGCTTGGCAAGACAACACTGCCACCTCCACCAGATAAGTTAAGAGTATTGCCATTAAGGTTAAGCCTTTGAGGTTCTTTCTGCTCAATTAGCGAAAGTCTTTGCTTAACTCCACTGTCATTGTATGGCTGAGGGATTTCTGATTTTTTAGCATACTCATCTAAATTTTGATGTTGAGTAAGGTAGCCCTTACCAGCTAGAGCCTCATCAGTCACAAATTTTGAGGTATCTACCTCTTTTTTATTTTCAAGAGTCTCAACTCGTTTCTTGAGCTCAGTATCATTGTAGGGGTCAGGTAGCTCTGAGTGTTTAACGTAGTCATCCAAGCTCTGATGTTGAGTCAAGTATCCTTTGCCATCTAATTCTGACTTAGTGACTAAATCACTAGTGTCCACACTTGACTTGTTCTCTAAAGCCTCTACACGCCTTACAAGAGGCTTGTCATCATAAATGGTGTCATTGTCAGGCTTAGTTTTTAAAGCCTTAATGTCATCCAAGATATGGGCTACATCGCTCTGATTAGCCTTATTTGCAAGCTCAGCCCTTAGCTCACTGTCATCATAAGCTACGCCTGGAGCGTTATTTTTAGGTAACAAGCTCTCAAGCTCATCCTTTGTCACAATATCCTTGACATCTATGACACGCTTTGTCTTTTGTTCCATGACAGGTGCCTGAGCAGCCTTGTCAATCTCACTAACTTTCACATGGAAAGAGAAAGCATATACATCAGCTGATTTTTCAATTTTTTCAAAATAGATGTACCCTACAACTGTCTCACTTGCAATTATCAAAGAGTTATCAAACTTGACTGTAAAGGTATTGCCATCTATGACAGCCTCAACCTCTTTATAGCGATTGGTGCCCTTAAAATGAAAGAGACAGATGACTTTCTCAGCCGTGAGCTCTTTTGTCGTAAAGTGAAATTCTGCTATCTCTTTATCTTTACTGTAGAGCTCATGCTGGAGCTTATCAATTCCTCTAATATTGCTTGTCAGCTCTATCTTTTTGCTGATAATTTTTTCCAATTTTCGCCCTCCTTTCTAAAAAAAGAGAGCCTAATAGGCTCTCCATGCTTAATCTTCGCTAGGCTCTGTATATGTCAGAGCTCTTGAGCTATCTGACAGCCCTGCTGTAGTAGGGTCAGGCACAATATTTAGGGCGCTCACGATTGAGAGGCCAATAAGATAAGGGTTTCCTAAGAATTTTAAGAATAACTCATAAACCCCACCCCAGCTAGTCAAATCCTCAAATTTTAATCCAAAGTAGGTCAAAATTGGTAGGATGATAGCAAGCAATAGGCGGATGATAAAAGCTCTGTTTTTAAAACGTACTAGCCAGTTAATTTTCATGTTAATTCCTCACTTCTAAATTGTTGTATTTTTGGTAGAGGCTATCAATATAGCCGTTACCACCTAAATTCTTGTAACTCTTGTGCATTTTGTGGATGATGTCAGACTCATGTACTGTAGTGTATCCACGGTTAATAGCTGTGGTCATGTCTCTCTCTAGTCTTAAATACATTGTGACCAAATGAGCCTCATCATGTACCAGTAATTTTTTATTGACATCAGAAAGCATTTCATTATTTGAATGCCCTAAGTCTTGCACAGTCTCTACTGCATTTTGAATAGTGCCTAACTCGTTTTTGAGCTCGTTAAATTGCTGCTTATTCAAGTTAGCTGACTTACTTGCTGTAAGTCCAAACCATCCAGTAGCAATAACACCAACAGTAGGGGCTAGATGTGCTATTAAATCTGATATAGTCACGCTTGCCCCTCCTTTATTATTGTGGCACTGCCTCAGTATTCAGCTCTGTGCTTGTTGTTGGAGTGTTTTCTTTTGGTGGCTCCCATTTCCAAATACCTAGCTTTCCATTTCTCTCAAGGTCTGCTAGTTCTTGCAATGTCTGACCTTGGTAAGTAAATGACTCATTCACTTGCACCATGACACGCTTGCCCTCTTGAAATTGCTCACTGTGCTCTGGGTTTTCAATCGTAAAAATGTCATGAGATTGGTAGGCTTTACCGACCTGGGCAAGGTCAACCAATTCAAGACCACGCTTGAATACTGTAGGG
>ERZ773027.825-NODE-825-length-18259-cov-5.050209_pt1 | contig 18259 bp, 13 predicted proteins | sample MGYA00511032_ERZ773027 | MGnify/ENA primary metagenome ERZ773027 (study PRJEB29015, sample SAMEA2738138) | human oral metagenome | biome: human oral; feature: human-associated habitat; material: saliva | place: China | collected 2190 ... | reverse complement strand
GCAACGAATTTGCTTCCGTCCTGACCGGCAAAGGCCTCGAATGGGGCGGCAGCCTCATCCGTCCCGAAGCGACCGGCTACGGCACCGTATATTTCGCCCAATCCATGCTGCAAACGCGCGGCGATTCGATTGAAGGCAAACGCGTCCTGATTTCCGGCTCAGGCAACGTCGCACAATACGCCGCCGAAAAAGCCATCCAACTGGGCGCGAAAGTGCTGACCGTTTCCGACTCCAACGGTTTCGTCCTCTTCCCCGACAGCGGCATGACCGAAGACCAACTCGCCGCGCTTATCGAGCTGAAAGAAGTCCGCCGCGAACGTGTTTCCACCTACGCCAAAGAACAAGGTTTGAAATACTTTGAAAACCAAAAACCGTGGAGCGTTGCCGCCGAAGTCGCCCTGCCCTGCGCGACCCAAAACGAATTGGACGAAGATGCTGCCAAAACCCTGCTGGCAAACGGCTGCTACGTCGTTGCCGAAGGTGCGAACATGCCTTCCACTTTGGGTGCGGTCGAGCAATTCGTCAAAGCGGGCATCCTGTATGCGCCGGGCAAAGCCTCCAACGCCGGCGGCGTAGCAACTTCAGGCTTAGAAATGAGTCAAAACGCCGTCCGCCTGTCTTGGAGCCGCGAAGAAGTCGACCAACGCCTGTTCGACATCATGCACAGCATCCACGAATCTTGCCTGAAATACGGCACTGAAAACGGCAAAACCAACTACGTCAACGGTGCGAACATCGCTGGTTTCGTCAAAGTTGCCGATGCGATGCTGGCGCAAGGCATCGTGTAAGTCTGATTCTCCTGACTTTAAAATGTGGAAAGGTCGTCTGAAAACCTTGAATCGGGGTTTTCAGACGACCTTTTTTATAGCCTGAGGGCAAATTTCTTGTTACAGTCTGTCCATTACCATTTATTAGGAGCCATTATGCTGAGCCGTTATGTTTTTTTATCTGCCTGCCTCCTCTCTTGCGCAACCTTCGCACAAACCTTATCCCAAACCCTGCCCAACGGTCTGAAAATCATCGTCAAAGAAGACCGCCGCGCGCCTGTCGCCGTTTCCCAGATTTGGTACAAAGTCGGCAGCGTGGATGAGAAACCGGGCAAAAGCGGATTGAGCCACGCCTTAGAACACATGATGTTTAAAGGCACACCTTCCGTACCATCAGGCGAATACAGCAGCCGCATCGCCCGTTTGGGTGGCAACGACAATGCCTACACCAACCGAAGCGAAACAGTGTATTACGCCAATATCGCCTCTGCCAACTTGCCCGAAGTTCTCAAACTTGAAGCCGACCGGATGCACAACCTCAATTTCAGCGATAAAGAGTTCGCTACCGAAATGAACGTTATCCGAGAAGAACGCCGCCAGCGCACGGAAGACGATGCTGGCGGGAAAATGTGGGAACAAATCTATCTGAACAGCTTTACCCTGCCCTCCATGAAAGCCTCCATTATCGGCTATATGGAAGACCTGAACACCTTGCGCGCCGACGATTTGCGCGCTTGGTACAAACAATTCTACGCACCCAATAATGCCGTTTTGGTCATCGTCGGCGATGTCAATGCCAAACAGACCCTGCGCACGGCGGCAGGATTGTTCGGCAAAATACCGCGTAAATCTTTGCCTGAGCGGAACAATCTGAAAGCCGAACCCGTCAAACGCTCCCCTTCCTTTGCCCAAGCTTTCTCTCCCGTGACCCGTCAACCGTTGGCTGCCATCAGCTGGCGCGTTCCCGCCCTCTCCCGCCTTGACGACAAGCTGCCTTACGCCTTGGATGTCCTGACTGACGTTTTGGCGGGCAACACTTCCAGCCGTTTGGACAAAAACCTCGTGCGCGGCAAACAAAGTGCATTAAGCGCAAATGCCCATTACGACCTGCTCAGTCGAGAAATGCCGCTGTTCGGCGTATTTGGAATGCCTGCTGAAAACGTATCCGCCGAAACCCTGCTTACGCAGATGAAGTCCGAAATCAAAGACATCGCCGACAACGGCATCAGCAAAGAAGAGCTCGACCGCATCAAAGCACAGGCATTGGCGGGCGAAATCTACGCGCGTGACTCTATGGTTTCACAAGCTTCGCTGATGGGTCGTTTGGAAGCGCGCGGGTTCAAATATTCCGATGAAGCCGCAATCCGCCGCCGCATACAGGCCGTAACCGCCAAAGAAGTACAAAAAGCCGCACAAATGCTGACGGACGACCGTTCAAGTACCGTCATCATCATGCCGGAAACCGCCCCTCCTGCACCGGCAGACTATAAGGCATTGAAAAAGCCTGAAAAACAATGACAAACCGTTTTCAGACGACCTCTTGCTGTGCGATAATGCCAAACGATAATATCTTAACGTAACCGATAAGATAAAATTTACCATGTTCCATTATCACCCTGACAAAACATTCTTCTTACACTGAGGTCGTCTGAAAATGAAATCCCCCTTTTCCTCCGTTTTCCGTACCGCGCTGACCGTCTCTTCCGTTCTAATCCTCAGCGCATGTCCAAGCAACACTTCCCCCGTCAACCCGCCGCGGCACAACACCCAAATCACCCCTCCCCCCAAACCACAGGCAGTCGTTGCTTTAGCACTCGGTGGCGGCGCATCCAAAGGGTTTGCCCATATCGGCATCATCAAAGTCCTCAAACAAAACGGCATCCCCGTCAAAATTGTTACCGGTACGTCGGCAGGCGCCATCGTCGGCAGCCTGTATGCCTCCGGCGCAAGTCCCGACCGTTTGGAATTGGAAGCCGAAATTCTCGGCTCAACCGATTTGGTCGATCTAACCCTATCCACCAGCGGCTTTATCAAAGGACAAAAACTGCAAGACTATATTAACCGTAAAGTCGGTAACCGCCCGATTCAAGACTTCCCGATTAAATTCGCCGCCGTCGCCACCGACTTCGAATCTTCCAAAGCCGTCGCCTTCAACCGTGGCAATGCCGGACAAGCAGTCCGCGCATCTGCCGCCATCCCCAACGTGTTCCAACCTGTCCTAATCGGCGGCCACCGATACGTTGACGGTGGACTAACCCAGCCTGTACCCGTCAGCGCGGCAAAAAAACAGGGGGCAAACTTCATCATTGCTGTCGATATTTCCGATCGGCCGTCTAAAAACCTCAAACAAGGCTTTTTCTCCTACCTCGACCAATCCATCAACGTCATGTCGCAATCCGCCCTGCAACATGAATTGAGCCAAGCAAATGTCGTCATCCATCCCCAAGTCTTGGACTTAGGCGCGGTCGGCGGCTTCAGCCAAAAACAACGTGCCATTGCCGAGGGAGAACGTGCCGCGAAAGCCGCTATTCCTGAAATACGGCGCAAACTGGCTGCATACCGCTACTAAGCCTTTAGTGCTTTATGCAAATAAAAGGTCGTCTGAAAATATAAAACTATTTTCAGACGACCTTTGTTTAAATAGAGGGGGCATACTCGCTTTTTTCTTATGGGTACGATCTCTGTTTTAAACGGAAGCCATCAAGATAGAAGGGATACAAACATGACCCGTATTTAAAAAAAGGTCGTCTGAAAACCGTATGGGCTTTTCAGACGACCTTTCGATATTGTGCCTTGATGCCTACAAGGTGCCGTAAGAGTGCAGGCCACTCAGGAACATGTTGACGCCGATGAAGGCGAAGGCGGTAACGAACAATCCGATGACTGCCCACCATGCGAGGATTTTGCCGCGCCAGCCTGCGACGAGGCGCAGGTGCAGCCAGACAGCGTAGTTGAGCCAGACGATGAATGCCCATGTTTCTTTCGGGTCCCAGCTCCAGTAGCGTCCCCATGCGTCGGCAGCCCACAGTGCGCCGAGAATGGTGGCGATGGTGAAGAACAAAAAGCCGACGGCGATGGCTTTATACATGACTTCTTCGATGACTTGCGAATGCGGCAGCCATGATTTTTTGCCGGCGTTTTCGGTTCTCAATGCCCAAAGTTCGGCGATGCCGAGCATGGCGGCAATACAGAATGCGCCGTAGCCGATAAAGTTGGCGGGGACGTGGATTTTCATCCACCATGATTGCAGGGCGGGAATCAGGGGTTGGATGGTGTGTGCTTCGCGGGAAAAGCTGTACCAAAGGACGAAGCCGACAACGATCGCCATGAAGCTGAAGATGAAGCCGCCGAGTTTTTGTACGGCGAAACGGGCTTCGTAGTAGAGGTACATCAGGGCGGTGATGACGAGGAAGAGGATGAAGACTTCGTAGAGGTTGGAAACGGGGATGTGTCCTGCGTCAGGGCGCAGGAGGTAGCTTTCGTGCCAGCGCACTAAAAGTCCGGTAAAGCCTGCGACGGCGGACACCCAGGCGAATACGGAACCCATGCCGAGCAGGGTGTTGGTGGCGACATTTTTGCGTTGTGCCAACACGGCGCCGGCGATGTAGGCAAAAAGTGCGAAGAAGATGAAGGCGCATTGCCACATAATCGCGGACTGGCTGCTGAGGAAGTATTTGAGCAGGAAGCCGTCGGCGTGTTTGATTTCGCCATCGTAGAGCATGACTGCGCCGTATGCGAGGACGGCACACAAAGGTACAAACCAGCGCATGGGTTTGAAAAACCAGCCTAAAAAGACGGTAATGCCCGCGCTTGCCCACAAAATCACCATTTCGTAGATGTCCATGGTGTGCTGGATGCGGGTTTGGGCGAAGAATGCGCCGGCTGCGGTCAAGAGGGCGAATATGCAGTCGACCGTATTCAGGGACTTGAGGAACGATTTGTGCGTCAGCAGCTCGTGTTCGGGTAAGGGGTTATGGTTATGCGTCATGATTCAAATCTTTCGCCAGTCGTTGCAGGCTTTGTGTATGTTGCGGAAACTCTTTTTGCAGGTCGCGCTCGTTGCGGCTGGAAGACATGGCAAAGCGGATACGGTCGTCTGAAAACAGAACCCACGCGCGTTTCTCGCGGATGTAGAACATAAATATCGTGCCGAGAACCAGCAAAACAGAGCCTAAATAGACTAAAAATGCACCGGGAGAGCGGGTCATTTGCAAGCCGGAAGAGCGGACTTCTTCAAAGCCGTCGAGTTGCAGGAGCATGGGTGCGGGATATTCGGTCAGACCGGTATAGGCGTCCATGCTGTGCAGCAGGAAGCGGTTGCGCGCTTCGTCTTGAGGCCACTCGGTCAGCTTGTATTTTTGGATGGTTTCTTCCAATACGGCGTTCATAACGCCGAACAACATTTCGTAAAAATATCCCTGCATTTTTTCCTGTTGCTCTTTGGGGATGTTTTTAGTGATAAATTCGTCCAACGCCAAATAGCCGCCTTTCGCAAAAATACCCAAGGTGTTTTCGGCGGCAAGGGTAAATTGCTCGCGGATGTTTTCGGGGGCGTTCAAGGTGGCGTTTTGGATGACGGTTTTGCGTGCGGCTTCGTCTTTTAAGAGTTCGCGCATCGCCATGAAGGTATCGGGTTTGGACGTTCTATCGGCAGGAATACGCAGCCAACGGTATTGTTGTTCCAGACCTGTGCGCGTGCCGGTAATAAAGAAATAATCCTGTTCTTGTTTAACCGGCAGCATGTAGTTTTTATATTCGACAGCCTGCCCCGCTTTGTCGCGGATTCGGTAAACAACGGACGGACCGATGTTGGTGTATTTTTTGTTTTCTTGAGAGACGGCGCGTACGTCGTTAATCGCAGATTGCAGGGTTTGCTCTTTTTCAGACGACTTGCCCATGTCTTCTACGTTCATGGACGTGAATTGGTCAAACTCCAGTTTGTAGGAAGTATTGCCGATGTCGAGCGGGAATTCGCGCATAGACGTCGCTTTGAGCGTTACCGGCTCGCGGCTTGGGTTGCCCAAATTCCATGCTTTAAATTTCAAATCGGAGCCGCCGTCGGCAAAGCTCGCTTGATAGATGGTAATGCCGTGCAGCGTCAGCGGATGGTTGACGCGGATGGTGTGTTCGGATTTTTTGCCGCTTTCCTTGTCGGTAATTTCCAAATCGCTGGCAAAATCACGCGGCATACCGGTATTGTAAAAGTCGATGTGGAACTTCTTCAGCTTCACGTCAAACGGCAAATCCTGAACCAGCATCCCGTTGTCGGCGTTGAGGAAGACCACGTCCGCACTTTGCCCTTCGGTAATGTTTACATTGCCGCGGAACGACAGGTTTGACGTACCCAAGACGCTTTCAGGCTTGAAGTCTTTGGCATAGACGGAATGGTTGTCCGGCACGATTCGTCCGGTCAGCATGCCGATTTTCAGCAACAGGTTGCTGTCTATCAAGCCGCCCAAACAAATCACAATCAGCGCGGCATGGGCAAAAATATAGCCCCACTTGTTCATCGCCCCTTTTTTGGCGGCAACCAAAACCGATCCGTCTTCGCGCGTTACGGTTTTGCAGCTGAAACCTTGTACTTCGAGATAACGCTGGGCGATTTCAGACGACATCTTGCCTTCCAACACAGTCGAATGGCGCATCGCCTCCAATGATTTTTCTTTAGCGTTTTCACGGAATGATTTGATTTCGCGGAGAAAAGGCGGAACATTGCGAATCAGGCACAAGCTGGTCGATATCACCAAAAACATCATGATGACCACAAACCAAGCGGACGCATAAACATCGTACAAGCCTAAAAAGTTGAAAATCTGCGACCAAAACGGACCGAATTTCACAACATAATTGACCTGCGGCTGGTTTTGCTGCAACACCGTCCCGATAACCGAAGCGACGCCCAAAAGGCTAAGCAGGGCAACGGCAAAACGCATGGAGCTTAAAAAAGCGAACCAAGGTTTGTGGATAAGAGGGACGGATGAAGAGGATTTGCTCATAGCGGTTTGATTCTATAAGGAATACAAAGACTGTCAGGGTTCGGAAGAACCCAAACATTGGAAACGGCGCGGACAGGTAGATATGATGGGGTAAAAAGTCCAGAGCCGCCATTTGAAAAAACTTATTGCCTTAAGAGCGGCAGCTACCATCGCACAAGGTCGTCTGAAAACAACCAAGCCCAAAAGAGCAGGAGTTTTCAGACGACCTCTTATTCACGTTCGCCGCAAAAGCGGACAAACAGTAAAAATCCGGCAGAAATCAATGCAGGCCTTGGATAAAGTTGGCAACTGAATTCAACTCTTCTTCGGTCAAGCGTTTGGCGATGTCTTCCATAATCGCATTTTTGCGTTGTCCGGTTTTATACGCCTTCATTTGATCGACCACATAAGCCATATGTTGGCCGCCTAAGCGCGGATAAGCGACGATTTCAGTGCCGCCGCCCGGAATACCCGCGCCGCTAGGACCGTGGCAGGACATACATGCAGGGATTTTTTTATCCACCAAACCGCCGCGGTAGATTTTGCCGCCCAAAACAGGATCATTTTGTTTAGGGTTGGCTTCACCGGGTTTAGGTTGCTGTTTGGAATAGAATGAGGACACATTCAGGATGTCTTGTTCGGACAGGTTCATCACCATAGGTTTCATCACAGCGGCAGAGCCGTGTGTACGTTTGCCTTCTTTAATGTCCAAGGTTTGACGGTAGATATAGCCAGTATGTTGTGCGGCAAGCTTAGGATATGCAGCAATACCGCTGTTACCGTCTGCCGCATGACATGCCGCACAAATGGTAGTAGCCACTTCTTTGCCTTTTGCAATATCCGCTTTCGGGGCAGCGACAGCCGCACCGGCAGCCAAAACCAAGGCCGCTAAAGTCAATCGTTTCATGGAGTGCTCCTGATTACAGCATTGCATACCGCGACAATGCCTTTTTTATACTCAAAACGCCGGATAAATTTTACCCGATAAAAACCGATAATTCTATAAACGTGCTATTCTATACTAGATTTACATTAAATTACTACCATGTTTCGCAACATGGACACGGCAAATTCTGCCACTCCATCCTAGGAAACAAGGAAATACGGATGAACCTCTTTCAGAACGCCAAATTCTTCACCACCGTCAACCATCTCAAAGACCTGCCCGATACGCCCGCAGAAATCGCATTTGTCGGACGGAGTAACGCAGGCAAATCCAGTGCGATTAACACCCTGACCAATCATGTCCGGCTTGCCTATGTTTCCAAAACGCCGGGACGAACCCAACACATCAATTTCTTCGAATTGAGCAACGGCAGCTTCATGGTCGATTTGCCGGGCTACGGTTATGCGCAAGTCCCAGAAGCCATCCGTACGCATTGGGTCAAACTCTTGGGCGACTATCTTCAACAACGACGCCAACTTATCGGCTTGGTGTTGATTATGGATGCCCGCCACCCGTTAAAAGAGCTGGATTTGCGTATGCTGGACTTTTTCCACATCACCGGCCGTCCTGTACATATTTTGTTGTCGAAAGCCGACAAGCTGTCGAAAAACGATCAAATCAAAACTTTGGGCGCAGTCAAAAAATCGCTCAAACCCTATATGGCCCGTCAGTGCATCAGCGTGCAGCTGTTTTCCAGCCTTAAAAAGCAAGGCATAGAAGAAGTCAACCAAGTTGTCGGAGAATGGTTTGCTACGCATCAAGAAGAAATCGACAACTTGAATATTGAAAATCCGGAAAATTCCGAGTCATTGTAATCGGTCGTAGTATGCTCCGTATTGACGGGACGCAAATCCGTACTATTCCTGTTGTATTTAACACGAAAGTTCGTCTGAAAACGCTTGATAGTGATTCAGACGACCTTTATCACTTCCCTAGCCTATCACCTGCCCGATGCTTACCTTGTTGACAAGAATAGCAAAATCAAACATTGGCACCCCATTATAAAAAATGGTCGTCTGAAAACTCTTTAGCCTTTCAGACGACCTTTTATTATATTATGTTGGATATATAGTGGATTAAATTTAAATCAGGACAAGGCGACGAAGCCGCAGACAGTACAGATAGTACGGAACCGATTCACTTGGTGCTTCAGCACCTTAGAGAATCGTTCTCTTTGAGCTAAGGCGAGGCAACGCCGTACTGGTTTAAAGTTAATCCACTATAATGTGTAACAAAAATCCAACCAATAAGATAGGTTGGATTTTTTATTTCCTAAAATTACATTTTTTTACGTTTTGGTATTTTCATTGGGACATTAAAACCAGGTGAGTTTTGAAATTCTTTAATAGTAACCTCTTTTTTATACTCTTTTTCATTTGGAACAAAATTACCATTGCATTTCTGTTTATCTGCATTATTTAGTTTGATTTCTTTTGCAAACTCACACATAGCAATTCGTGAATTTGTTGCATCTGGATATTTTGTAACAATTTCATTCCAAATTTCAAAATATCGAATCAACTCTAATGATACAAATTTTTGCAAAGAATGTTTGACATCAGGACCATTTGGTGTACTCTTAATTTCATTTAACATCCAGTCTGAAAGAGCATTTTGCACAACAGGATCATGAGCTTCTTTAATTTCTTTTTTCCATGTTGCAACAGGCAAATCAAAATTGGGTACTACTGGTTCAGTTGGTTTATTCGCTGCCATTACATTACTTGCCGCAAACATAGCAGAACCTAAAATAAAAGCTTTTAGTGTGTTTTTCATAATTATTAACCTTTAAATTGGTTACTGGCATTTACATTTACCACTTGTTCTTCATGTTCTTTTGCTATTTTTTCTCTATCTGCCTCACGTAATGAGTCGATTTTGAAAATTAAAATTATAGTGGATTAACTTTAAACCAGTACGGCGTTGCCTCGCCTTGCCGTACTATCTGCGGCTTCGTCGCCTTGTCCTGATTTAAATTTAATCCACTATATTGATAATCCTATTGCGCCTTAGTTTCAGTTACAAAGCCGACTTTACTGATACCGGCTTCACGCGCGGCTTCGAGTGCCTTGTTGACGTATTCGTACTCGACTGCTTTATCAGCCGCAATCGCTATGATGGTATCCGCATTTTCCTGCTTCTCGGTTTTCAAACGTGAAATCACCGTATCAATATCGACTTTAGTCGCAGAATCACCGCCAACATAGTAGCTGCCGTTGGCATCTATCGTCAGTCGCAGCGGGTCTTTAGGCTGTTTCTCCTTCTGCTTTGCCGCTTTTTCCGAAGCAGTCGGCAATTCCAAAGGAATCGAGTGGGTCAATACAGGCATGGTGATCATAAAAACGATCAACAGTACCAGCATCACATCGACCAAGGGAGTAACGTTGATATCCGACATCGGCGCATCATCGCCGGAATTCATTGAGCCGAATGCCATAATTTAGTCCTTTTGATTCAACAGGCGGACGTGCAGATCGTGTGCAAAAGCGTCCATATCTTGAGAGAGGGTTTTCTTACCGCGATTGAGGAAGTTGTACGCCAAAACAGCAGGAATGGCGACAAACAAACCGGCAGCAGTGGATACCAGCGCCTCACCAATCGGACCAGCAACGGCAGCAATACTCATTTGCCCACTTTGACCGATATTGATTAAAGCATGATAAATTCCCCAAACCGTACCGAACAAGCCGATAAACGGAGCGGTTGCACCAATGGATGCCAAAGCAGTCATACCGTAGTCAAACTGGCGCATAGCTTGCTCCATGCTGTTTCGGATTTGAATGACGAGGTATTCATTCAAAGGCAGCTCGGTAGTAAGTGTTTTCGCATTGCTTTGACGATAGCTTTGGTAAGCACGCAAAGATTCGTCCGCTACACGGCTCATTGGTGAATCAATGCTCTTCACTTTCTGTACCGCCTCCGACAGCGTAAAGGCATTCAGCATTTGCGTTTTCACTTCAGCATTGGCACTTTTGGCTTTTTTCAGTTTGATAGTGCGCAGGATAATCAGACACCAAGTAACAATGCTCATCAACAGCATCAGTACGAATACACTGATCAGGACGAAATCGCCTGATTCAAACACTAATTTCAAATCCATAATTTTTCCAGATTAAAAATAAAATTAAAAATTTCTTTTTGTCAAAATACAGGTAATTCGCGTTCATTTACTGAAGTTGGAAATTAATTTTACCTCGGTATTCTGTCAAACGGTTTGTGGGGTATCGGCTGCCGGCGGCGGTCGCTGCCTTCCTTGCTGCATTATCTAAACGTTGGAATCCGCTACTTTTAGTTACGGTAACTTTCACAACCTTACCACCAGGTTGAACAAGAATAGATAAATGCACTATCCCTTCCTCTCCGTTTTCTAGAGAGAGAGGCGGATAAGCCGGAGTAGGGAGGAAACCTTTATCTACGATGGCAGGAGGACCACCGCTTCCACCTCCGCCTCCGGTGCCTCCGCCGCTACCGGTACCTGATCCATGTTCACCTTTGGCACCGCCACTGCCTGATCCACTGCCTTCACCGCGTCCGCTGCCGATACCTTTCGTACCGCCACCACTTCCTTTACCCTCACCGTGAAGGGCCTTACCTTCTCCACTGCCTTTTCCGTTTTCCGCAGTATTCGGACCGGTTTTAGTACCGGTGTATTCCGAAGCTTGAGGTGCAGGCTTGGATTCTGTTTTAGGTTCAGGCTTAGGCTCTGGGCGTGGCTCCGGTTTAGGTTCCGGCTTAGGTTCGGGTTTCGGTTTTTCAACCGGCTTCGGCTTCTCTTTAGGCTGCTGGATATCAGCATCCTCTTTTTTCGTCACCACCGGCTTGATAATAGGCTTTGGAGGCTCAACCGGCTTAGGTTTCGGCCTTGGCTTTGGCTTTTCAGGCTCAGGCGTCTTTTCCGGAGCTGCCGGCGCACCTTCGCCTTCAGGACTACCGTCTCCGCCACCATCACCACCCAAATCTGCCAAATCGACAAATTCAATATTCATCATTTCCGGCACAGGCGGCTTGTGTGCTTGCCATAACAACGCGACCAAACCCGCGTGGATTAAAACCACCGAGATGACGACTGCTGGAGTTAAAATTCGTTCTTTATTCATAATCGACGCATGATAATAGCAACAATTTTTGTTTGCAACCTATTTTTACATTTGTTTTAAAAGTGAATATCCATCTGAGAATATTTCTTCAACTTAATATCATACGACATAATATTTTGATATTGCTATTCATTATCACAATAAAACAAAAGAAAAAGAGGACGCAATGCCTCATTTGGTTGCATTAGAATGCGGTTAACAGAAAAAGTTCAAAATTTATAATATAACGTACAGATAAAATAACAACAATGGAGTAACGCCCCGTCAAACAAATGGCACAAACATTATTGTCATAGGGTTTATTCAGATTTATTTCCAGCTCCATCAACAAGAAACTGACAAGAACAGAAGAACAAACCTATTTCGTTTACCTATTTATAGGTCGTCTGAAAATAAAACTTACCTATACAAGCATATTACGATTACAAAAATACGCCTGATAATTTCCCCTACCACCTAACCTACAGACCCTATCAAAACTTTCGCATACTCTATTTGACGGGTTAAATCATGCCGTTTTGCCGTTCACTTTTTCTGCAATGATTTCAATTTTCGGTTCATACAACAAATCATAAGTCGGCTTATTAAGCAAATCTTGCAAAGTAAATCCGTCCAAATGTGCAAAGAAAGCCTTAATCGCTCCGCCCAAAATACCGGCGAGACGGCAAGATGGCGTAATCAGGCATTCGTTGTTTTCCCCCATACATTCGACAATCTGCATAGGCTCAAGATGGCGCACTACTGCGCCAACGTTGATTTTGTCGGGAGTGTCTGCCAGACGCAGTCCGCCTCCTTTCCCTCTTGTACTGGTTAGAAATCCGCCTTTGACAAGTGCGGTAACGACTTTCATCAGATGGCTTTTGGAAATATTATAGGCTTCGGCAATGGTTCCGATATTGACTAACGAATCGTCGTTTACGGCCGCATAAATCAATACCCGCAGACCATAATCCGTATGTTGCGTCAGATACATGGTTTTCTCTGTTTGAATATATTATTTTTTGGAACGGCGACAGTGTCCATAGTGGAGAACTGTCGCCGTTATGTGTTTGACTTTGTATATGATTAAGTTTCATAATATCCGAAACATTTAAATTAATCCAGTGCAGTTTGATAATTTATTATCATTATAATCAAATATTATGAAGCCGTTAAAACGCCACCCAGCACTTATCGAACTTTCCCGCGAACACCATCACGCTCTTTCGCTCTGTGTCCGCCTTCTGCGTACGCCTGCTGAAAGCCACCAGACCGAGTTGGAAGCTCATTTTCTTGAATTGGAACCGCATTTTGCTGAAGAAGAGGTCATGTTTGCTCCATATTGGCAAAATATCCCCGCTGCGATGCGTGAGCGTTTCGAGAAGGAACACGCTAAATTGCGCGGTATGATGGCAAATCCTAAATATCTTAATGAAGAGTGGAATAAGGACTTTGCCGTTACTCTGCGCGACCATGCGCGCTTTGAAGAACGCGAACTGTTTCCCGCAGTCGAGCCGTTCCTGCCGCCGCCTGAAGGAATCTGACAAGAAGGTCGTCTGAAAAGTCAAAAACGCGATGTTGGCTTTTTCAGACGACCCCTTCCTATCTATTCAAATTTAAAATAAACCATTCCAAAAAACAAACCAAGGAACTACCATGACCGCCTTTTTCAAACACCCTGTTTGGGCAATGGCATTCCGCCCGTTCTACTCGCTGGCGGCACTATACGGCGCACTGTCCATCCTGCTTTGGGGCTTCGGCTATACGGGTACGCCTGAGTTGCGCGGCTTTTACTGGCACGCCCATGAAATGATTTGGGGGTATGCCGGACTTGTCGTCATTGCCTTTCTGTTGACCGCTGTTGCTACTTGGACGGGGCAGCCGCCTACGCGCGGAGGCGTTTTGGTCGGATTAACCGCATTTTGGTTGGCGGCAAGGATTGCTGTTTTTATCCCAGGTTGGGGGGCAACCGCAAGCGGCATACTGGGTACGCTGTTTTTCTGGTATGGCGCAGTTTGCATGGCATTGCCCGTTATCCGGTCTAAGAACAAACGCAACTACGTCGCCGTATTTGCCATCGTCGTACTAGGCTGCACGCACGCCGCATTCCATTTCCAACTGCATGCCGGAAACGCAGCCGCACTTCTCAGCGGGTTGCAATCCGGTTTGATTATGGTCGCCGGCTTTATCGGTCTTATCGGTATGCGGATTATTTCCTTCTTTACTTCCAAACGCCTGAACGTTCCGCAAATCCCCAGCCCGGTATGGGTGGCACACGCATCCCTTTGGTTGCCTATGTTGACTGCCATGCTGATGGCGCACCAAGCCCTGCCTTGGCTCTCATCTGCTTTTGCCTTTGCAGCGGGTGTGATTTTTACCGTACAGGTTTACCGCTGGTGGTATAAAGCCGTTTTGAAAGAACCGATGCTGTGGATTTTGTTCGCAGGCTATTTGTTCACTGGCTTGGGACTGATTGCCGTCGGAGCTTCTTACTTCCATACCCCATTCCTCAACCTCGGCGTACACCTTATCGGCGTCGGCGGTATCGGTGTTCTGACCTTAGGCATGATGGCGCGCACCGCGCTCGGGCATACCGGCAACTCTATCTACCCGCCGCCCAAATCCGTACCCATTGCCTTTTGGTTGATGATTGCTTCTACGGTTATCCGTATGGTCGCGATTTTTGTCGGCGGTACCGGCTATGTCCACAGTATCCGTACTTCCTCAGTCCTGTTTGCGCTGGCGCTGCTGCTTTACGCATGGAAATACATCCCTTGGCTCATCCGTCCGCGTGCGGATGGTAAACCGGGTTAATCGAATCAAGCATATCAAACGAAAGGTCGTCTGAAACCTGTTTCCAAGTTTTCAGACGACCTTTCGTTTTATCAATCAGGCTCCCGTGTCCAATACATCTCGACAAACTGTATTCGATAGGAGCATAAAAATAAGCTTGGCCTGACGACTAATGCTGCGCCAATACTTATCACGAAGTTTAGCGTGGATCTTACCCGCGCAAGAGCCCCAGTGTACTGCTCGCTCAAAATTCAATGAATAACTAAAAGAGCCATGCAAAAGAAAAAGGAAAGGTCGTCTGAAAACCTGTTTCCAAGTTTTCAGACGACCTCTTGGTCTTCATACGCTTACACGAACCAATCAGAAAAACAGCTCGCGCCAGCTGATACGTTGCAGACCGCAGATACGGCCTTTCACTTCCAGAGATTTACCTTTATTCAACAGCAAGCTACGTTGGTCTCCCTCTTTGCCTGAAAAACATTTGTTGTTAGGCGTACCAGAACCATAACCCAGCTCCTTATCCGTACCAGTTCCACCGCTGTCACCATCGGCGGTAACGGGATCGTCCGTACGCTTGTTCGGATCGATAAAGGTGAAGCTGACAATACCTTCTTGAGTCAAACCGTTGGCGTATTGTTTACTGAAACCACCATCACCACGAATAAAAGGCGTAAAGCGTGCGCTACGTTCATTGAGTGCACCGCCGTTATCAGCATTGATGCCAAGGAAGGTTGTACTGGTTACGGTTGACTTATTGTTGCTGACAGGCAGACACAAGTCTTTTTCCGCTTCTTCCTTGCCGATGGTTTTACCACCATCGGAAGTGTATTTGCGTATTGTAACGATGGCAGTACGCAGAATCATGGTCGGCTTAATGCTGACACGCTCGCCAGAACCTAGATTAATGAACCAGCCCTTATGGGCGTCTTCAATTTTTTTGTTACTCAGATACAATGCTTTGCCGGTTTTCGGCTGATCATTTTCATCTTTGTATGACTGCTCTACCTCAGTAATCGTTTGCTCGCGCAGGTTTTGCTCGGTAACATCCTGATTTGTCTTGTCTTCGAATAGATCTTTCGGCGCTTTATCCAGTTTTTGGAAAATACCGTAAATCGATTGTGTTTCAGTATTGCTCAAATCACTTTGGTAGATTTCGCTACCTGTACCGAAAATCACGACGTATTCCTTAGCTCCTTTTCGTGATACGGCAGGAGCCGAGGTAATCGGCTTGCTTGACGAACCTGAGAAGATTTTGACCGCAGTCCAATTTTTCGGCGTTTCACCGCGCAGGTCGAAGCGGTACATATTACCCCCTCTGTCGCCTGCAAAGGCAAAATCGACAACTCCGTCAAAATCGGTATCAAGCAGTGTCGGTGTGGACAGACCGCCTACACCGCCCGGCACGATAATTTTCGCCAACTCCTTACCTGCCTTATCTTCTTCTCCCGCAGACTGACCGCGTTTCTCGCCTGTACCGACTTCTTTACCAAGCATTTCGTAAACATATAACGCAGTTTCGTTGGTTGCTGCATCTTTTTCTTCAGCTGCATAGCCACTGGCAAGGAAGCCTGCATAGCGGATATTTTCCTCCAGTTTCGCACTACCATCAGTTTCACGCTTGATGGAAACACGTCCGATCTGTGGCGTACCAATAGTAAAGCCTAATTTATTGGCTTCCTCCTTTGGCGTTTCAAACAAAGGAACTTTATCGCTCCAAGCAGCCGCATCCAGACCGGTATTGGTGGTTTGATCTTCTTTACCGCCTATATTGAGAGCGTATGCACCACGTCCGCCTTGTCCCATTGCACCAAACATAAAGACACGTTGCTGAAACTTACTGCCTTGTTCAGCTGCGGCAGTCTGCCGTAGGGTAAAGCCACCATTTACGCCGTATTTATGGTTTTCAATGGATTTTCCGTAATCCGCATGCGCGATGTCTTTCAATACTTTGGCAAGCGTAATCGGGTTGCCCGAAGCATCATTTTCACGCTCCATCGCAGAAGGAAGGTAGCTGACTTTCAAATCATAAGGATTGTTACCATCCGTACTTTGGAAAATATGCACCATACCGTCGTTGGCTGCGGCAACCAAATATTTGCGGCGACCATGCTCCTGATTGCCGACTGCTGCAACAGAACCATCTAGGATATCACCTAAATCACGCTCTCCGGCTTTACGCTCACGGTAAGGCTTGTATGCACTGTCATCTCTACCAACCCTGCCCGTCCAATTGAGCAGCTTTTTCCATTCGTCTTTGTCATCATTCTCAATACCAAAATAGGCATTGTTGACTTTATCAGCAGGAATGGCGTCGATAAAGTAAGTATTAGAACCCGTGTTGATCAACGTTTTACGATTACCAAAAGAGGGTTTGGTAACCGTACCTTCCCGTCTACCGTCACTATTATTCAATTTATTAAATAAAATCTGACTGCTCCAAGAGCCGGTATTCAACTTGATGGTTGCCGCTAGATCAGGAATGCCACTACTGGAAGTTGCGGGCGCAGTACCGCCCTCTCCTTCAAAAGGAATACTTGCATTATCATTACTAATCTGACTGATAATTTTCTCAAAGGCATTATATAAATCATCAGGTTTCGCAGCGTTGAAATACCAGCCATCACGACTTGCGCCCCTTATGAGGTATTGCTCACCAGCTGGAGAAATGCCATTACCAAAACCGACAGTGAAGGTTTGTACTGTTTGTTTGCTGTAATCCACACCCTTAGGATCAATATTTGGATTACCATCCCAGCTCACCCCGGCAGCATCGACACGGTCTACGGCTGCCGTTTTAATGTCTTTAACATCAAGTTTACGGCTAAAGAATGCCATCCCACCTTCGACTCCTCGATATCTGTTGGCAGTATCCCAGAAGGACGAATAGTGCACACCTTCCTTCTTATCTCTACATGTATTGCCCAATTCATAAGGATCGAAATATTTCATCGGAGACTCGCCAAAATATTTGTAAGCAGTGATAAACGGTTCCGTCCGATAAAGATCTGCCTCGTAGTTGAAGTATGCACTCGGATAGTTTGAGTTTCTCCGACCGTTATTCCCATCATAGTTAAAACGATAATGAAAACTTGTCCTATCATGGTTGCAAGAGAAGTTGGCATCACCGTCGGACATCATCACAACATAGGATTTCTGACAGCGGTATTTGATATTCGGCATAACAGCAGATGCGACCACCTCGTAATACCTGCGGGTAGCAGGTGTATAGCCCGAGGGACTCATGCCGTCTACTAAAGTTTTCATTTGTACCCATGAGGTATTAAACGTTTCTTCGCTATTCGTATAATTCTTTTTGGTATGCTTTGTAGGATCAGGATTACTAAAATTATTTTCTGTATTTACCAAAGCCTGCAAACCCCAGTTGAACTTATCCTGATACTTGTCAAGAACTTTATTCAATGCTTTTTTCGTTACATCCATCCTTGATTCTTGCCCAGGAGGGTTCCCTCCTCCTGTAATCGCATTGCGACCCATACTCCCGGAGTTATCAATAAAAAACATAATGTTATGTTTAATTTTCGGCTGCTCGATAATCTGAGACTCGTTTTGCAGATAAAGCGGGGTTTTGGCAAACTGTGCTTGCGCTTGCGATGCCGCCCCCATCAGGGCGAGCGCGGAGGCGATGCTGTAAATCATCGGACGGATGGAGCCGGGGCAACGTGAAGATTTGTTTTTCATAAT
>ERZ773027.823-NODE-823-length-18276-cov-28.732946_pt1 | contig 18276 bp, 13 predicted proteins | sample MGYA00511032_ERZ773027 | MGnify/ENA primary metagenome ERZ773027 (study PRJEB29015, sample SAMEA2738138) | human oral metagenome | biome: human oral; feature: human-associated habitat; material: saliva | place: China | collected 2190 ... | reverse complement strand
GGGGATATGGCGCAGCTGGTAGCGCACCTGCATGGCATGCAGGGGGTCAGGGGTTCGAGTCCCCTTATCTCCACGTTTTCCTCGGTTGAGGAGCTTTTCGCCCGGTTCTTGTGAATCGGGCGATTTTGCTATCTGCCGATAACTCTCGATAGTCAACAACGCAGTTCATAGTTGAGGAGAAGCGCATGGGAGCGCACGCACATCACGGCCACGGCGGGCATCACGGGCATCACCATGGGCACGACCATTCGCATGCTCCGAGCCCGGAGGATGCCGCCTCGATGCGTCCGCGCCTGCTGATTGCGTTCAGCTTGGCGATTGTTATTGTGTTGGCGCAGGCGATCGGTTCGTTGGTCACGGGAAGTCTTGCGCTGCTGACTGATACGGCGCACGCCCTGGCGGATGCCTCGGGCCTGCTGGTGGCGCTCGCTGCGGCTTCGCTGATGACGCGCCCCGCGACCTCCCGCCGCACGTGGGGTTTCCGCCGTATTGAGGTACTTGCCGCCCTCGGGCAGTCGGTGCTGCTGCTGGCGGTGGGTATCTACACGGCGGTGGAGGGCGTGCATCGCCTGTTCGCCCCGCCAGAGGTGCCCGGCACTGAACTGCTGATTTTTGGTGTGGTTGGCCTGGTGGCGAACGCTATTGGTATTGCGGTGTTGGCTACGGCGAGGAACGCGAACTTCAATATGCGTGCCGCGTTCCTGGAAGTGCTCAATGACGCCCTGGGTTCGCTGGGTGTGATTGTGGCGGCTATCGTGATTTGGCTGACCGGCTTCTACCAGGCGGACGCCCTTGCCGGTCTGCTGATTGCGGCGCTGATTGTGCCGCGTGCGGCGCGTCTGATGAAGCAGACCACGGCGGTGCTCATGGAGTTCACCCCGGACGGCTTGGACCTGGACGCGATGCGTGAGCATATCTTGAGTGTTGACGGCGTTGTGGAGGTGCACGACGTGCACGCTTCGACGGTGGCGACCGGTCTGCCGGTGGTGACCGCGCACGTGGTGGTTGCCGATTCTTGTTTCCGTGACGGTTCTGCGGTGGCGATTCTGGACCGTATCCGTTCGTGCGTGGCGAGCCATTTTGAGGTGTCGGTGGAGCACTCGACCTTCCAGCTGGAGACTGCCGAGCTGGGCGGTCGTGAGCCGGATTCGGTTCGCCACCCCTAAGCCACCTGAACCCCCTAAACTACCTGAACCCGTAGGCCACCTGAAAACCTTGCGTGTGTGATTTCTGCGTGCCGAAATAGCGGGGGAGTACCGACCGTTATATTTGGTGGCTTCAACACGCAAAAGATACACTCTTTAGGGAGCAAAAGGCGCTTGCCACCCACACACTTTGACAGGCTCGCTGGCAGATTCTTTAGTTTGGTAGCCGCGGTAGCCTGCAACGATGAGCGCCTCAGCCTGGCCGAAACGGAACAGTGGGCGGGCGCATCCTGAAATTTTTGACGAGAACAACCACGATTAGCAGCAGATACGGAACACTATGCATTCACCTATTGCCACTTACCTGACCGAGACCCTCGAGTCGGTCGCTTCTGATACCTCCGGTGAGTTGGCAAACTACATTCCGGAACTTGCCGCCGTGGATCCGGACAAGCTTGCCGCGTCCATCGCCATGGTTGACGGTGAGCAGTACGCCGCCGGTGACTCCGATGTGGAGTTCACGATCCAGTCGATTTCTAAGCCGTTCGTGTACGCCCTGGCGCTCGCGGACCGCGGCTATGATGACGTGCTTGCGAAGGTGGGCGTGGAGCCTTCCGGTGAGCCGTTCAACGAGCTGTCCCTGGAGGACGGCTCCGGTAAGCCGCTGAACCCGATGATTAACGCCGGCGCGATTACCACCCATTCGCTGGTGGGTCCTCCCGGTGCGACGCAGGGCGAGCGCATGGAGCGCGTCATCTCCGGTCTGTCTGCGTTTGCGGGCCGCCGCCTGTCGGTGAACGAGCGCGTGTACGAGTCTGAGCTGGAGCACGCGCACCGCAACTACGCGATTGCGCACATGTTGCGCGGCCACGGCATCCTGACCGGTGACCCGACCGTGGCGGTGCAGGGTTATACCCGCCAGTGCTCGCTGATGGTGACGGTCAAGGATTTGGCGTTGATGGCGGCGACTTTGGCGAACTATGGTGTGCATCCGGTGACGGGTGAGCAGGTGGTTCCTAAGACGGTGGTGCGTCAGGTGCTGAGCGTCATGTTCACGTGCGGTATGTATAACGCGGCGGGCGACTGGGCGACCCAGGTGGGTGTTCCGGCGAAGAGCGGCGTGGGCGGCGGCATTATTGGTGCGGTGCCCGGTCAGCTGGGTGTGGCGACGTTCTCGCCGCGCCTGGACGGTCACGGTAACAGTGTGCGCGGCGTGGAGCTGTTCGAGCAGTTCTCTGATGACATGGGCATGCACGTGATGAACGTGCCGACAGTGGCTCGTTCGGCGTTGCGCGCGAACTACCAGATCGGTTCGGGGGACGAGTCTATGCGCCTGATTCAGCTGCAGGGCCGTATCCGTTTTGCGGGTGTGGAGCGTGTGATCCGTGAGATTGTGGAATCCCCGATGGAGGGTTCGAAGGTCGCCCTGGACGTGACGCGCGTGTACGCGGTGGATGAGGTCGCTCAGAGCATGCTCCTGGAGCTGATGCGTCGCCTGCGTAATGACGGGTACAAGGTGTACCTGATTGATAATGACGAGACGATTACTGACACGGATGCGCTGCGCAGCATGGGCGTGAAGGTTCTGACGAACCCGGCGGCGGTGACTTCTGCCGAGTCGGACGCTGAGCGTGTGGCTGAGGCGGACGCCGAAGAAGCGGCGGAGGCGGCGGCACTGGAGGCGCTGAATGCGCTGAATGCGCTGGATTCCGCTAAGGCGGAGCAGTCGGAAGCTTCGGAGTCCGAGTAGGTTTCTCTTCGCGTACTTGGTCGTACCCGAGTGTTTGGTTGTATCCGCGTATTTGGCTGTACGGTTGCGTGAACTTATATATTGAGGCCCCTTTCCCGGGCGCGTTGTGAACGCGTTCTGGGTGAGGGGCCTTGCTGTACTTAGAATCGCGCCTGCGCTGTAGTTGTAGCTGGAGCTGGATTACCTGGGTTATTTGGAATACTCGGATTACCTGGATTACCTGGCGTGCGGGTAGCTTAGTGTGCTGAGCGTGGTCTTCGGTGAGCTTCAGCGAGTGAGCGGAACGAATGCGTGTAAAGGTTCTTTTATTGCGGCGTTATTAATCATTACGTAATATTTTGAATTTTTCGATATCTAACGGTGGTCTCATCATACACTCATAATATGAACACTGTTCCACACTCAGAAACACCTATTGCTCCTCGTCAATCCGCTATTGCCACCCCCGCTACTGACCGAATGGTATCGGGCGACTCTGCCCGCGCCTCCATAGGGCGACGGGAACTTTTGCGGCATGTTGGTACCTTTGGTCTGGGCGCGGTGGGTTTCGGCGTGCTGGGTCTTGGCATGACCGGCTGCACCCCGTCCGCGGCGGAAGGCACCCACGGAGCGTCGGCTGGCGGGTCAGCCTCAGGTAGCGCGTCGGGTAGCGCCTCGGTGACTGCTTCGGCAAGCTCGGCGGCTACTCCCTCCGCATCTGCGACTGCGACCTCGTCGAACCCGGTTCCCGCAGCGCGCGCCTGGACCGGCCCGCAGACCGGCCTGCCCGGTGAGGGCATGTATATTGCGTGGACGGTTGATGACGGCGCCGACCCGGAGGTGGTGCGCGCTTACGCGGAGTTTGCTCGCCGTACCGGCACGCGCCTCACCTTCTTTATCAACGGTCAGTACCCGGCGTTTAAGCAGCATCGTGACCTGTTGTTGCCGCTGGTGAAGAGCGGTCAGCTGCAGATTGCGAACCATACGTATAGTCATGCGGCGTTGACGAGCCTGACGGATGAGCAGATTGTGCATGAGCTGACCCGTAATGATGAGGAGATTATGCGGCTTTTTGGGGTGTCTTCGAAGCCGTATTTCCGCCCGCCGTACGGGTATTATGATGAGCGTGTGTTGGCGGCTGCGGCGTCCTGTGGTTTTACGCGCCCGGTGCTGTGGTACGGGTCGTTGGCGGATTCGTCTAATATTTCTTCGGCTGAGGTGTATGCCTATGCGGAGAAGTACGCTTTGGCTCAGCATATTGTGATTGGGCATTTGAATTATCGGGGTGTGGTGTCTGAGCTGGACCGTATTCGGGCGTTGTTGGATCGGCGCGGTTTGACGACTGTCACGATTCGTGACTATTACGGGTAGTGCGGGGGAGTCCTGGCGGGGGTTCCGGTGGGTATACTGGGAGGCATGATGAAGCTTCCTCAGAACCCTATCCTTCGGCAGGTGCACCGTTTCCGTGAGTCGCTGCTGCTTCTGCTGTATTACTCGCTGTCTTTTTTGGGCGTGCGGTGGGTGCGCTCGGGGCATCCGCGTGTGGCGGCGGTGTGGTCTGTGGGTTTGTGGCTGAATTTGGTGGTGCGCGGTATGGGCCAGCTGGTGCGTATGCTGGTGCCGGTCCTGCAGGATGCGGAGGCGCGCCGTGCTCGCGCTGAGCGTGCCCGCGCCTACCAGCCGCGCTAGCCCTGCTGCCCGCAGGTTCTGACCCCGCGCGGATTCTAGGCTGATATGACGAAGCCCCCTCGTACTAGAAATAGTACGAGGGGGCTTCGCCGCATCTAGGGGGGCACCAGCCGGAGGCGCTAGTCGTCTTCGTGGGAAAACTCGTTGATAATCTCGGGGGTCTGCATCGCAAACTCATCGGGTTCCGCAGTCTCGGGTGAGAAATCCAGATAGTAGTTACCCTCAGAGGTGCGGGTGATGGTGACGTAGGTGCGACCGTAATCGAGTAGCTCACGAATGCCAACCTTGGTGCCCTCGTCGAGGCCCATGCGCTTACGAATATAAGAGCCAAGCTCAGAGTTCGGGATGGTCGACATGTCCTTACCGCAGCGGTCAGAACCGCTGGCAACACGCATGATGAGGTCTTCACCGTCATCGCAGTGCACCACAATAGGAGTGTTCTTTACCGGGAAGAAGTTTGACCGCCCAATGTTTGCGGGAACGGCGAAGTAGGCTTCATCCTTATTGGCCCGGATATCGCGCAGACCCCAGTTAATGCCGGAACCGCAGTTGTACGAAGAACCCTTACCCGCGTGACTGTAGAGGTACAGCTTGATGGAGGAGAAGTCCTTCAAGCGTTCCTCACGTTCCGTTTCAGGTTCGGGGAGCGGAGGAACCGGAGGCAGAGACTTATTCGCCAGGACGTCGGAGGGCGCTTCAGGGAAGGTGAAGAGAGAACCAACCACAGGGTCGGTGCAGCTCAGCGAAGCACCGAATAGCGTATCGATATAGTTCTCCGCATACTCCACGGACACCGGCACAAGAACGTTCTCCTGCTGGCATTCCGAAGCGTCTCGACCGATATTGAGGCCGTCCGTCGAAAGGTTAGCCGAGCCAGCGTAAGCAATATCGAAGGAACCGTTCTGCGCCCAAGCGTAGAGCTTAGTATGCACCAGGGGAGAGACGCGGGGATCCGGGTAACGAATATCTAGGTACCCGCGACTAGCTTTGACCCATCCCTTGAGGATTTCATGAGTCGTAATGCTCACCGCACCATCTCGTGCCATACCCACTAAAAGATGAATCTTAGGTGTGGTGGAGGTGGGGGTAAACTTACTCATCTCACCCCAATGACCGGCTTCCTTGGAACGCCGTCCGGGGGTGAAATCAGCCTGGTACAGCGCGCTGAGAATGGTAGTTCGCGAGATGTACCCGGTAACCGCCCACAGCTCATGTCCGGCACAATCATCCTGAGGATACGGCGATTGGAGAACAAGCTCAGCGAGGTTGTCGCCCATGAGTGACGAGTAAAATTCCATGGGAATACGTCCTTCTTTTACCTAGAAAAGAGTGCTTTCCTTCTCTTTCAGCTCCTTCTTTTCCAGCTCATAAATGCGCTTCTCGACATCGATATTTGGCTCAATACTTTCGTAGTGAGTGCCTTCAATACTGTCGTAGGGAATACCTTCAAGAGTCTTGAAGAGAGCTTCGAATATGACCTGCGCACCGTCCGGAGGAACCGCCATGCCAATCTGGCGACGGACGTTCTCCTTGTTGCCGATGAACTTGTACCAGTCAGGGAACGTCTGCAGTCGTGCGCGCTCGCGGTTGGTCAGGGCGCGGGGCTCTTCCCAGTGGTAGATGTGCGTTCCGCCGCCGCCGGATCCGGTGACGGTGTATGCGGGCTTATTGGGATCCAGACGCTTATAAATCTGGCTGAGCTTAGCGCCACGCACGTTGAGGCGTAGTTCCTCGGGCATATCGGTAGCGTTGAAAGCGTTCTCGCCGGGCTTGATGTAGGCGAGGCGCTGCTTCACCACCTCAGACTGGCGAGTCGGTTCGTTGTTCGTTGCCCACTCGGGGATGGGTGGTTCGGTGATTGCCTGCTTTGCGGTGCGCATCATCGAAGGCTCGGGAGTGGTGGGTTTCGGAACCTTGAACTCTACGCCCTTTGCAGCAATGTCATCACGCAGGCCTACGATAATGATGCGGTGTCGAGCCTGGGGGAGGCCGTACTCCTCGAAGCGGTATTTATGGGCGACAACGGTGTACCCCGCACGCTGCATTTCACGCAGAATGTAGGGGAAAGCAAGACCAGCATTAGCGCCCGAAAGACCACCCACGTTTTCTGCCACGAACCACTTAGGCTTATGGCTCTTGAGCACTTTAATTCCGTACGTAAAAAGGGGGCCGTAGGTACCATCTAGACCCTTCTGCTTTCCTACGAGGCTGAAGTCGTTGCAAGGAAAACCGAATGCAAAACCATCAATCGGGGGTAGCGCGTCGGTATCGAGCTCGCGAACATCACCTACGTACACGGTCTCTTCAGACGCACCGGGGGTGTTTTCGCGGTAGGTATCTGCAGTCGTGGGGTCGTAGTCATTAGCCCAGGCGTGCTCAATTTTGATACCCGGAACCTTATCAGCTGCGTTGTGCGCGCCCAGGGCAATGCCGCCGGGTCCGCAGAAGAGTTCACCCATTTTGTAGGTTGTGGGTGAGGATGATGTGTGCTTCTCAGCCATAAGGTTCTCCGGTGTAGAAAATATCAAGTACCTATGTTGTACTCGCAGGATATTGAGGTGTACCTGAAAATTTTAAATAAAAACGCTAATTTTAGCAGCTTTGCCCGTATCTTGGATTCAGCGACGGGCTTGGCAGGACATAGTTAGGGTGCTGCGTGTGCAATAAAGAGCCGATTAGCCATGCTTGTACATACTACGGCTCGTAGGAATGACGAAAACCTGTGCTGACGTGTGAGAACGAGTGATAAACTCACAGAGGAAGCTAACCATTGGCTCCAGTAATCACTCACATCTCTATTTTTCAATGAGGAGAAAAATGGCTGAGGAAATTTCCAAGCCGGAACAGCAGATTTACGATACTGCTGCGCGGGAACTCATCTCGTACGAAGAGGCTTGCCGCCAGGTCATCGACGGTATGGTTGCCGCAGGTATTCCGGAAGACGTAATCGTTCCTGTCTACGAGAAGGCACTTCGTAGCATTCAGGAACGTGAAGCCGCGAACGCCAAGGGTGAGTTTGATGAGGCCGCTACGTCCAAGGAAGACTACCACCACTGGTACGATGCCGCTAAGCCTGATACCCGCGCCTGGTCGTACCTGCGCGAGAAGCTCACTTCAAAGATTGGCGAGGATGGCACGTCCACTATTCACCAGGAATCCGGCAAGGTTGTCGGTCTTCTTGCCGATCCCGCGACGAAGAATCTGACCCACAAGGGCCTTGTTGTCGGCTACGTGCAGTCCGGTAAGACCGCGAACTTCTCGGCGGTTATCACCAAGGCGGTTGACGAGGGTTACCGTTTCATCATTGTCTTGGCGGGTATGTACAACAACCTGCGACGCCAGACTCAGGAACGCCTAAATGCCGATGTCGTGGCTTCCCTACATGACGCCAAGAAGAGCGTTTACCCTCTGACCAGTATCGAGGGTGATATCTCTCCGAATGCTGATCTTCTGCTAACGGGTCTGCGCACCAAGAGCAACGTTATTTTTGCTGTGGTGAAGAAGAACCCCAGCCGTCTGAAGAATCTGCTGAAGCAGATGGAAGCTGCGAACCGAGAAGGTCTGTTGGACGACGCTCCTGTGCTTATCATCGATGATGAGTCAGATCAGGCAACCCCTAATACCGCGAAGGAAGACCAGGCATGTTCCGGTATTAACCTGCGCATTCGTAAAATTTGGGATCAGGTTCAGCAGGGCTCTTACGTTGCATACACCGCTACTCCCTTTGCGAATGTTCTGATGGACCCCAATGATGATGAACGCTACACCGAGTATGTAGGCTCTGACGATCCTGAGAATCCTGAAGGAAAGACTGTCGAACACTATCCGGGTATGTATCCCTCCGACTTTATTTACGCTTTGGAACGCCCGAAGGGCTACATTGGCGCATCTCGTATTTTTGGTACCCCTCTGTGGGCTACCGAGGATGAGGACGGTGTACTTGATGACGGTGCAAATATTGATGCGTTGCGTGATATCGATGAGTGGGAAGCTGAAATCTTGCGTCCTCCGACTCCGACGGAGGAACGCGCCGGTAAGAGGTACGAGCCGGAGATGGTTCCCAGCCTCAAGGATGCAGTGCACTGGTTTATGATTGCCACTGCTCTTCGCCGTCTTCGTACGGGAAAGAAGCAGCATAGTTCGATGTTGATTCACTTCTCGTACAGGGTACAGACTCACTTCGAAGCTGCGGATGTCGTTAAGGAGTACATTGACGAGCTGAAGAAGGCCTACGATACGCCTGAGATGAACGAGGCAATGCAGCACCTGTACGAACGAGAGGTTACTCGTATGCAGGCTATCCGCCCCGAAGAGATTTACCCCGAATGGGATGAGCTGAAGCTTGCTGTAGGCCAGGCTATTCGCGAGACCAAATGCATTGTGGATAATGGTTCTTCTGAAGAACGTCTGGAGTACGACGACGCAAATCCGGCTACCTATGTGGTCATCGGTGGTAATACCCTTGCCCGCGGTTTGACTCTCGAGGGTCTCATCAGCTCCTACTACCTCAGGACGAGCAAAACCTACGATGCTCTTCTGCAGATGGGTCGTTGGTTCGGCTTCCGTCCTCGATACGATGATTTGATTCGTCTGTGGACCACCAGGGACCTTCAGGATGACTATCGCCACCTTGCCGGTGTTGAGGATGAAATCCGTGAAGAGATTCGCATCGTGGGTAGCACCCCCAAGAGCGTTGGCGTGAAGATTCGTACTCACCCCGGTTCGTTGCAGGTTACCACCCGAAATAAGATGTATCACGCTACGACCCTCAGCGTTGATTACAGCGGTAAGCTTCACCAGCTGACTCGCTTCGAGGAGAAGAACGCCGAAATCCTGAACCATAATATCCAGGCATTTGAATCGCTTATCAATTCTGTCTCCGGTACTCGTGAGGTACTGCGCGATAAGAATAACGGGAGTTATCTCTTTACGGGCGTGCCCGTGGATGTCGTACTGTCCTACTTCAAGGATTTCAAGGCTCACTCCTCGCACTATGAGGCTGGCTCGGAGAAGCTGGTTGAGTGGATTGAGAAGTACGCCGACCAGGACTGGAATGTCGTTATCTATTCCGGTACCCAGAAGGATATGCCGCAGCAGAACTTTGCTGGTCTGGATATTCGTATGGCAACCCGTAGCGCGTACGTTAACTCTGAGCCTGGTATCGCTGATTTGGGTGCTCTTGCTGTTGGCGAGACCCCCATCGTCGACCTCAAGATTCTTGCTGAGGCCGGAAAGTTCGCGGATACCGAAGCTTTGAAGGCAGCCAAGAGCCGTGCCGCGCAGCTGGGTTTGCGTTACCTGGAAGGTAATGTCCCGCTCTTGGTAATTTACGTGGTTAACCCCCATTCCCAGGCAAAGAAGGGTGTCCGCCGTCGTGATCTTGACGCAGCGGCACCGGTTGTCTTGCATGCGGTTGTGCTTCCTCAGGTGGCAGGATCCAACTACGGTAACTTCATCTCGGTTGTTCCCGAATCGGTTGAAGACCTGCACCTCGACGAGGAAGAACTGGATGAGAACAGCTCGATTCTGGCAGCAGCTGACAGTGACGACGAGGGCGACTACAAGAGCGAGTAACCTCAGGTAACTTCTTCAGCGCCCGTAAATGGGTATAGGTTCCGGGGTGGCATTTCACCGGGTAATGCCACCCCGGAGCTTTATACCCCTCCCATAACACATATCGTACGACCCAATAGCGCCCGCAACTTCTACAAGGCAAGGAGATAATATCGTGAGCCTTAACTGGTTCCCCCTTCCTAAATACACTGGTTCGATATCTGCTCGAGGTGCCTCGCGTACTCTAGGCCGACCCAATCTGAGCCCGCTTGCTCTGGTGACTCGAGAGATGGCTCAGAACTCGTGGGATGCACGCCTCGAAGGACACATGCCGGAGTTCGGTTGCTTGGTTCGGCATGCCAACCCAGATGTGTTGAATACCCTGAGGAATGATGTATTTGCGGCTGGGTTTGAAATCCACAGCAAGTACACCGGTCTAGACCAGACTTTTAACCGCGGTGACGTCTACTTCTTGGAGTTCTGGGATCGCGGCACCGTCGGCCTTGATGGTCCGGAACGCCCCGACGAAGCTGTTGAGGAAGGGGAGAGCCAGAACTTTGTTAACCTCACGATGAACCTTGGTAGCGATAACAAGGGTCAGGGTAACGGTGGCTCATACGGCTTCGGTAAGACGGCTGCTTTCAATATGAGTGAGTCTCAATCTGTTATCTACTGGTCTGCCTTTAAGACCAAAACTGGCGAGATTGATTACCGACTTATTGCTGTTGCCCTCGGCAAAGAGTATACGTATGACGGTCGAAACTACACCGGTCGTCATTGGTGGGGATGTGAGGGACTCACAGATAAGGGGCCAGATAACATTCTCCCGCTCACGGGAGAGCCTGCTTGTCGGCTTGGTGAGGCTATTTTCTCTCGTCACTTTAATGATGGAGAAACTGGCACTTCAATTCTTATCGTTGATGCAAAGCCTGCAGAGCTTATGGAAGTATCAGACGATGAAGATAAGATTCCGGATGACCCGGGTCGAATTATTGAGCGTTCCCACGAAAAGATTCAAAATATTGTGATGCACCATCTTTGGCCCAAATTGGATGTTGAAGATGGAAATAGGTCTATGGATATCAGGATCAATAATGATCCTGTCTTAATTCAGGACCTTAAGAATAAGCCTGAATATAAGGGAATTGAGCAGCTGTGTGCAGCTCTTATTGACGTGCGGAAAATGGCTGAGATTAAAAGAGAAAATATTGATTCTGAGTCATTTGATGGTGTTTTCCAGTATATGGGCTTCATTATTAAGCGAGTCAAGGATTCCTGCAATGTTGGATATCTAAGGATTGCTCGAAGCGAGTACAAAAATAACACTGACGGGTTAATCTATCCACAAAACACTGTGTGCTTGATGCGTAATGAGGCTGAATTAGTCGTCCAGTACCGAGAAGTGAATGGCCTGGATGACTCGAAGGCCGCCTGGTATGGCGTTTTTAAACCTGACGCTGAAATGGATGTTGCCTTCCGAGAGGCTGAGCCCCCGGCCCATGACGAATGGAATCCTAGCTCTCTTGAAAATTCTGAGTATAAGAACATTGTTCGTTATGCTATTTCGAATATCACCAAGAGCTTGAAAAGCATTTTTGAATCGGGAGATATTAAACGCGATAGCGGGTCCTTGGGTTCTTTGTCGAAGATTTCTCAGAGGCTCGCTCGGTTTAACCCCATAATGTCACCTGGTGGTGGGGTTAATCTTGAAATTCCTGATGACGGAATTTTAAGTACGGGGAAGAATAATTCCTCAGTATCTAGAAAAAAGTCAATAGTATCAATTGACTCAGTTGTGATGCTTGGAGTTCATGAATATTATCCTGAGTATGTAAGGTATTTTGTTAATTACTCTAGTATTACTCCGTGGCAGAAGGGGCAGAAAATTTGTTTTAAAGTTTCTATTGCTACCGGTGATGAAAGTCCTCTTAAGTATCAAGATCCTCGCGGTTTTGAGCTGATTATGTCTAAGGGCTGGAGAGGGTATCGTCCTAAGGTTATGGATTCTGGGTGTATTTACTTACGATGGCAAGGAATTGGTGTTCCTGAGAATAGTGATACGGGGTGTTTTGAGATTACGCTTCGAAAAGGAATGACATATATTTTTGAGGTATTAGGATAAAAATGGTAGGTAAAAATTTTAAGGTTTACCCTCATCGCACGCTTTCCCCTAGGGAAGTGGAATGGGGTGAATGGGATATTCGTACTCAAAATGGAGATCTTGTTGAGCCGGATCAGCTATCTTCAATTTGGAACTATGAAACTAATCTGAAACTTTCTATTTCTGTTAGAGCTAGCGTTGAGGGGCTCCGTCGAGTACTTGGAGGTCTGAACATTCCCTTGAATTTGGTGTGTGAGGTTCAATGCCGACCGACTTACTGGAGCGTTATTCAGGAAAGCGATAACGTGGCCTTGGATTCTACTGGTTTCTTTGCGTCTGTTGCCGTTGAAATTCCTGGTCGTCAGGTGTCGGGCGCATTAAGACTCCGAGCGGCTCTAGTAGGTGGTGCTCTAGACGTGGAAGGCCATAATCAGACGCGAGAAGCATACATTGCTACGTCTGAAAAGGTTCTTTCTTTAAGCGCTGAAGGTGCTGGCATGCCGTTCTCACAGCTTGATTTTTCTCAAGAGCGAGAGTGGGATAAAAATGCTCCCTGGGTTGTAAAATGCGACGCGAGTAATCCGGAAGCAATTTATTCAAGGTGTGTGCGCATATATGTGAATACAAAACATCCAGCTGGCAACGCTTTGGTTGATGAAGGTGAAAAGGATTATGAAATCCTAGAACCCGCTATTTCTCGAGATTTCCTGACAACGCTTGTGCGAGAAATTTATCTTTCGCATCTGAACGATGATTCTATGTATGCATCACACAAAGAACTCACCGAAGAAAATTGCGAAGAGTTCCAAATCGTAGCGCAGAAGATTATTAAAGAAAATTTCTCAATGACTATTCCGGAACTTATTGATGCGCTGAAAAGGGATTGGAATTCCGTACAGAGCAAGATTGATGGTATTACCGGGTACATGCAGAAGGGATGGAAGTAGGTATGGTTCAGCAGAACGTAGAGCCTGTCCAGCAGGATACTAGCCCTGAGAATACTCAGGCACCTGCAGAGCAGGAAGAACAGTATCTTTACTACCGCCTGGAAGATTCCTCCGCGAATCAGGAGCTACAGAAATGGCAAAACTCTGGAGTTCCGCTACGCAATGTAGACTGTGGGAAAATTGATACTGACCTGGATTATCGTAAGCTTGGCGGAATTAATATTCCCCTGTCGATTTTGGAAAAGCTCCGTAAAATCATAGATGAGGAGCTCAAGATACTTGAAGAATTTTCTGATAATCAGGATAAGTGGAAGTACGAGTACTCGCACCGTATTGGTAAAGCTCTGCACAAGAACCTGCACATGATTCGTGGCGAAGCTGAATCCATTGAGGTGTGGCAGTTTATCGGTCTGAGGGTTCTTCCCGCAGCTGCTTTTGCACGTTTTTCCCCGTTGAAGGAAGTTCGACATATCGGCCACCTGCGCCGCCACGTGCTACGCCGAACCTGGCTGACTTATGACCTCCTGGGTGAGGTCATGGATGAGGGAGGCTATCTCACAGAAGAAGACCTCAACCAGATTCTTGATCGAACCTCTATCTCGACGAACCGTAATTTGGCGTTGGCTCTCGCTCGAACCCTAAACTCTGTGGGTGCAGCCACCGATTATGGTTTAGCGGGGGAAGCTTCTACCCGTGAGATTAAACGTAAAATTGCGGAAGAACTCACGGCGCGCATGGGCGTTGAAATGGTGCAGTACAAGTCTTATGAGGACATGTGCGCGACTCTGAAGGGCATTAAATACGACGTTATTCGATTCTATAGGCTGCAGAAGGGGATTGAAGAAGAATATGAAGATGATGCCTGGAAATCTAATCCTGAAGTTGTAGAAGACTACGAATCAGAAGATGTAGAAATCGAAGAGTCGGAAGACCTAGAGACCGAAGAGCTGGAAGACTCAGAAGACTTGGACACCGGGGCTGATGAGTACGACGAAAGCTACTACGAAGATTTCTCTGACGAGGATTCTGGAGCGGAAGAAGAGTCTGCAGATTTCGAGGTTGCTGAGACTATCGAAGCTGAAGAGCCTGAATATGAGGAGTCTGAAGCTGAGGACTCTGATACTGAGGAATCTGAAGCTCAGGAACCTGTAAAACCTCAGCCGTTCTTCGTGCCGGTTAACGAATTCCGCGAATCGAACCTCTTCAGCTCAACGCAGTACGGGTACTACGTTGATGAGGAACCCGAGGAACGTCCGTCACGTCTTCGAACTCCGCAGAGCAAGCTCAAGGCCAAGTTGGAACAAGCAAGCCCTGAGATAACTGCGGGTGAAGAAGCTAATGAGCAGGCTTCTGAAGCTAAGACTCACAGGAGCAAGCTCACTCCTCCCAAATCTAAGATGGGACAGTTCTGGGACAATATGCCCTGGAAGCGCTAAAAGTAAGAAGCCCCCTTGTACCGGGTCATACAAGAACCGGTACAAGGGGGCTTTCGCTATAAGAACGGGCAGAAGCCTAGTGCTTCTTCTTCGGCTCGCACGCCACGCCGTCACCGTCTCTATCTAGACCAGGGCGGTAACCCGGCTCACCACGATGCAGAGGCGCTGCGCCAGCTGCGCGAGCATCAGCGCATGTTTCGTAGTAAACACTCGACTGCGCAGGAGCCTGCTGAACAGGCTGCGCCGGAGCCTGCTGCTGAGCAGGAGCCTCAGCCGCCGGAGCCTGCGCGGGCACCTGCTGGGCGGGTGCCTCCGTAGCTACCGGCGCCTGCTGAACAGGCTCAGCCTGCTGCGCGGGAGCCTCAGAAACCGGAGTCGCCGGTGCCTCAGCAGCCGGTGCCTGCACGGGAGCCTCAGTCGTCGGAACCGGAGACGGGGTTACCGTCGGAGAAGGAGACTCCGAAGGAGTCGCAGACGCACTCGGCGTCGGAGAAGAACTAGGGGTAGCCGAAACGGAAGCGGACGCAGAAGCAGACGTCGACGATGACGAAGCGGAGGGCGTGACCTTCGGAGCACGGACAGACGAAGAGCAGTCGGTCAGCAGCAGAGCACCCGCAAGAACACCAGCGGTCGCGGCGTGAATTTTCAACACAATATTCCTTTATAAAGTGAGTGGACAAGGGTGTTCACCGTAGAACACACACTCAAGTGTAAAGGAAAACTATCTCACCCGCAGGCACTATTGAGCCTTTCAAACATTCTGACAAGGGAAGAAACGCCAATCCGGCACGGCAAAGCCCCCTCATACCAGTTCACACAGGAACCGGCACAAGGGGCTTCGTCGTTAAACATCGCCATGGGAGTGGGGCCTCAGAAAGAGGCGGCGGGAAAACAGGCTAGGAGCAGTTGCCGTTCACATCGCAGGACGCGCCAGCAGCAGCCGAGCCCGCCTCCGCAACGCCGTCACCCGCCGCGTCACCCGAGGCGCCCGCCAGCGGGTTCAACAACTCAACCTGATGGGTCTGCTCCCACACCTGACGCAGCGCCTGCACCAGCGCCTCCGCAGGCTGCGCACCACTGACCGCCCACTTCGACTCAATCAAAAAGAACGGCACACCGTTAATGCCCAGCTGGTGCGCCAACTGCTCATCAGCACGCACCTGCTCCGCGTAACGGTCGCTCTTCAACACCGCCTCAACCTCGGCGGTATCCAAACCAATCTCAGAGGCGATATCCAGAATCGACTCGTGATCCTGCACCGAACGGCCCTGCGTAAAGTACGCCAGCTTAAACGCCTCCTGCGCCGCCGACGCCAAACCCTGCTCCGCCGCATACTGAATCACGCGGTGCGCATCAAAGGTGTTACCGTAGCGTGCCTGACGCCAATTGAAATCCAAACCGACCTCGCGGGCGCGCTCCGCCAACGACTCCTGGGTCGCAATCGCCTGCTCCAACGGCATCTGATACTTATCAGCAATCAGCTCAGGCAGCGAACCAGCCGGATGCTCCGTAGCCGACGGGTCCAGCTCAAAGCTATGCCACACCACCTCAACCTCGTCACGGTGCTCAAACTCGGCGAGCGCCTGCTCCAGGTTACGCTTGCCCACGTAGCAGAAGGGGCACACAATATCGGACCAAATATCAATACGCATGGTATCTATTCCTTTCACACTCGGATGCGGCAGCTGCCGCAACTGTACATTCACCTAACGCCCCTGCTGTCGTGATTATTCCCCAGTGTTTATTCCTCAGTTTTTCTTCCAATCGGGTACGGCAAAGCCCCCTCGAACCGGTCCGTAAAGGAACCGGAGCCAAGGGGGCTTAGCACACGCGATATACGTGACCCTATCGGCGGGCAGTTGCCGAAGCGCTCGTCGTAGCAGCCGGCGCGGTCGTCGCCGCCGGAGCCGCCGTCGCACGAGCAGGCGGAGCAGTCGTTGCCGCCGGAGCCGTAGTAGCCTGCTGGCTAGCCGCTGCCTCATCCTCATAGCGGGTGGTCGGTGCCTGAGTCGGAGCCTCAGTAGTAGGCTCCGGGGTAGGGGCCTCGGTAGTCGCCTCAGGTGACGGGGTGTGCTCCTCCGGGGTGGGGGTCGGCGAAGGAGCCGCCGCCTTAATCTCTTCCTCGGATGCGTCACCGTAGTAGTCGCGAATCGTCACCGCAGTCAGGCCGCGGTCATCGAGCAGGCCCTTCACCTTATCCAGGATCGGGATGATCGTCTCGTAGTTCAGGTGACCCAGCACGATCTGCTGCGGCAGCATGTAGCGGATGCATCGCGTGTAAATCACGCGGGCGCTTGTCTTCGCCTCATCGCCGGTAGTGCCGTTCCACATGACCGGGCGGGTAAAACCAATCTCGCCAGCAGCCTTCAGCACCGCATCGTTGTAGCGGCCGTAGGGCGGGCGGAAGTACGGCTTCGACGAGACACCGAACATGCTCATAATCTCGTCCTCGTTACGCTGCAGCTCTTCCTTCACGCCCTCAGCGTCCAGGGTGGTCAGGTCGGCGTGGCTGTAGGTGTGGTTCGCAACCTGAATCTGGCCGCTCTGAACCAGCGGACGCAGCAACGACACATGCTCCTTAAAACCTGTGTAAGAAGCGTTAATGAAGAACGTCAGGCGAGTATTCGTGCGCTTCGAGAACTCAGCGTAGCCGCGAATCGCCTCCGGGCTTGCGCCGTCATCAACAGTCCACGCAACATACTTACCCTCACCAATGAGAGAGTTGCCGATACCGGGCCATTCGCGCGGCTTATCAACCGGGTTGCCAGCAGCGGCAACCGTCGGCGAATTCGTGGGCGCGGGGCGAGTAGCAGCAGTAGTCTCGCCACCAGCCTGATACGGAGTGAAATTACCGCTGGTGCCGTCGTAGTCATTCGACTTCTTCGAGCAGGCAGCAATCAGCGGAAGCATAGCAGTGCCGAGCACAAAAAGTCGGCGGTTAGGCTGTGAGTGGGTCATACTCTCCAGGATAACGCCCCCACCTGCAAGGAACGAATCTGAACAGCGAATACACCCTAAATAATGTGCACATCACACCGCACGCTCAGCACCACAGTATTAATAGGTATAAAAACTAGGTATAAGAACACAAAAATCAAGAAGCCGCAAGCCGGTAACGCTCCGCTAAACTAGTGGGATGGAGAATCTGGGCACTCACGAATTGCGCAACCTTGTGAACGATGCTGCCGACGAGGCAGTCAACATCGGCTACCGTGTTGCAGACCGGCTGCACCGGTGGCGCGAAAAGCGCGCCATCGCCGCCGGCCGCGAACCCATCCTCGTGCCCTCCGAAGGCTACGGACGCGCCGCCTCCGACGGCAACCCCGGCTGGGTGCGCATCATCGCCCGCGCACTCTACAAGACAGTCAACCTCGAACGCCTCCTGCAGGTCGTAGAAGGCACCCAAGACACCGCCAACCCCATGCGCGGCTGGCGCTCCTTCACCGCCACCGCAATGTCCGATGCGCCCGTCACCATCGTCATCGACGGCACCAAGTACGAGGCGTACACCGACCGCGGCGGCGTGCTCGACGTCAAACTCAGCATCGACCTGGAACCCGGCATCCACGAAGTCATCATGTACGTGCCCGGCTCCCGCGCCGTAGCAACCAGTGTCTACATCGTTCCCGAAAGCCAGAAGCTCGGCGTCATCATGGACGTCGACGACACCGTCATG